>Ga0206905_10218_pt1 | contig 14378 bp, 8 predicted proteins | sample Alteio_BWOrgHeat_43_FD_152940 | JGI IMG/M metagenome (GOLD analysis project Ga0206905, IMG submission 152940) | Enriched cells from forest soil in Barre Woods Harvard Forest LTER site, Petersham, Massachusetts, United States -... | ecosystem: Environmental > Terrestrial > Soil > Temperate forest >...
AAGGAGCTAGGATTCGTGACTGTGAATGTTCACCATTTTGACGCTTGAATATTGCGTTCGCGACGGCAGCAATTGTAAGGCTTGAGTACATCTCGCTGGGGTCAAGAATGAGACTTTGGCTATTGAGCTCATTCTGAAATCGAAAGAAACTCAGTGAGTTTCCTCCTACGGAAAAAAAATTCTCGTTCTTGCTGTTTGATTTCTTCTGAAGTATTGATTCCCAAATCTTGGTCACTTCTTTTTCTATAGTATCTAGAGATTTTGCCATCTCTATAATGATAGCGGCTGCCAGCCAGACGTTCAACTGAACCGCCTCCAATTCGACCTTAGTAAGGTGCAGCCTGGACCTCTTCTCAAGCAATACGATTTGACACAGATATACTGATAAAATAGCCTTGAGTAGGAATGTTCTCGTTTCAATCATCAACAAGGGATCTTTACATTATGAAGCACTTCTATCTGAGTTTGTTTGCATGCACTATTTTTTTTGGCATTGAGGTTGCGAAAGCTGAAGTCGGAGTTACTGATACTGAGATTGTCATCGGTGCCCACACTTCCGAATCAGGGGCTGCCGCCTCTCACGCCATTTGGGCCACCGCTCAAACAGCCTACTACGACATGATCAATGAACAGGGCGGCGTCAACGGCCGAAAAATCAGATTCATTCGAAAAGATACCCAATCTTTAGCGCCAAAATCCGTTGAAGCTATCAAAGACCTGGTAGAAAATGAAAAAGTTTTTGCGATCGTTGGATGTTCTGGCACTTCGCATATGGCGGTTTATAAATATCTTGATGAAAAAGGTGTGCCTGATCTTTATTTCGCAGACTTCTCCAAAGATTACACTAATAAAAAATTGAAATATATGTTTCCAATGTTTTACACTGCCGAAACAGAAGCTAAAACGGTGTTGGCCCATGTCTTTAAAAATAAAAAAGCCAAAAAACTTTGTGTCCTACACACTAAAGATGCTTACGGTGAAGAGTATTTAAAAGGCGCAAAAGATGCTGTTGCCGAATTTAACAAAAAGGCTAAGGCTTCAGATAAAGTTGAACTCGCTGCCGACGCAGGTCTCGAAAAAATGGCCACCCAAGCCGACACTGACGTAGGAAACTTCAAACAAGCCAAGTGTGACGTCGTGGCTGCTCCGCTTCTACCTCCATTGGCCGCAAGTGCTGTGAACTATGCTTTCAACCAAGGATACAAACCTCTTTGGATTGTCACCGCCTATAGCGCCAACAGCAAATTTGTATCACTCTTGAACGACGGAGCCCAAGACGGAATACTTTCACTGACTCACTTTGCCCGAGACAAGAGCTTGGCCGTCAATAAAAAAGGTTGGGACGATTTCGAAGCCTTAATGAAAAAAAATAACATTGCCATCTCCGGCACTTCTTCTGGTGGATACACGATGGCTGAAACTTTTGTCGAGACACTGAGACGTGCCGGGAAAAATCTCACTCGTGAGAGTCTTGCGAAGGCGGCTGCAGGGTACAAAAATTGGTCTTGCTCTCTTTGCTCTATGCCACTGAGTAATTCAAGTTCGGATCACACATTGGCAAAAACAGGCCGATTGATCGTGACAAAAGACAAGATGTGGAATTTCGTTCCTTAATTCTTTTTTTCGAAAAGGGGTCAAGATATGATCCTTTTTTCGTAGGTATTTATGTCCGACCTACTTCAAGTTTCAAATTTAACAATTGGCTTTGGTGGCATTAAGGCCATTGAAGATTTGTCTTTTTCGATTCCGAAAAATTCTTTTGTTGGCCTCATCGGACCAAACGGTGCAGGAAAAACAACCGTCATCAATTGTTTGTCTCGAGTTTACACTCCTAAAAGCGGAAAGATGATTTTTGAGGATCAAGACCTGCTGTCTCTTAGAGGAGATCAGCTGGTCAAACTTGGCATCGCAAGAACTTTTCAAGATCTGAATTTTTTTTCTCTTATACCCGACATGATGGTCGTGGACTATGTTCGACTCGGTCTCTTCGGTCTCGGACACAACTCACTATTTTTCGACGGCCTTCAAATCAAGAACTCACGGGCCAAGGAGTGGGAGTTAAAGAAGCGAGCTCGCCGGATTTTAGAATTTTTTCGAGAAATGCGAGAGGCACTTGAACCTCGTCAGGTTGAGCGAGGTTATCCATTCTTATACGGCAAAGAAGGTTTCGCCGACTTGATTGATATGGAACATCAACCTATCGAATCACTTTCATTCGCATGGAGAAGAAGGCTCGATCTTGCGCGCGCCCTTGTTTCAGAACCGAAACTTTTATTGCTCGACGAACCCGCTCAAGGGCTGCCTCCCTCGGAGATTGATAATTTAGGAAAAGTTCTTAACAAGATTCGCCAAGAGTTTGGAGTGAGCGCTCTGATAGTTGAACACAATATGCCAATGCTATTAGAAATTTCGGACAAAGTCATCGTGATGGACGCCGGTAAAAAACTGACAGAAGGCGCGCCAAAAGAGGTGCGCCAAAATCCTGAAGTGATCGAAATTTACCTCGGCAAAACCGACGAAGAGAAAATCAAATCGCCCCGCATCTCGGATGCGAAAGTCAATTCAGGACGTTCGCTTTTAGTGGTTAAAGATCTGAATGTGTTCTACGGTCATGCCCAGGCACTGTTTTCTCTTTCCCTCGAACTGAAATCCAATCAGATTGCAACGGTGCTGGGGACCAACGGCTCCGGTAAATCAACTCTGTTAAAAGCGATCAGTGGGATCGAGAGACCAACCTTTGGAGAAATTTGGATCAAGGATGAATTTTTACCTCTTGGTTGGCCCGAATTTGCCGCCGAACGCGGAATACAGTACGTCCCCCAGGGGCATGTGATTTTTCCGGACCTCTCTGTTTTGGACAATTTGAAGATCGGAGGTTTTCTTCCATCTAAGAAGAAAACCTATGACGTCACCAAAGAAGTTGAGCGCATTTTTCATTTCTTTCCTGCTCTTAAAGATCTTCTGAAGATTGAAGCGACAAAATTGTCGGGAGGACAACAGCAAATGCTCGCCATAGCTCAAGCGCTTATGGCACGACCTTCGGTTTTGTTACTTGACGAACCTTCTCTCGGACTTGCACCTATTTATGTTGATGCGATTTTTTCTATCATAAAACGCATTAGTGCCGAAGAAGAATGTTCTATTTTGATGGTGGAACAAAATGTGGCTAAAGCCCTAGAAATTTCGGATTATATTTTTATGCTCAACTGTGGAATTATGGCCGGGCAAGGTTCTGTGGACCAGTTTAAAAACGACGTCTCTATTATTTCTAAAAATTTAGGTTTCTTTTAGATCTAAAAATCTCCGCACGGCTAAAAATAATTTCATTCGATTTTTCTCCATCATCACGGAATGAGTTCCTTCACGAATTTCAAGGTATCGTTTGTAGGGCGCATTCTTTAACTCTTTGTAATAAGCATGCATCATGTAACTCGGCAGGTCCTGATCCCATTCCGCGTGCACCAACAAAGTAGGAACGCGAATTTTTGCCGGATCATAGAGTGCCCGGCCGGAAGACCAAAATTCTCTGCTATCTTGTAATACCCCATTAGGAACTTGAATTTTTGGATTCTGAAAAGTCGCGCGAGCAAACTTGTCAAACCATCCCTTGGGTATCAATTCTAATTTTTTCTGTTCAGGGACTTGAGAGAGCCAGCGATCTTTTGCCATCTCCCGAAGGATCTCCCTATAGGCTCCAAGTTTGCCCCCCTTATCCGCGAGTGAAGGCGTATGCCGAAACCATTGAGGAGCATAGAGCACAAGTCGATTCACTTTGGAATTGTTGGCTGCGGTATAGCAACCCATGATCGAAGTTCCCCAGGACCAGCCCATCAAATTAATTTTCTCAACACCACGATGCTTGAGAATAAACTTGATCACTTCGCCGAGGTCCTCCACGGCCGTTTTTGTTCGAACAATAGGCGGATTTTGATCGGGTGGCGCATTCATCTCAGCTGGGCGACTGGACCTCCCGTAGCCACGCATGTCGACGAGATAAACATCGTACCCACTTTGGGCCAGTAACTCCATCATCGAAACATTACCAAGTCTTAAATCAAAGGTTGTTTCAGCGCAATAACTGGCCCCATGAACATATAATAAAATCTTGTCACCCGTGAAACGGACGTTTTTTTTATGTTTATTTCGAACGTAAAGCTCAATCCCTTCGTCTTTGGTCGGAATCACAAACTCAGCTTGGGATAAATCTTTATGTGTTGTTGGCACGACCTCCGATTGTACGAACGAACCCCAGGTTAGTAAACTGGAATTCAATCAAAACAACTGGCCTTGCCGAAGGTACAGTCTGGAAGAGGAGCAGCTCATAAGAGTCTCATTCTTCATCAAAAATTCCGATGTTAGGAGTGGAAGTGTTTAGCTGAAAATCCCGGAGAAAACGTGAGCGAATCCACTTTTGGTGACACAAAATATAAGCTGGTAAAAAAAATCAGTGAAGGCACGTCGGCCCACGTCTATATCGTCGAAGTGGATGGACGACAGTACGCCCTTAAACATCTTAAAACCACAGACCAAGCTTCGATTTTAAGATTCAGAAGCGAAAGCGCAACTCTCGCAAGACTCAACCACCCTAATCTCGTCAAAATCTTCGAAGTGGGTGAAAGCGATGGACGTCCCTTCATTGTTATGGAATATCTTGACGGCAACAGTTTAGAGGTCAACCTCAAAAACCAAAAAACTTTGTCCGAAACCGAGGCTCTCTCGTTTGTCACTTCCACAGCAGGAGCTCTGAGCGAACTCCATAAAAACAACCTCGTCCACCGAGATATTAAGCCCGCGAACATCGTCATATCCAAAATAGGAATCAAACTCATCGACGTGGGCCTCATTGGAGATGTCGACCAAATCAAATCTGAAACGCCACTTGTGGGCACACCTCTGTACTGTTCTCCAGAGCAAACTAAAATTTTAAATAAAGACGTGAGCTTCAGCTCGGATCTCTACTCTCTTGGAATTGTCTTTTTTGAAATGCTGACGGGAATCCCTCCGTTCACTGGAAGCCTCAGCGATATTCTACAACAACACTCTTCGACCCCGGTCCCTAACCTAAGACTTATCAAACCAGGGATCAAAGAGTCGGTTGTCGTGATCATCGAAAAGCTTTTAAGTAAAGATCCTGACGACAGATATCAATCCGCAAAAGGACTGCTCAATGATCTCGATAGACTTCGAGAAATTGATGAGGTCCTTCAAAAAAAAGGAGATCCTAAACTAGGCGGCAAAGATAAAAATACCTCCGCACGAATTCAATATGTTGAAAGAACAGCTGAGATTCAAGAACTTCAACTCGCTTGGTCTCAGGCAAAAAAAGGCGATCCGGGAGTGTTCATAGTCCAAGGACCTTCTGGATCAGGTAAAACGAGATTGTGTTCAGAGTTTATTTCAAGAGCCAGTGATGAGCAAAAGGGGATTTTAGTCCTCAAAGGAAAGAGTCAGTTTTTTGATCGAGATATGCCGTTCGGTGCCGTTCGACAAGCGATCGATTCTTTTATAGAAGCCACCGTCTCAGAGCCGACAAAAAATGAAGTGTTGCAAAAAGTGACTGCGGCAGCTGAAGGTCACGAGGAAGCGCTTTCACAATTCTCAAAAAGCCTCCACAAAACTTTTAAGAAAATTAAAAAAATCAATATCGAAACTGATGTCGAAGGCGAAAAAGAAAAATTCTTTACCAGTATTGCCGAGTTTTTCGTTAAACTTTCACAACAATGGAAAGGGCTCGTACTTTTTATAGACGATCTTCAATGGCTCGATGGTTCATCAATTCAAGTCATAGAACGGCTTATGAATCAGTCGGGCGGAAACCCAATTTTCATTCTCGGAACGGCCCGAAACGACACGGACAGTTTGCTTTCACTGAAGGCTCTCGAAAGCACTCTTGGGAAATCCATAAAAGGCTCTCTTGAGCTCGGAGGCTTCACCCAAGAACAAATGCTGAGTCTTCTTTCTGGTTACCTCGGCGCAAGTCAACTGGAACCCAAAATCGTGGAAGTCTTTTTTAACAAATCGGCAGGCAACCCTTTTATCGCAACCGAATATTTAAGAGCCGTTGTCGAACAGGGTTTTTTAAATTTTAAAAACAATCAATGGCAATTGACCGGAGATGATCTCGAAAAACTTGCGTTCTCAAAGGACGTTTACGATTTAATATTGAAGCGTATTGACAGCAGTTCTCCAGATCTTAAAAATCTACTTCAATATGCAGCTCTCTACGGAAACACCTTCGTCGCACCCGACATCACCAGAGTTGCCAAATTAGATTCAACGACCGCCGAACAAGTTTTGCTAGAGGCCGAGCGCCAGGGTTTGGTGGACCGTCTCACCACGAACAAATGGAAGTTCAGCCACGACAAAATTCCAGAATCTCTCAGACAAAAAGTGACCTCTGAAGAACATCGAAAAATGTGTGACGAACTGTCAGCTTTTTACCGAAAAAAACAAGACAAAACCGACGATGAGATTTTTATCCTGGCCCGACTTGCTGCCTCTGGGAATTTTGAAAATGATCTAGAATTCACCATCCACGCAAACATCGAGGCCGGACAATTGTCTCTTGCCAATCACGCCCACTCTCAAGCCTACGTGTTTTTTAAATGCGCGTTTAACTTGTCTAAGAAATTTGAACTCCAAAAGACTTTACTTCTGGATCTCTCTCAAAAGCTTGCCATCTGTGCCACCATGATCACGGACTGGGCACTCGCTGAAGAAGGATTGACCCAAGCTCTTAAACTTTCAACAACACAAGAAGAACTTGGAAGCAGTCTCATTCTAAAAGTGTGGATAAAAAAAACGAGAGCCGACTTCACGACGGCCTGGGAAACATTTCGACGGGCCTGCGATGTTATTGGGCGCCCCTACCCATCTTATCTGCACTGGAAGCTCTTGAATCTGGTTTGGATGATCTTCATTTGTTTTTCTTTGGAACTTACTAAAATCAAACCAACATTTCTTTTTAAACTCAGACGCAAAGACAAAATACCCCTCAACAAATTAGCCGATCTCTATTTCGACGCTCAATATTGCGCTGAATACCGATCTCCTCTTGATTTTCTTCTTCTTTCGTTAAAAATTCTCAATCTCGGCCAGCTGTCGGGCAGAAAACGCGAACTTTCTCTCGGATATGCTTGCCTTGGTCATGTTTGCGCAAGTTTTTCTATTCGAACCTTGGCAGTCCCATTTCTCGACCTAGGAGTAAAACTCGCTGAAGAATTGAATGACCCTGTTGTCAAGGCGAGTTGCACGGCGATTCGGATCAACGGCCTCATTGCCTCGGGTGTCACATTTGATGAAACCACCGAATTTATGAAGCATTATAAATTCTTGCAAAGATATCTCACCCCTCAAGAGGCCGGTCGATTTCAAAACGCCCGCACCTATATTTTAATGTTCAAAGGTAGAAACCTAGAAGCGATGGAATTTCAAAATACCTACATGAACATACAAAATCCAGAAGCGGCAAGACTTGCTGCCTTGCCGCTTCTCAACGGACTTCATCAATACTGGCTTAATTTAAGTCTTCTCGGTCGAGCTGGAGAAGCACAGGCCGTCAAGAACATCGTCATCAAGAAAAGTTCCAACTACCGATACATCCCCGTTGCAGGTCGACATCTTGCAACTTTTGAAATTCAAGCAAGGCGCTATGCCGAAGAGGTCGACGAAATCGCTCTCGACCTGCAAGAATATGTCGCTGGAACTTACAAAGGTGCCATGGAGGTGAACGGTAAATTCATCAACACACATTCAGTTTTTCTAGATCTTTACGATCTTTCAAAAGCTACAAATCGAGAAGAAGAATTTAGTCGACGACGCAGGTTTAAAAAAGGGCTTCAACGAGTTTATTTCATGTTGTACAGTCCCATTTACCGCATTAACTATTATTTATTGAAAGCTATGTACAGTCGGATCACGGGAAAACCCGCGAAGGCCGAGAAATGGCTCAGGACATGTGAGAAAATCGCAGCACAAACAGGACACCTTCGAATCATGTTTGAAGTGCACCGCGAATGGGCTCGCATTTTTAAAAAAACCGAGAACTTCATGCAAATGAAAAACCATTTGGCCGCAGGTCTGCAACTGGCTCTGGAAAATAAATGGATCCCGGCCGAGACCGCCATGCTTTCTGAATTTGGCGAATTTGCCGAAAGTATTTTGACTCAGATAAGGCCAGAATACAACACTGAGGCTGGATTGACCAAACATCAAACTCAATTGGCGAAACACTCTTCACCTGTGACTTCGGCTTTAGCACGCCAGACCTCCGCGCCTTCAGCTTCGGCAAGCGTGAACAATTCTTCGGTGATCGGCAAAGGTGAGCTCGAAGAAGTGAGGTTTGTTGAGGCTCTTCTAAAGGTGAACCAAGCTTTTGTGAGCTCCCTGGACTCTGTGGAACAATCAAAAGCCGTGCTGGTTCAAATTGTGAAACTCTTCGCTGCTGAACGAGGTTTTGTATTTATCAAGAACGAAATGGATGACGGCTATCGTCCTCTCAGCGCAAAAAACGCTCAGGGGCAAGACCTAAAATCCATGACGGGGTTTAGTTCCACAGTCATAAAAAAAGCATTTGAGACTTCAGAGACCGTTATCATCGCCAGTTCCGACGAGGCCGAGGCTCTCGGCTCAGAAAGCGCGATACTCAGCAACTTGCGCAGTATTATTGTCACTCCTTTAAAAATTGAAAATCGCATTTTGGGAGCCGTTTACCTCGACAGCTCCCTCACAAAAGGTTTATTCACTAAAAGAGACACTCATTTATTTTCGACTCTCGCCAATAACATATCCGTCGCATTGGAACTGTCAAGAATGGCAAAAGTTGAACTTGAAAAAGCGGCTCTACAAAAAGAACTGGAAATTCAAGCAGCGGTCGCGACAGAGTCCAAAAAAGTTCAGGTCCTTGTTGAGAACATGAAACAAGCTTTGTTCTCTATCTCAAGCGACGGAACCATTATCGAACCTGTATCTCGCTATTCCGAAACAGTATTTGGAAAGAAAATTGGCGGCGGCAATATCTTTGATGTCCTCTACCCGGACCTTCAAAGTCAAAAAGAACAAATCGACATGGTGAAAGCCGCCGTCACGACAGTGTTTGGTGAAGACGACCTTCAGTGGGATTTAAGTGAGTCCAACATACCAAAAAGAGTGAAACTTAAAACTGTGACAGCCAATGGAGAGAACAACGAGCAAATCTTAAAAGCTCAGCCGGCTCCCATATGGGACAAAGACAACAAACTCGAAAAAATCTTATTTGTCGTCGAAGACATCACAAACCTCGAAGCTCTCGAGCAAAGTGCAAAGAGCTCGAGCCTTCGAGCTTCAATGCTCGAGGATATTTTCGAAAACAAACCTGAGCAGCTTCAAGAATTTTTTGTTCAAGAGATGAACACCATCAACACCTGCCGTGAGTATGCCCTAGAACTTGACGAGTCAAAATTCAAAGCGCTTCTTAGAGATCTCCACACTCTCAAAGGAAACGCAAGACTCTATAAATTAAAACAACTCTCCGACCAAATTCACCAAACCGAGTCTGTGATTGCTATTTTCAAAGAAAAAAATGATTCCCACAACGAGGTAAGTGTTCAAATATTGAACGAGCTGCCAAAAATATCGGCCGTGGCAACTCTCTATAAACAACTGTTTCAAAGGATCTTCAAAACCAATACTTCTTCGATCCAAAAGAACCTCACTGAGCTCGCGCTTCTTCAGCTCAATAAAAGAGTTTCAGAAGTGGCGGGCCATCTGCCGGTAAGCGAGGTCGAACAACTTCAGCATGCCGTCCATCGACTTCTCTATCACTCTGTCAAAGACTCGATGACCAAATTTGAAGATATGGTCAAAGACCTTTCCGCTCAACTCAATAAAAAAGTTACTCTTCAAGTTACGGGAGACGCTCTTGCCAGTCCCCACCAAATAACGGTGCTGCAAGAGTGCCTCCTACATCTCATTCGAAATTCTTTAGATCACGGTCTCGAAACTCCCGAAGATCGAGTGAAAAAAGGCAAACCAGAAATGGGAACGATACGCATCGACTGCAGCGAGGACGCAAGTTCTCTGCATGTCATAGTGAGTGACGATGGACGCGGCATCGATGGCGACCACATAGCTAAAAATGCCGTAAAAAAAGGTTTGCTCACCGAGGCAGCGGCCGAAGCCCTCTCGCGGACAGAAAAAATAAATCTTATTTTCATGCCAAATTTTTCAACCACCGAAGTCGCGACCGACATATCGGGACGAGGAGTGGGGATGGATGTCGTCAAAGAAAGTATCAAGAAGCTTGGCGGCACCCTCGATATTGAAACCAAGATCGGCCAAGGCTCGAATTTTAAAATCGCAATTGCGAGCAAAATGACCTTGGATAAATTAGGTCAGGTTGGCTAAGTACCAGAATACCCGCCCTCCAAGGATCTTAGACTCTGCGATGCTCTTCTCTGCCCCAAAGTCCTCTCGGCTTTACGATCAAGACCACCAACAAAAGAACAAATACCGAAATAAATTTTAACTCTGAACCGATAAATCCTATGTTGGTCGATAGATTTTCAACCACTCCCACCAAAATACCACCGACCACCGCACCAAAGGGACTCTCTAAGCCACCGATCACCACAGCGATAAGAGCATATGCAAAGACCTGGGTGAGCATAAAAGGAGAAACAAACAACACGGGTGCAATCAAAATCCCTGCGACAACAGAAACGGCCGTCGTCATGCCCCAAGCAATTGCCAAGACATTGGATGTTTTAATTCCGCGCAGACGGGCCCCCACGATATTTTCAGCCGTGGCTTCTATGATCAAGCCCATCTTTGTGAAACGTAAAAAAATAAACAAAATAAGAACAATCAAAATCGCAAATCCAAGAATCACAAAAGAGTGAAACGGCACATTCACACCCCATATTTCAACCAAAGACTGAGCAAAAGGTGTCGGAAATCTCTCGGGCTCTTCACTTAAGAGGGATGAAAAACTATTCAGGATCGTAAAAATTCCGATTGTGATCACCGTTTCATTTGAGTGGAGAACGTTTTTTCTTTCAGTGACGATTCTCATGAGTCCGAAATGAAGAAAAATTCCCCCAAAAAAAGCAAGCACAACTGTGATCAAGAAGGCTGGTAAATAGGACATGTGTTTTAAAAGAAGAAACATGCAAATAGTGAAAAACGTGGCAAGCTCCGTAGCAGCTAAATTAAAAAGTCGATTGGCTCGATAAAGAAAAACAATTGATAGCGCAAATAGTCCGTAAATACTTCCATAGGCGATCCCGGAAAATATTTGAGCGATGATTCTCGTGACTGTTTCGTTCATTCCAATCCTTTAGTCATCCTTGATCGTGGTGACGGTGCTTTTCATATCCAAAAAATCAAAGTCCGGCGGAGGAGCCAAATAATAGGCTCCTCGTTTGGGCCGACGGATCAGGGCCGACTTCAGTTTTTTTGTCGCCTCTCCGACGATTCCGCGCGGGGCAACAAAAACGATAAAGATCATGAGAATGCCGTAAAACATTCGCGTCAAATGATTCCCTCTAAACACGACATGGGCCATCGCCGAGGCCAATTCTTTTTCAAAAGCCAAAAAGATTCCTCCCACCGAACACCCAAGAATACTCGCAGGCCCACCAACGACCGATGCCACGATATAATCAATCGAATCATTCACGGTGTAACTATCTGGCGCGATGAACTGATTGAGATACATCACAAGACTGCCTGCTATGGAGGCGTAGAGTGCACTCATAGCAAACGCCAAAAGTTTGTATCTCACGACCGGTATGCCCATAATGATTGAAACTTCAGTGTCACACCTAATGGTTCGAAAAGCTCGTCCCACTTGACTGTGATGCCAAATATTGTAGACGAAGATAATAAGTGCGAAAGTTATAGTTCCGACAAAAAAATAATTCCAAACTGCCTGCGACATACAGGACGCCAGAAACTCCGGTGGTGCTATCTGGGTGATCGAGATTCCGCCGCTAGAAAGACCTGAGTACTCAGCCATGTGTCGGGATCTTAAAATTTGTGGAAGAGAAATAGTGAATGCCAATGTTATAATAACTAAATAATAATCTTTAACCCGAAGTGACGGCAGACCAAGCCCTAGACCGATGACAAAAGAACTGAGAGAGGCCAGTAACATCGAGATAAAAAACGGCAGCTTAAAGCCAAAACTTCCGGTATAGAGAAAGGCCGTCATATAGCTCCCCCAAAAAACAAAACCGGCATGGCCAAGAGACAATATTCCACACTGACCGTAGAGAAAATTAAAACCGACAATGATCAAAATATGACAAAATACGAGGGCGACTTTAAAAGTCCAGTAATCAGTCAAATGAAATGGCAACCAAAACCAAACCAGCATAAACACGGCCCAAGCTGCGATTTGCTCTTTGAATGAGTAGTCCGCAATGTTTCTAAAACCGGTAAGGCTCGCAAGAGTTCCACCAAACAAAAACACCACGAGAGTCACAAGACATAAAAACGTGAGAAGGATCAAACCGATCAAAACCTTTGGAATGCCCACAAATACTTTGTAAGTGACTGATCTATCTTTGGTGAATGGGCTCACAAAAAAAACTGAAATAGCAATAAAAACTCGAGCCATTAAAACGGCGAGAACTCGCTGAATAAATTGGTAACAATCGATAACGCCTTCGGAAATAACCTTAAAGACATAGTCAAAAAGAAAGTAAAACCAGTCGACGAATCGAATTTTTCTTTTTTTGAATTCAGGTGCTGAGGTCACGAATACTACTCGAATTCTTGAAGGGCAGATTTTAGATCTTTGTAACGATCAGGAAATAGCTCGTTCATTCGTTTCCAATTCAATTTAACGAAATCAAAAAGTTCTTTTTTTTCATCCGGGGTGAGCCGTGATTTCGTCAGTTTGTTTCGAGGGAGCACTTCTTCTTCGCCAATTGAAAAGTCTGGATCAACGGGAATACCGACCAAGTTGAGACTTTTTTGAAGTTCACCTGTTGGATTTTCAACAAAGCTTTCGTAACTTATTTCAATATATTTTTCTTTTGGGAGAGTTTTAAAATGTTTTTTCACTGCTTCGTTGCTTTCAAGCCAGTACTCGGCCAAATACCTGATATTTCCACCTGGAAACCACCTCGAACGATCGATTCCCTTAGGTGGAATCATTCCCGGATAACCAGAAAAACATCGAGGTGTATTTTGATCGTCACTCAGGGGCCAATGCCACCAATACAAGGTGTTAAGATAGTTGATCTGGGTCAAGATCTTGGTACTTGCCACGACTGAGATTAGATTTCGGTGAATCCAAATGTATTGAGCATCCGGAAATAACTTAGATACCAAAGGCAACTTGTTACACAGAAACGGATTTTTATTCAGAATACGCAATGTGGTTGGATCCGCGTCTCCCAACTCCACCTTTGCTTTGTCTCTGAGGAACTCAAAAAAAACTTTTCTCAGTCTTACGGATTGTAGGGGCTCGGCGTCTTCGGCCCCGCGGGCCTCCCCTGTCACACACTCTGCGGTCTCACCCATCGCGATCGAGACTTTGCCCGTTCGTGTCCAAAATGCGTTCATTTCAAAACCACAATAGACCAACTTGTTGGCTGAAGCCCGCTGCAACATCACCGGAAAGAATGTCGTCCCACTTCGCACAGTACCGACTAGGAAAACTGGATTTTTAATGGCGGGTTCGGAAGATGTATCATCGAGAAAAACGTCCCAGAATTCTTGGCTCACTTATTTCTCCTCGAGGTTTCTTAAAAATTCTCAGTCGCCAGCCCCTTGAGGTAACTCAAATAGAAGGGGTAATAAACTTCGTCGGCGTAATTTCCGAGACGCTCCGATGAGTTCCCACTAGTCACAACCGCGCCAAATTTATCTTGTCCACCGATGGTCCTTACGTTGACAGTCTTGCACTCAAGCTCCACAAAGACCTTTTCGTCGAGCACGTCAATCGATTCAAGAATTAGCAAAAAATCAGAAGTTTGATTTTTTAAAAATGGACAATAAAAAGAAAATCCTCGAAGACTCAGCTCCAAAATCTCACAGTCGTATTTGGCCTTACCAAACAGGATCACACCTTTGGTGTTGGATCGAAGACGAAAACTTCGACGTTTCGGTCCATCGCCCGGTTTCTCACCAAAGATTTGAATCACAAGTTCTTCCCATCGCTCTTGCTCTTGCTCATCGAAAGCTCTGGACTTTTGTGTTTGTTCAAGCATCAAAAGCTCGCTCGCAATTTCAGACATGGACTTGGACATGGATGACCTCTGCTAAAATGTTCGCATATTCAATTTTAATGGACAACATTTATACTTCGCCAGCTCCAATTAAAAGTCGTTCCCAAATCACCTCTCGAAAAAGCCCCTCCCAAAGTCGAGGCCGATAAAGATGTTGAACTG
>Ga0206905_10221_pt1 | contig 14247 bp, 14 predicted proteins | sample Alteio_BWOrgHeat_43_FD_152940 | JGI IMG/M metagenome (GOLD analysis project Ga0206905, IMG submission 152940) | Enriched cells from forest soil in Barre Woods Harvard Forest LTER site, Petersham, Massachusetts, United States -... | ecosystem: Environmental > Terrestrial > Soil > Temperate forest >...
CTGGTTCTTCTTGGATGAGGATTTCTTGAGAAAATTCAGGATCATGACCTGCTAGGTCTTTTGTATCAAACTCCCACTCTTCCGTTTCAGCTTGCGCCATGCTTTCAAGAGAAGGAGATACCTCTTCCCTTTCTTCACAACCTGCAAATAGACAAAGTGCAAACAGAGCAATGTATTTCATATTTCCCAAACATAATCGGTTTGGCACGCTTTTTGCAAGGATTATTTATATAGAAAGGGAGTATTATGGAAGACAAAGAAGGGTTTCTCAAAAAAATCTCAGAGCTTGAGTCAATGAACGATCAGCTTGTGACCGAACTGCGCTACCTCGATGAGCTTTTAAAGCAAATCGGCTTTATGGAAGGGCTTAAAACACTTAAGGTTGCAGCTTTAGAGATGATTGATCACGATAAAAATGAATAAAGATCCTCAAGAGATAGAGGAACTTGTTCAAAATCTAGGACGTCTGTAAAGAGTTTTGCTTTATTCTCTTTTAGACGCATGATTTTCTCTTCAATAGAAAGAGCTGTGACATAGCGTCTTGCAATGACAGAATTTAATCCCCCTAAGCGATGCGCACGGTCAATGGCCTGGTTTTCTGCAGCCTCATTCCACCAAGGGTCATAAATAAATACATAGTCCGCAGCATTTAAGTTTAGCCCCACCCCACCAGCTTTTAAACTAATTAAGAAGATAAATACGTTCTCATCTCCTTGAAATTGTTGAACTACCGCCTCCCTATCTTTTGTATTTCCATCTAAATAAACGTACTTCCATCCCCGTTTTTCAATCTCAGTTTTTATGAGCCCGAGCATTTTTGTGAATTGGCTAAAAACAAGCACTTTATTCCCCTGTCCGGAAATTTCTTCCAGATCCTGCATAAATCTTTCTAGCTTAGCGCTTTCAACTCCAGATTCCCCAACAAGATGAGGGTGGCAGCAAATTTGACGAAGGCGTAAAATTGCCTCAAAGATCTCGATCTTATTTTCGAAATTACGCGCGCGTGTTTTTGCTAACCATTCATCGTACAATTGCTTCTGCTCATCCCCCATTTCCACGTATACCGTTTGCTCATATTTCGGAGGCAACTCCTTTGCGACATCTTTCTTTTTTCGTCTTAAAATGAACGGGCGAACCCTTTTGGGAGTATCTATAATTAAATCAGGCAAGAGAAACCGAAAAATAGACTCCATATCCAGAAATTTATTCTCAATCGGAGTACCTGTCATGCATAAACGAAAATCCCCTTTTAAGGCACAGGCACATTTTGCCGCTTGAGAGTCAGGATTTTTGATAGTTTGCGCTTCATCGAGGACAATTACCGAAAATTCGCTAAATAAAGAAAAATCTGTCCGTAAGATCGCGTAGGAGGTAAGAATGATCCCTTGTTTCGGAAGTTCTTTTAACCTATTAGGCCCGCTATGAATGTAACAGGGAAATCCTGGCAAAAACTTCTCTACTTCGATCCTCCAATTAAATAAAAGGGAGGTAGGCATCACAACCAAAATAGGTAAGCTGATCTTCAGCGTAGAAATAAAGCCGAGCACTTGAATGGTTTTTCCAAGCCCCATCTCATCTGCAAGAAGAGCCGATAAACCGGCTGTATGTAAAAAAGAGAGCCAATTTACCCCTTCTTGCTGGTAAGGATGGAGCGTTCCTTTAAAATCCACACTAGGAAGGGTAGATTCCACCCTCATGGTAAGATCTCTTTTCACATTAAAGGCTGAGGCAAAAAGATCATCCATCACTCCAAGATGGGATTTTTTCACTCGTATAGCACCATCCACTATCTCTTCCTTTCCAAGATGCTCAAAATCAATTAAGGCCACATGGCGCTGGTCTAGCTCAATAAACCTCTCTCGCCGATTAAATGCCCCGACAACCTTTGTAAGATCGATCTCATGTTCAGAGTATTTTACCCTCCCTTTAACGATAAAAGCATCCCTCTCCATCGAACAATCGATCTCTTCCCCACTTTGTTTAACAACGACTCTACCCCTAACATCGACGACTTTCCACCCAATCTCAAGTAAAAAACTGATACTTTTTGCCACTTTGTCCATAGGGCAATAATAATGAGAACTATCGACCATCTTTTTTATAAATCCCGTCTCTAAAAGATCCTTTTCCCAGCCCCTTTCTCCGTCTGTTGGCTTAGAAATCTCATGATAGGCAACATCCCCCACCCATAAATCAGCAAAGGCTCCATGCCTATCTTTTAAAACAAGGGAAGGAAGTCCCTCTTCTTTTACTTCCTCCTTTTCCTCTTCTTCTTCCGGAGTATAATAATACAATGTTCCATGGCAAATCGCAAAACCAGGAAAAGAAAACTCAATATCTTCTTTTTTAGGGGGAACAAAAGGATTGAAATAGAGTTTTTTCCCTTTCCAGCTCAACTTTCCTGAGAGTGCCAAAGTTTTTATTTCCTCTGGCGACATATCTTCGCTTATCTCTATATTAGCCATATGCAACATTTACCCATCATGCCGGGGATCTCTAAAAAGACGGCCCCTTTTCTTAAATTCAAAAGTCTCAAGTATCTCATCCAACATGATGAGAAAAAAATCTTTAAACGCTTTTTTTTTAAACACCCTATACGATATTCCTTTAGACTATTAAAATCTGTGTTAAAGAAAAAAGCTTACACCCGCGAAGGAGATCTCTTTCTCTATAACGTCTCCTCTCAAGAGGAATACACCAAACTTCTACAAAATCCTGATACCATCTTCGTAGCCGGCTATTCCTATTGCCATAAACCCCTAAAATGCCCTTCTGGCAGGTTTACCCCTGATTGCATCAATGACAAAACAAACTCTACCTGCGCAGGGTGCTTTATAGGAAAATGTGCCGATATCATTCCCCCACTCCTTATCCCTACTATTCACTACATCGGGGAAAAAATGTTTGAAATTACAGAAGCCAACCCTAATAAACAAGTCGTCTTCCTCATTACAGCCTGTGAACTGACACTTGAAATGTTTGGAGACTGGGGCAACATGCTAAAAGCCAAAGGAATCGGAATCCGTCTTGACGGCCGGATCTGCAACACCATGAAAGCCTTCGAACTCTCCGAGCGCGGCATCAAGCCCGGCCTAACCGTTGTCCTCGACCCCACACAGGAGAAGATGCTAAATTTTCTGAAACTCAGGAAAGATAATGATGTTTTTTGCGGAAAGGCTTAGGGCGGGCGGTCTTTTCGTAGAGGCGGCGGCGAGGAGATTGCTGGCATGCGACAGAACAACACCCTTGAAATTTGTCTGCACAATCAGGGCAACAGGTAAAAAGTTCGTTGCAATCTACGTTTGCGCAGTTGTAATAGATATCTGAAAGAGTCGTACATTTATGACATTGGCTAATGGTTTCCGCAGAATCAGATAGAGGAACTGCCATCCGATCGTCAAAAACAAAAAGTTTCCCCTTCCAATGATCAGAACCTTCTTTAAGGCCATATTTGATCACTCCTCCTTCGAGTTGGAAAACATTTTTAAACCCTACTTTTTTGAGAAGCGCAGAATAAAGCTCACACCGGATTCCTCCTGTGCAATACATCATTACTTTTGTTTTATCCGGGTCTTTTTTATCTTTTAGATCTCTTGCGTATTTAGGAAATTCTCTAAACTGCTCAAGGGTCGGAAGCTCTGCCCCTTCAAAATGCCCTACCTTCCATTCGTAATCATTGCGAACATCTATGAGAATAGTATCTTCATCTTTCTCTTGAAGCATCTCTTTCCATTTTTCAGAAGAGAGATGTTCTCCTGTAAGAGACATATCAACGGGCTCATCCATCGCTACAAGTTGCTCTCGAACTTTTACACAAATTTTGGGAAAAACGTTTTCATGGTAATGGTGAACTTTAAACTCGATCTCTTTAAACCGTTCGTCTTCTTTTAGCCAATTCATATAAGCCTCAGCATCAGAGACATATGCGCTAAATTGCCCATTAATTCCTTCCCGAGAAATATAAATCCGGCATGTCACATCGCGCCCCTCAAAAAAGGCATGATGCGCCGCAACCAATTTTTCTGGATCATCTACTTGAACAAAATGGTAATAAGCAAGAACGTAATAATTCATGGCCTAAATAATAGCTATGGAGCTCTTATTTATCTATATCCGTTATTAAAAAAGAAACTATATACAGAAAAGCTTGAAAATAGATTTTTTGTGTTGTTCGAAAATAAAAAGTGTAATAGCATTTGTAGCCATAAGCAATTTTCTAAGGAGAAATTATTAATGGCTCGCTATACAGGCCCTAAAAATCGAATCGCTCGCCGTTTTGGTGTAAACATCTTCGGACGCGCAAGAAACCCTCTTTTGCATAAGCCAAGCCCCGCAGGGATGCACGGCGCAAAGAGAAAGAAAAAATCTGACTTCGGCCTTCAGCTCGAAGAACAACAAAAACTCAAAGCTGTTTACGGAATGCTCAGCCAAAAACAATTGGTTCGCTACTACAAAGCAGCGGCTCGTTCTAAAACCAACACAACGCACATGTTCATACAAAGACTTGAGTGCCGTTTGGATAACGTTGTTTACCGTCTGAGACTCGCGCCTACTATTTTCGGTGCACAACAGCTCGTTGCACACGGACACGTCCTTGTTAACGGGAAAAAAGTCGACCGTAGATCATTCCATGTTCTCCCAGGTATGACAGTCTCGATTAAACCAAAGTCGCAAGAAGTCCCTATTGTAAAACAAGCAATAGAAAATACAAACAAAGCAGTTCCTGAATATTTCTCTCTTGAAGAAGGAAAATTCTCTGGGCAGCTTCTTGTATTACCAGCTCTAGATCAAGTTCCTTTCCCTCTTCCTATCAACGTTCCTTTGATCTGCGAGTTCCTCGCGCACTCTTGCTAATCCATGTTCCAAGCCCTCACGGGCTTGGATTTTTTACTCTTCATCGCGAAGCGATTTTGGAGTGCGCAAATTTATTTGCGCTTTTCTCTTCATCGATTTATCGATGAACAAGTTGCACATCGATGAATCGATGTGAAAAAAAGCGACAATAAATTGTCGCACTCCAAAATCGCTTCGCGATGAAGATTTCTTCTCTTTAGTTTTGCATTTTTTAATTTGCAATTTGCGTTTTTCCTCTGATGTCATCAAGGTTTAGAAGCCAAGCATAAGAGAGGAAAAAGATACAAAAGGCGCCCGACAGCACAAAGAAATGAAGCGCTTGCATGAAAAGAGTGGAAGGATAAGATACGGCCTTTCCTAAAAATAGGGAAAGAGACGCGTCTTGAATCAAGTAATGCCCTAGAAAGAGGGTTGCACCGCCAGAAACAACAGAACAAACAGCGGTTTTTGCAAAAGAGATCAACACCTCTTTGGGAAACAGTTCGCCTATTTTTTTGGAAAGAAAATGGGAAAGAAAAAGACAGTTCACAATAGCTGCGATACTCGTAGCAACAGCAATGCTAAAAGCTCCCCAATGGAAGACAAAAACAAAAAGAGCGTTTAGCCCTGTATTGCATAGAACGGATAGAACAGAGGCAACGGTCGGCAAAAAATACTCTTTTCTAGCGTAAAATGCAGGCGCAAAAAGAAGGACAAAACATGTAGGGACAAGAGAAAAGACATATCCCCAAAGGCAGAGGACTGTATTCGAAACAGAATGAGGAGTAAAATCTCCTCTTCCATAAAGAAGATTCACAGAAGCTACCCCCACTACCAAAATAGCAATCGTACAAGGAAACATCAAAGCAAACCCTTTTTTCATAGAAAAACGGAAAAGTTCTTTGTACTTTGTAGATTCATTTGCCTGAATGGCGCGAGAAAGTGGAGGGAGAAGCGCCGCTGAAAGGGCTATCCCAAAAAGAGCTAAAGGAAGTTGATCGATCCGAATGGCATACCAAAGATATGCAGGCCCCTCTAGAGAAGCCACTCGTGCAAAAACACTGTCTAATGCGCTATTAATTTGGACAGCACCAATACCAACAACAGTGAGCAAAAAGGAGTGGATGATCGCTTTGATTTCTGGAGAAAACTTGGGGCGCCCCTCTGTTTTTAATAATTTAAGAGTCCCTGGAACAGAGACTAGCCACTGAACAAAAAACGCCCCTGTGACAACAACCGAAAGCCAGATCACCGCGTCTTGAGGATCCATCCCATACAACATAGCCACAGCACCAATCCAAATGATGTTAAAAATTGCAGGCGCTGCAGAAGAGAGAAAATATTTTTTATTGCACTGAAAAATAGAGGCATTTAAGGCAAACAGGCAAATAAACACTACACCTGGAAGCATGTACATACAAAGTTTAAGAATTTCTTCCGTCTCTACGCTTACTCCACCCCATTTCATCCAGCAAAAAAGACCCACTTCACAAACAAGAACAATCCCAGAAAGAAAGACAAACAGCAATATTGACAGATCACGAAAAAGTTTATTCCCTTTTTCTTCCCCTCCAACTCTTGCCGTTTCAAAATGGGGAACAAAACTCGAACTAAGAGCAGTCTCTCCAAACAAACGTCTGAAAAGATGGGAAAATCTAAATGCCACCATAAAAGCAGCAATTGCAGGATGAGATCCAAAACAAAATGCCATCGACATATCTCTTACCATCCCCGAAAATCTACTCAAGAAAGTCCCCGATAAAAAAATCTTTGCCGATCGCGTTAATGTCGATATCGTGTCCGTCATAGCTACCCCTTAATTCCTGTTTTGATTATAATATATGACTTATGACAAAAACACCAGCAAGTGAACTGTTAATCGGAGCGCACACTTCGGCAGCCGGGGGAGCGCACAACGCTCTTTTACAAGGAAAAGAAATAGGTGCAACCACCATCCAGTTTTTTACGAGCAATCAAAAAAGATGGCAAGGAAAACCTATCGGTCAAGAGGAAATTGCTCTTTGGAATGAGGCTGTAAAAAAAACAGGCATTCAAACAGTGATGAGCCACGACAGCTATCTCATTAATCTAGGCTCTCCCAATGAAGAAGGACTCCATAAAAGCAGGAACGCATTTAAAGAAGAGATCAAACGGTGCCATGCCCTAAATGTAACCTATCTTAATTTCCACCCAGGCGCTGCCTTAGATGGCTCTTTGGAACAATGCCTGGAAACCATTGTAAAAAGCTTAAAGCATCTTGAACCAGAGATCAATAAAGGAAAAACCAGAATCCTTCTTGAAACAACGGCTGGACAAGGAAGCTCTGTAGGACACCGATTTGAACACTTAGCTTACATTATTGAACATCTTCATAAACACATTCCCATTGGCGTATGCATTGACACTTGCCATATTTTCTCTGCAGGCTACGACATTCGAACAAAACAAGGATGGGAGAATACAGTCAAAGAATTTGATCAAGTGATCGGAATCAAACACCTCCATGCGCTCCATGTCAATGATTCTTTAAAACCTTTTGGCGCAAGAAAAGATCGGCACGCACAATTAGGCCTTGGAGAGATCGGACCTGAGTGTTTTAAAGCAATGATGGAGCATCCCGATTTGCGAGAGCTCCCCAAATATCTAGAAACACCTGAACCTGATCAGTGGAAAAGAGAAATACAAATGTTAAGGGACTATGCATAAAACAAAAATCAGCACAATACACAAAGATCTCATTGGTAAAACCATCACCGTATGTGGATGGATTCGAACACTGCGCGAACAAAAAACCTTTAGCTTCTTAGAACTGAACGATGGATCTACCTTTTCTAATTTACAGATCATCGCAGAAACAAAGCCAGAAGGATTAACCACAGGAGCCAGCATTGCGGTTACTGGAACCCTCGTAGAAAGCCCAGGCCATAAACAAAAATGGGAGCTTAAAGCAGAAGAGATAAAACTCTTTGGCGCCTGCAGCGCAGAAGAATATCCCCTACAAAAAAAACGGCATTCGTTCGAGTTTTTACGCACAATTGCTCACCTGCGGCCCCGTACAAACACGCAAGGCGCAGTAACCCGCGTCAGAAATGCTCTCTCTTTTGCAACCCACAAGTTTTTTCAAGAAAAAGGATTTTTATACATACAAACCCCCATCATCACCACTTCTGATGCAGAAGGGGGCGGGCAACAGTTTTTAGTGACCACACTCGATCCTCATAAACCTCCCCGACACTCTGATGGGACAGTGGACTATACACAAGACTTTTTCCATAAAAAAGCCTACCTCACAGTTTCAGGACAATTAAACGGAGAAGCTTATGCCTGCGCATTTTCCGACATCTACACCTTCGGGCCTACTTTCCGCGCTGAAAACTCAAACACTTCAAGGCATCTTGCCGAATTTTGGATGATTGAGCCAGAACTTGCCTTTGCCAACTTAAAAGATGATATGGAGTGCGCTGAAAGTTATCTGAAATATGTCGTACGCTATGTTCTCAACCACTGCCAAGAAGACATGGAGTTTTTTAATAACTTTATAGAAAAAGGGATCATCGACAGATTAAAACAAGTAGAAAGCACCCCCTTTGCCCATCTGACCTACACAGATGCAATCGACATTCTACAGAAATCAGGCAAAACATTTGAATTCGAAGTCAAATGGGGCACCGATCTCCAATCGGAGCACGAACGGTATTTAGCAGAAGAATATTGCAAAAAACCGGTGATCCTCACAGATTATCCAGAAAAAATCAAAGCTTTCTACATGCGGGCAAATGACGATGGAAAAACCGTCGCTGCTATGGATATCCTCGTTCCTAAAATCGGAGAACTCATTGGAGGAAGCCAAAGAGAAGAACGGCCCGAGCTCCTCCATAAAAAAATTCTTGAATTTGGTCTTCATCCCGAAGAATACTGGTGGTATGAACAGCTCCGCACCTATGGCAGCGTCCCTCACGCAGGCTTTGGCGTCGGCTTTGAGAGGCTCGTCCTCTTTGCCACTGGCATGGAAAACATCCGGGACGTGATCCCTTTTCCTAGATTTCCGGGGCATGCAGAGTTTTAGGAACGCTGAATGATGAACGCTAAACTGAAGAGAGAAAGAGAGATAAGAATTCTTGACCCTTCCTTTATCGAAGGATAAGTAAAATATTTACCAATAAAAATAAAAATATTTACGAAGCTCTTTAAATTTCTTTATAGAATTTTAATCAGCATAAAATTACAATGGTCACAAATGTTGTTACACCTCCACTTTCCCCCTAGGAAACTCGGATGGGCAACACAAATAAATTAACAAAAAATGAGGTAAATATGTCAGCAGGAGCACCAGCAGCATCATCACCAGCAGCATCAGTAAGAACAATAAACTTTGACGGCGTAACACAAATTGAAAGAAAAGAAGGCGACGCACCAGCTGTAAAAGCATGGGTTGCAAGCAGCGATCTACAAGGATCTCCAGCTCGCGCTGATCTTTCTAACAAACTTAAAGGATCTGCAGCGGTTGTAGCATCAATTGTTGTTATCGCAGCAGTTGCACTCACTATCCTTGCACTCACAAACACATTTAACAGTATGCCAGGTTTTAACCAATTAGCAACATTAACACAAACTGCAGGTTCAGGCGCAGTAATCGGTGCTTATGCAGGTTCTGCTGTTCTAGGAGCTCTTGCTCTTGGTGGATTATGGAAAGGTGCTGCTTGGATTAACCATGCACGTACTGTAGAAGCTCCTGCTGCTCAACTTAATGTAGCTCCAGTGATAGCTAACGCAGCTAACATAAACACAAAAGATGAAGATTTAAGTGACGTTGAATTTGCTGTTAGAACTCTTTCTAAAGATAACCAGCTTGATGCAGCCACATTAGAAAACATTGCGAAACACCTCGGCCAACAAGTTGTGGCTCGCGATGCAAAAGCAGCCTATGCTCAATTGGACTGCGCAAACAAAGTTAAAGTATCTTTTGGTTTCGAAGCAAGCAAACCAAAGACAGCTTAAGTTATAAACTTTAAGTCAAACCCTTTTCCTTTCCGGGAAAAGGGTTTTTTTATTTCCAGACAATTTCTTATTGCCACTTACACCACTAGATTTTAGCTTGTGAGCGGAAGCGAGCTTTGGAGTGCGCAAATTTATTTGCGCTTTTCTCTACATCGATTTATCGATGTACAAGTTGGCGGCGATAAATCGCCTTGAAAAAAAGCGCAAATAAATTTGCGCACTCCAAAGCTCGCTTCCGCTCGCAAACTAAAATCTTATTAAAAACTCAGGTTTGATAACAAAACCAGATGCCTCTCTTAACCGCGAAGCGGTAGTCAAATCGCGCAGCGATGGCAGTTGTTAGCCGTGGTGTAACGAACGAATGTGAGGAACCCACGGAGAAGATGCACCCTCTCATCTGAGCCAGGCACTGGTGACACTATTTACTGAAAGACTTTTTTGGGAGTTTGAGCGATCACTCCAGCGCCAATACCAAAGATCATGGAAGCAAGAGCGATGATTGTTCCGACAACAGGAATACTCGTTAACAAGAAATAAGCAATCAGTCCCAGACAAAAAGTCCAAACTTTATTCGGTTTCAATCCCACCCTTGTAAATACATAGTTAGATACCCAGATGATCGAATAGGTCTTTGCCGTATAAAATGCCATTACGTTTAGAGCAATCAGAGTCAGTGCAAAAGGAACACCTAGAATGGTCATTAACAAAAGAAGAGATGCGAGCGGAAGAAAAAGGAGAAGCAAAATCCCCACCCCAAAGGATTTAAACGGATGATGCGTGAGGTTATCCAGCGCTGTATGCAAATTCTTGTGAAAATAACGGATGAGCAAATACCCAATAAAAAAGCTGTAAAGAAAGTTCATTAACAAGGCTGCAAAACGGGTTCCCAGCAAGAGAGTTTTTAAGATACGCCCTTTAAATAAACCCTGGAAAAAAGAGGGTTGATGGGAGATTTCTCCCACTATTTGGGCTCCTTTATCAATCCACGCCTCGCTACTACTCGTATACTCAAAGTTTTTCCCAATGAATGCACGGGAAGTAAGCCTGATTTGTCCTACGAAAGCTGCCAGATTCCCCATCACTTTGCCCACAAGCCGCCCATTGGAGGCCATTAAAGTTAAATCATTTCCAATCACCCCTTCCAGATCGACATTGCCCGCGATACAAACTAAGTTTCCTGATACTTTTGAAGAAGGGGTTGCCTGCACATTCCCTGCAATGATAGTTCCATTATGAGCAACCTGCCCATTGATCATCACCTGCCCGCCAATGACCCGAACATTATTTTGAGGATCTCCTGAAATCTCAACACTACCCCCAATGGCAAGAATATCCCCCTTTACAGTTCCATCAATAAAAATCTGGGAACCCAGAATGTACGCATCTCCATTCACAACTCCTGAAATCTCTACACTATGTCCCATCGCAAAGAAGTCCCCTTCATGCACCTCTTCCACTGGCAAAATAATCGCTTGTCTTTTTTCTGCTGGTTCCTCTCCAAAACATTGCAGGAATGCGCATAGATATAAAATTAATAGACGCATAGAGCCTCTTTATCTTGGAATAGAAGGATCGATTTTTTGATATCTTCTCTAATCATCTCTTTTACCTCTTCTAGGTCCTCTTCTTTCTTTTTGATCAGATTCCCTATTTCTTCAATATTTAAAAGTGTGATGTAAGGATGGATTCTAAATCGGGGATCGATATTCCTTGGCACGCCCAAGTCGATCATCAATCTTGTTTTATAAAAATTTCCTACATCTTCTAAGTTGATGAGATACTCTTCCGCTTTTGTTCCACAAATCACCAAGTCAAACTCGTGCCATCTATCTAAGTTTGCAAAAGGCTCCTCTGAAGTTAAGCTTCTTGTATATAAAAAGAGATCTGTTATCCCTTTTTTCTTAAAAAAGGTGATGATCTGCCGATTCACTTTGGAATTGCCTATAAATAACACTTTGGGGCTTGTTTGAAAAAAAGAATTCGAAAGTCGTAAAAGCATCCCCTCTAAACTAATCTCACTTTTTAAAGCAGGAAAGGAAGTCCGAATTTTTTTGGCAATTTTAAAGCTTTTCTGAAAAAGATAATGGAGTTCTTTTACAAGTTTTCCCTCTTCTACAGCTACTTCATAAGAAAGTTTCGCTTGTCTCTGAATTTCTGTCTCTGCAAGGACAACGCTATCCAATCCCGCAGTTACAAGCGCTAGATGAGCAAAACAATCTTCTCCGAAATAGGAATAGAGCGCATGTTCGAAAGGCTCTTTTACTTTAGCGCGTATTAAGGAAAGAATGTCCCCATGTATTTCTGCAAGATCCTCCCCGCTAAAATACATTTCAGTTCTATTGCATGTAGAGAGAAGAACAGAATCTTTTATCTTAAGCTGAGCTGCACTTTTTGCAATCATCTCTCTTAACTTAAGATCACACGACTTATGATTCACTCCAACAATCCCAACGCGCATCTCACAAAACCTTTTCTTATGAAAAAGCTTTTTATAAATCACCTCGTATAAAAAAAGAAGCACGAATTTCATCTAGCTTAAACCCTTTGCGCAAGAGCGAAGCAATGAGTTTTTGCTTTCCTTCACGAGTTGTGAGAAGACGTTGGTACTTGGGTTTTTTCAGAGCGATATCTAAGGAAGCTTGAATGGGAGGGATCTCTTCATCTGAAAGATGAAACTTCATCTTAAGCTTCATCCGAATGACATAAGGGCCAATCCCTTTATTTTTTTGTGCGTTGATAAAATCAGCTATATATTCCGCATCATTTAAAAAACCTCTGTCGATACACTTTTTTATAGCTTCAGAAATATCTCCAGAAGACAACCCCTTCTCTTCCAGCTTGAGCTTAAGCTCGTGCGCTGATCGCCTTCTTCGGCTAAGAATTTTCAATGCTTCCCCATATGCACTCATAGACGAATATTCCCAGATCCTATATGTTGAAGGCAAGGAGAAAAAACATGACCACACCTGTTGGAGGCCCCCCTATAGGCCAACCTTCTCAGCCAGCGGATATTTCGAAACCACCCGAGGTTCTTCCAAAAGGTTATGATCAAATTGTCGATTTCTACAAGATGCAAGGGGCTACCTACCAAGAAAAGATCCAATTCGTCAATAGCTGGATCCAGCAAAACGTCACAATCCCCATGAATAAAACCCTCAAACAGGAACACGAAAGAGCAAAAGCGCTTGCCCCCTTCTACCGCGGCGAAGATGATTTTCCCGAACTTCCTCCACGATAATTCCAAAATATGCGATAATAGCTACGCATATGACAAAAGATTTATTGATTGTAACAGAAAAAAAAAGGCTTGATAAGCTTTTAACCGAGCATTTTCCTGAGCACTCCCGCACCTATTTCCAGTATCTGATCGAAGAAGGGCTCGTTCTTGTTAACGGAGAGCAATGGAAAAAAAGGGAAATGCCTAAAATCGGCGATGAAGTAGAAATTTTCTTTACACTTACGCCTGAAATCAAGTTAGAACCAGAAAACATCCCCCTGGATATCCTTTATGAAGATGAGCACCTTTTAGCTATTAATAAGCCAGCCGGGATGGTTGTCCACCCCGCCCCTGGCCATTATACGAAAACCTTTGTCCATGCCCTCCTATACCACTGTAAAGGGCTAAAAAATGAGTTTTCAGATCTCCGCCCAGGAATCGTCCATAGGCTTGATAAGGATACCTCCGGGGTCCTTTTAGCGGCTAAAACAAGAGAGGCCCACCAAAAGCTTATCTCCCTCTTTTGTAAACGGAAAATAGAAAAAAAATATATCGCTATCTGTTTCAATAAACCTATTGACGGACTGATCTCAGCCCCCATTGCCCGCCATCCTACCAAAAGAAAAAAGATGTGCATTGATCCCGAAAAAGGGAAGGAAGCGATCTCTCTTATTAAGGTTCTTGATCATTCAGAAAAACTCAGTTTAGTAGAAATCACCCTGATTACTGGAAGAACCCATCAAATACGGGTCCACCTCAAACACCTTAAATGCCCTATCCTTGGCGATCCTGTTTATGGGGCAGGCAATGGCCCCCTCATGCTGCACGCCCATAAAATAATATTTATCCACCCTCTCACCCAAAAAGTAATAGAGATTGAAGCCCCCATACCTTTTGACTTTCAAAAAATATCTGCTTTTTAGTATCGTTTAAAATGGGCGTATAGAGATCTATAACCCATCATTCGAAAAAGAGGATCGAACCATGAAAGAATTTGTAGAATACATCGTGAAAAACCTGGTTGACAGCCCCGATAAAGTTAAGATCAATGAAGTCGGCGGAACACATACACTTATTATTGAACTTTCCGTGGAAAAGTCTGATATTGGGAAAATTATCGGAAAAAAAGGTAAAACGATTAATGCAATCCGGACACTTTTGATGTCTGTTGCAAGCCGCAACGGAATCCGTGTGAATCT
>Ga0206905_10224_pt1 | contig 14106 bp, 12 predicted proteins | sample Alteio_BWOrgHeat_43_FD_152940 | JGI IMG/M metagenome (GOLD analysis project Ga0206905, IMG submission 152940) | Enriched cells from forest soil in Barre Woods Harvard Forest LTER site, Petersham, Massachusetts, United States -... | ecosystem: Environmental > Terrestrial > Soil > Temperate forest >...
TGCCAAGGCGTAATTTTCAAGAGGTCTTGGGGGATTTCAAAGAGGAAGCGAGAGGGAGTGCTGTTGCTTTCTTTGCCAAGCCGTTTTCTTTTGCGAGCCATGGAGAGTGTGAGGTGTTTTTTTGCTCGTGTTAAAGCAACGTACATTAATCTGCGCTCTTCTTCGACCCCTATGCTTTTTTCATGGGGGATAATGTGATCTTCAAGTCCTACTAGGAAACAGGCGGTAAATTCAAGTCCTTTTGCGCCGTGGAAGGTCATAAGTGTTACTTTGTCTTCCCTCATATCTTTTTGATGTTCCTGCCAGACCTCTTCGTCAAGAAGTGTTGTCGTTAAAAAATGGTGGAGAGAAATTTCGCTTGTGAGTCCTTCTTGTTCCATCCGTTCTTCGTAAGCACTAATAGATTCCACGCAATGAGTGATATTTTCCCATTTAAAATCGCGCATTTTATCGCTTTTTACATCATCTTTAATCGCATTTTGATAATTGATCTCTTCTAAAAACCACTCCAAGGTAGGTTTAAAGGGGCGTTCCTTAAATTTTTCCTGCGCTTTTGTGATAATATTTACAAAAGAGTGTATTCCTTGCTTTGCCTTATCGGAGAGAGGCTCTAAAATTTCTGTCTTTGATAGAAGTTCCCATAAAGGGACATTTTGCTTTCGATTTATTTGAGTAAGAGTATCGAGAGTTTTATCAGAAATTCCTCTTCTAGGAACGTTGATGATTCTTAACAGGGCTTCTTGATCAAGGGGATTAATGATCACTTTTAAATAAGCTACGAGATCTTTTACCTCGGCTCTCTCGTAAAGTTCCGTTCCTCCAAAAACCTGGTAGGGGATTCCTCGGATCCATTGTCCATCCTTTTCCCAACAAGCGTCCATTAGGGCTAGTTCAAAAGTGCGGGCTAAAATATTTGATCGGTAAAGGATTGCAATATCTTTCCATGCAAGATTCTGTGTTTTGCGCAGGTGGATCATTCTGAGAACAACGGCTTGGGCCTCTTCCTGCTCTGTTGGCGCATGAAAAAGAGAGATCGGGTCTTTTGATTCTTTTGCACTCCAAAGCTCTTTATGATGCCGCTCTTTGTTATGGCTGATCACTCCGTTTGCTGCTTTAAGAATGGTGGGGATTGAGCGGTAATTTTGTTCTAGTTTAACAGTTGCGTCCGCTTGGAATTGAAGGATATGCTTAATTTCCGCGCCGCGCCAGCCGTAAATAGATTGATCGTCATCTCCAACAACGCAAAGATTCTGATGTTTTTTGCAGATGGAGGAGGCGATCTTGTATTGAATGGGATTGGTATCTTGATATTCGTCGATCATCACATATTGGAACCGGTTTTGATACTGCTCTAAAATTTGAGGATAATTCTCAAAAAGTTCTACTGTCAAAGAGAGGAGGGAGTCAAAATCGACTGCATTGTAAGCTCGCATACATGACTGCATCCGTGTAAAAAGATCGCGAGTAAATTGGTCGTGCCAGGTGGTTCCTTTTTCCCCAGGCCCTCCTTGGTTTTTCATTTCAGCAATTTTTACAAGTGTAGATTCTAAAGAAGGGAGATCCCCTTCACACTCTAAAAGGTGGCGCGCAAGTTGAGAAACAAGCCTTTTTGTATCTCTTTCATTGTAGAGACTGAAATTATTTGTATATCCAAGATGATGGATCTCCTTCCGAAGAATATTCATACAAAAGCTATGAAACGTGCAAAGGACCACCTCTTTTGCTAGCTTGCTTCCTATAAGGCCTGCTACGCGATGACGCATTTCCTCGGCAGCTTTATTTGTAAATGTTAGCCCTAAGATAGCTTTGGGAGAGACGTTCAAATTTTTTATAAGATAAGCAATACGATAGGCAAGAACGCTTGTCTTGCCGCTACCAGCTCCTGCTAAAATTAGGACCCTTCCTTGAGTTGTTTCTACAGCTTTTTGCTGTTGAGGATTGAGCATAGATTTACAAGATCATCCAGTATGGCCCGTTTGCTCAGGGGCTTAAGTGTTGTACGGGGAAAAACATTGATCTCAAGATCTTTGGGGAAATTTAGGCAATAGGAGCGAAAAGCCTCGCGCACCACCCGTTTAAACCGGTTGCGGTCATGAGCCTTTCCGTATTTTTTGGAAACAGTGATCCCGAGCCGAGGCCTTAAAGCTCGGCCGAGTCGATAGTCGACCCCGACACTTTTTCCAAACACCTTATTGCCTGCTTTCAAGATCCCATAGTAATGATTTCTTGAGCGGACACGAGCCTCTTTTGGGAAGCTTACGCCTGGGTGAGTTTCTTGCGTCCCGCTCTGCGGCGGCGATTGACAATTATTCGACCTTTGGCAGTTTTCATTCTCTTGCGAAAGCCACATGTAGTTTGACGCTTCTTTTTGCTTGGTTGATAAGTACGTTTCATTGGTAACCTTAATTTTTAACGTTTCAGCCACCAATCGTAACAGGAATAGTCTAAATTCTTCAAGATTTTAAAAATGCTTGAAGGGAAATTCGAGTTTGTCGTATAACGTTGAGAATAAATTTTTCTAGAGTAAACTATGAAAGTAAGAGCTTCGATTAAAGCAGACCCTGCAAAAGGGGACAAAATTGTTAGACGCCGTGGCCGCGTCTATGTAATTAACAAAACAGACCCTAACCGTAAACAACGGCAAAAGGGACCAGGAAGGAAGAAATAATGGCGAAATCATCATCTGTTGCAAGACAAAAAAAACGGGAACACCTCGTTAAGCTTAAGTGGGAAAAACGTCAAGCCCTCAAGGCAACTATCCTCGATCTCAATAAAACTGATGAAGAGCGTAGCGCAGCGATTGTCTCATTGAATAAGATGCCTAAAGACTCTTCTCCAGTGCGCCTGAGAAACCGTTGTCAGCTTACTGGAAGATCCAGAGGATTTTTGAGAAAGTTTAAGCTATCTCGCCTTTGCTTTAGAGATCTTGCGAATAAAGGAATTATTCCAGGCGTTGTGAAAGCGAGCTGGTAGTTCGAACGCTGTTCGAACGCTGAATTATGAACGATGAACGCTGAACTGAAGAGGGAAAAGAGAAATTCAATTCTCTTAGGCCCAATCGGCCCATGATGTCATAGCCCAGGTCGCAGGCCTGGGTAAGTTGCGAACACCGGCAAGGAGTCCTGAAAGGACGGCATAAATTAAGATCTTGTCTTATTTTTTATACCGTCCTTTCAGGACTCCTTTTCTATGTTTATCTTTACCCAGGCCTGCGACCTGGGCTGTATCATTACAGCCCTACCGGGCCTAAGAATTGATTTCCGATCTTTTTTCTTCCATTCAGCATTCAGCGTTTAAAAAAAGTCGAATTTCTCTTTTTCCCTCTTCAGTTCAGCGTTCATCGTTCATAATTCATCGTTTAAAAAAAGGGGGGCATCTGATCTTGCAAAAGATCAGATGCCCCCCTTTTTTGTTTTAAGGTGAGTTGGATTTGACAAAGGATACAGGAGACGGAGGGATCGGCAAGGGTGTTTCTGGAGAAGTTTCGAGGAGTTCGATTTGGGCTTGGATTTTTGTTGCTAAGTCTTGCTTATCATAAGATTTTCCTTGTGCTGCTGTTTTGACGAGAGCAATGATTTGCTTGAGATCTGCGTTTGTATCTGTTTCAGGAGCGCACTGTACGCAGTGAGTTAAGCTCTCAGAGTCTTCAGGAGCGCAGCTGGTAGAGTAAAGTTTTACGCTGTGGAGCCAATCGAGAACAGGATTTCCTTTGTGACTAGGAGTTGTGGATGAGTCCCGTCTCCCATATGTGGCAGGAGGGGTAGGAGTTACAGAAGGGGGGCGAATGTGTGATAATGATGGTCCAGACATAATGAGCTCCTTATATAAATAGGGTTATTCTCTCTTGTAAGCTATCTAGAGAGAGGGGTGAATTTGTTTTTATGTATTGTCTTAGAGGGGCAGTTGCCTCACTTTTCCAGTTAGGAACAAGATCAGATTGTAGCTGATGTCTCATTTTATCCATTCCATGAATAAGGGCCTTGGGTGCAATAGATGGTAAATCAGCTTTAAAAAGATTTAAGGAGGTTTCTAATTCTTTTGCTTTTTGAGCAGTAGCGCCTGGGCGTTCTTTATACTCATTTATTTCCACTTCTAAACTTGAGCTTAAGCATTCTGTAACAAGCTTAGCGAAGATCTCGATATAATCAGGATGTTTCATAAATTTTTGAAGCATCTCTAGATAATTTTCTTTCATAGGGCTTTTTAGGAGATCTGCGTGGATCTCGTTGTCAATTGTGTACATTTTAATCAAGCGATCTTTAAAGAGTACTATGATGTTACCAAGATTTGATCCTCGAGTAATAAAAGAGGGAAAGTTATGTGCATCGTAAGTGCAACAGGTTTCTCCATCCCACTCAAATTTGAAAAGGCGGTCAAGATTGCCAACAACAAAAAAATCTAAAAACGCAATTTCTCCTAAACTAGCGAAGAATGCATTTTCTAAACCTGCTGCTTTGATATCTTTGTATTTTTCACATAAGAAGGCAAAAAGATTTCCTTCTGGAATTTTTTCACTAAGCATTACTTGATTTGTGATTTGACCTTCTGAAGGTGTAATGATTACTTCAACGAGGGTGCCTTCTGGGGCCTCTTTTGGAGCTAATCTTGTTCTTACAGTAACAGGTCCTATTGTTGGAGGTTTTTCTGGTGCAACAATTTGGGTAAATTTCAGAAAGATGGTTCTTAACCTTTCAGTACGACTTTTGCTAATGAGTTCTCTAGTTAAGCCCCTTTCAATAATCCCGCCTGTAAAATCTAAACAAGCAATCTCGGGAACATTCGTTTTAAAGCCTATTCTATAAATATGGTTAGCAATGATCTCATTCCAGTCAGTCCATTTCACGACAAAAGCATTGATTTTTCCATCTCGTACAAGAGTTGTCATAATCGTTGGCCCGAGCGCTCCTTTAAACGATCTTACGAAAGAGGATCCTGCAGAAATACCATGAATGTCTTTTTCTAGGCGCCGCCTTAGCTCTGCTAAATTGTGAGAGGAATCTATGTGGGCTTGAATAAAAGTTCTTAATGCTCCTTCAGTTGTTTTAGCGACAATTTCTTCTGGAGTTTTTTCAGTTAAAGCCGTTAAAAAGCCTGCACAAGCTCTCTTTTTAAAAGAAGGAAGAGGATGAGGGGGAATGGAGTGGAGCAATTGAGCAGCACGTAACATTCCTTGGCTATCGTGTTCAATTTGATCAATAGAACCAGTAATAATTCTTGGAATTGTATGTGTATTAATATTATTTGCCATAATGTAACGATTATAGCATTTATTAAAATAAAAATGAACTAAATTATAAACTATTGATATTAAATAGTTTAAGTTGTTCTAAGGTCTTCCATTCATCCATTTCCTGGTTCCAGAGGTAAGTAGAAGATGTAATAATCCCTTTTTTAAACTCATCATGAAGCTTTTGTTCGCTCATGGGGCCAAGGCAGGTATTCGCAGGGTCAAGATAGTGCCAGAGTTTCCCTGAATAGGAATAGGGGACAGGCTGTGCGAGAACTGGCTCGGTTTGTTTTTTCTTAAAAGGAAAAAAGATGAGGAAAAGAAGTCCTAGAACTCCACACATGAGCCCAATAAAAAACCAAAGATAAGGGTTTTTCTTATTGCGATAGGCATAAAAGCCGCAGCTAAGCCCGCACACAACTCCAATAATGACAGTAATTAAGTTTTGCATAGCAAAATCCTAACATAAATCCGACTTTTACGCGATGTGCAACTTTATACGGCTGAAAGATCGGGCTCGGGCTCGCACACGGGCTCGGGCTCGAATCCGGAAAGAGAAGAAGACTTAAGTTTGATCGTTCTTTCGAGCCCGAGCCCGTGTGCGAGCCCGAGCCCGATCTTCCTCTTGCTTTTTCTCTTGGTTTAATCAAATTCTCAATTTCCGAATTTACTTGGGTATAATTGGCATCGGGGTATAAATTAGAGAGTTTAAGAGGTGGGTTTATGGTACATGATAAATTGAAGGGGATGGACACGAAGGAAGTAGAGTTGCCTGATACTGTTTTTATTCGAGATATTGAAAATAGAGTTTTTCAGTCGATTGTTCTCCAATGTTTAACGAGAATTGAGGGTGTGGCTTTTCTTGAAGGAAATATCCTTGATACCTTGCTAGGAAGAGAAACAGAAGGGATTAAAGGGATTCAGGTAGAACAGGATCTTAAAAATCATTCTGTAAATGTTAAGCTAGAAGTGAATCTTTCTTATGGATTTTCTATTCCTGAAAAAGCTGAAGAGATCCAGTTAAAAATTGCAGAAGATATTAGTCGCTTAACAGGGCTCCATGTGGGTTGTGTACATGTAGTGTTTAAAACGATTATCTCTCCCAAAGAAGCTTTAGAGGGTTGTATTACTCATTGTCATACAAGGCACACTAAGTAATTTTCTTTAGTTTTTCGATGTCTTTTGAGGTAATTCCCTTTATTTTTTTTAGTTCTTCAGGGGAGGCTTCTTGGATCCGTTTGAGGCTGCCGAAATGCTGAAGAAGGCGCTGACGTTTGGTAGGGCCAATTCCAGGGATCGTATCTAGAGAGCTTTTAATGGTGCGCTGCTGCTTATGGAAGGAGATTGCCGTGCGATGGGCCTCATCCCGGATTTGTTGCAAGAAAAAGAGCAGGGGAGAGTGGGGTTTTAGGTGGATGGGATCTTTATGCTCGGGGAGGAAAATTCTCTCTTCTGTAAGCCCCTTTGTATGTTTTGCATCTTCTTTGGCAAGAGAGATCACATCTACGGAAGCGATATCAAGCTCTTTAAATACTTCAAGCGCAATATTGAGTTGCCCTTTTCCTCCATCTACAATGATGAGATCGGGAAGATCGTCTTCTGCTTTCGCACGTGTCAGTCTTCTTGATAGTACTTGGTGAAGGGCTGCGTAATCATCAGGTTTTGAGATCCCTTTAATTTTAAAAAGGCGTTTCCTTTTTGCTTCCCTTTCTCCGTTTGTGTACGCAGCCATGGAAGCGACAAGATGGCTTCCTGAAAGGCTAGAAGTATCGAAGCATTCGATCCGTTTGGGATACCGATTGAGTTTACACGTCTCTTGAAGATCGAGGAGCATTTTTTCTTTGAGCTCTTCTTGATCTTTTTCTAGTCTAAAGATCGCCTGTGCATTTTTTGTTGCAAGTTCTATGAGAATTTTCTTTTCCCCAATTTTCGGGGTGATGATCGATGTTTTAACGATTTCTGACAAAGCTTCTGTTAATTTGACAGGCACTAAAATTTCTTCAGGGAGCTCTGTCTTGTAGTGCTGCAAAATAAACGATTCCAAAAGGTCCTCATCGTCTTCGACCACCTCATTAAATGTGAAGTGCTCAGAGCCTACTAATTTACCTTCGCGAAATAGAAGTTGAGCGACAATCACAACGTCTGCGTGTCTATAAATGCCAAGAACATCTGTATCTTTCCCTTTTGTTTTTGCCACAACCTGTTCTTGATCGGTTACATGCTCGATCTGTCGAATAGTTTTTAAAAAGGCGTTTGCTTTTTCAAATTCCATCTCTGCAGAGGCTTTTTCCATCTCTTGGTAAAGCTCTTTTAAAACTTCTTTGTCTTGCCCTTTTAAAAACTTGATTGTGCTTTCGACAAATTGGTCATACTCCTCTTTTGAGCATTTGTTAACACATGGAGCGATACACCGTTTTATGGAATAGAGAAGGCAAGGCCTACTTCGCCGTTTTAATTCTTCATCTGAGCATTGTCTTAGAGGAAAGAGCCTTGCAATGAGTTCATAGGTTTGTCTTGCAGCAAGCGCGTTTGTGTAGGGTCCAAAATAGAGTCCATCTTCTTTTGCGGCCCCTTTGTATCTTACAAGACGCACTTGTGGCCACTGATGTTTATGATTGATCATCAGGCTGACAAAAGTTTTGTCATCTTTAAGAAGAACGTTGTATTTAGGCTTATGCTTTTTGATGAGAGTGTTTTCAAGAAGGAGTGCTTCTTTTTCAGATAAAACTAAAATAGTATCAATATGGGTTACTTGAGCAATGAGCAAAGGGATCATCGCTCTACTATCTCTTCCTGGAACGAAGTACTGCTTGATTCTCTGTTTTAAATTTTTTGCCTTTCCAACGTAAATCACAATTCCTGCGCTATTTTTCATTAAATAGACACCAGGTTCGGCAGCAAATAAATCTAAACTCAACTTTTCCATTTGAAAAGCTCTAGCTGTTTGGGCTGTACCTGTTTTATTTCGAGAGTTTTTAATCTTTCTTTAGCGCGAACAATCACTTCGTGGGGTAAGCCTGCAAGTTTGGCTACATGGATTCCAAAGCTTTTATCGGTGCTCCCTTTAACAATTTTTCTTAAGAAAATAATCCCATCCTCTCCTTCATGAACAGAAACATGGTAGTTTACAGCGCCAGGAAGTTCAGTAAGCTCCCAATAGTGGGTGGCAAAAAGTGTTTTTCCTTTAAGATGCTCGCAAATAGCCCATGCAATGGCAATCCCATCATAGGTGCTAGTTCCCCTTCCTACTTCATCGAGAATAATCAAGGATTTTGATGTAGCATTATGTAAAATATTCGCAGCTTCTGTCATTTCAACCATAAAGGTCGATTGCCCTCTTGATAGATCATCGCTAGCTCCAATCCTCGTAAATACCTTATCTACAACTCCAATATGAGCCGCATCTGCTGGGATAAAAGAGCCTATCTGCGCCATGATGCAAAGAAGGGCTGTTTGTCTAATGTAAGTGGATTTTCCAGCCATATTAGGTCCCGTAATCAAGATCAACCGGTTTTTTTCATTATCAAGGAGTGTATCATTGGGAATAAATGAATCGTTTTCTATAACCGGATGCCTTCCTCCTTTGATTTCAATCTTTCCCCCATCATCAATCGTAGGTCTAATATACCCCCGTTTTTGAGAGACACGGGCAAGAGAAAAGATGCAATCAATATGGGCAATTTTTTCTGCAATTCTTAAGACCATTTCCGCATAGCCTGCCACCTGCTCGCGCAGTTTTTGGAAAAGGATCGCCTCTAAGCTTGAAAGTTTATATTCGGCTGATTGGATTTTATTTTCATATTCTTTGAGTTCGGGCGTGATGTATCTTTCTGTATTTACAAGAGTTTGTCGTCTTTGGAAATGGATCGGCATTTTATCCGTCTGAGAGCGCGGTACTTCAATGTAATATCCAAAAACTCCAGTAAAACCCACCTTTAACGTTCTAATTTGGGTTTCTTCTCTTAGCTGTGTTTGATAGTTTGCAATCCAGATAGAACTATCTGTAGATAAATTTCTCAGTTCATCGAGCTCTGCATTGTATCCTTCTCTAAAAATCCCCCCATCACTTACGCGGAAAGGAGGATTGTCTACAAGAGCGGCCTTGATGAGCTCGATAAGTGGATTTGGGTCTTCCAGCTCAGGCCTTGTTTTTGAAAGTTCTGGTATAGGTTCTAAAGAAAATCTTAAACCTGCAATGTCTTTTGGTGTTGCGTAGCCTGATTGGATCCGCATCATCATCCTTTCAAGGTCTCTAATATGCTCTAAATTGCAAGGCTCAGCATCTACAATAGCCTCTTGTCTTTTATAAATTTCTTCCACCGAAATAAGAGGGTAATTCACCCAGTTTTTAAAAAGCCTTCCCCCCATCGGAGTTTGCGTATGGTCTAAAAACTGGAGAAAAGCGTCTAGTTCCAAATGTTTTTGTGCGACATGGCTTAGTTCTAAATAAGTTGCATCTTTGCGTAGGTGGATTACTTTGATGTGATCTAGATTTAGTCCCAAATCTTCTTTCACATATAGAAGAAGTGCTCCTGCTGCATTTATGGCGGCGTTTCTTCCTTTGAGTCCAAATCCATCCAAGTTATGCACCTTGAAGTGTTTTAAAAGGGTATCCGCACAAACTTGAGGATCAAAATGCCAAGGCTCACGTGCATGGGCATTTTCAACAAGCTCTCGGTGTTTCTTTGAGATCAGAATTTCAGAGGGTTTCAACCTGAAAATTTCATCTTGTAAGTTTTTAACTTCACATTCTTGAACTCTAAATTCTGCTGTTGTTAAATCAAGTAAAGCAAGACCACAAACTTCATTGATCACGCTGATCGCTGCGATAAAATTATTCTTTTTGTCAGATAAAAGAGTAGAGTTAATGATCGTCCCAGGAGTGACAAATCTGACAATTTCCCGTTTGACAATTCCCTTCACAGTTTTGGGATCTTCCATCTGTTCTGCAACAGCTACTCTGTGCCCGCGTGCAACTAATCTATCAATATACGTATCAATCGTATGTGCTGGCACCCCACTCATGGGAGTTTCTTGCCTTTTCGTTAAAGTGAGATCTAATTCCTTTGCGAGCAAAACAGCATCTTCTTCAAACGCCTCATAAAAATCACCCAAACGGAAAAGGACAATTGCTCCATCTGCTTTTTGTTTGCATGCCTGCCATTGAACCATCATCGGAGATAAAGTAGCCATAGGCATTTCAGGATAAACGATTGCACGAATTTGCGGAAGATCTAAGCGTGTTTAAGTGAACAAGCTCTTAGTTAGTAAGGGAGTTGTATAGTAAAACATCAGGATTAAAGACGCTTTAGACCTACACTCCAATGTTTTCCACTGCCATTCCAATGTCTTCAAATCTATATTGAGGGTTAGCAAGAATTCCTGCCAGTATTTCCGGACTAATATCATACCGTATCGGGGCCCGTACCGCCGCAAGGAGTGCAGGATCAAGAGGGCGAATACTATCCAAGGCTATCCTTATCATTCTGGGAATGTCCAAGCCAGGATCTAGAGCCCCTGGAGGTTGAAAGTCCATTTGGAACTGATTTTGAAGCTGAAGAGCGAGCACTCCATCTTCGTGAATTTGAACTTCATTTCTTCTGGGGGGAAGAATAGGTTCTACAGGTTCTCCATTTATGGACGTGATTCTTGTTCGACATAAAGGACAAGAGTTAGCTACGTTTGCAGCACTGACTCGGCGCATGTCAACCAAGCAATCCCTATGGAAAATATGGTCGCAATTCAATACGCCTCTTTGCTCTTCTGCTTCATAATTACTCATGCAGATAGAACATGAACCGTTGTTTCCATGATTTGCATTATTAATGGGATTACTCATTGTTACCTCCTATTATTTCCTCTAATTATATATAAATATTATTTTATTTTCAACTAAAATCCGTTAATAAAGCAAGCCCGATAGGCTTAAGAGCTTATGATGCTTCTATGAAGGGCTTGCAGTCATATAAAGCACATAATACTTTGGTTATTAATAGGTTGCTATTAAAATCTGAAGGAGAGTGTAAATATTCGGTGAACCACTTTATTGAGTAATATTGGGATAATTTGCTAGGAAACTAACTTACTCATCTTATACAAAATGGTGTGGCCAGTTCCTGGCTCGGATGGATGAGTGGATCTTCTCCGTGGGTTCCTCACATTCGTTCGTCACACCACGGCTAACAACTGCCATCGCTTACGCGATTTGATTACCGCTTTGCGGTTAAGATGAGATCAGGTTTCAATAACAAAATTGGATGCTGTTCTTAACCGTGAAGCGGTTGTTAAATCGCGTAAGCGATGACAGTTGTTAGCCGTGGTGTGACGAACGAATGTGAGGAACCCACGGAAATTGTATACCCTACATCTGAGCCAGGAACTGGCGATAGTGCGCATGCGAGTATGAACAGTCTGCGAGTTTTTTTTCATAAATGAACAGCTTCTTTGAGGATTTGTTTTTTCAGCTTTCTTTTTTAAAGATGTTGGAGATCGAGGCTGTGATTGATTTGGTGGGAGTGGAAAGGTCTTTTGAAAAGTGGTGGCTCTGTTCGTGGGGCTCTTCGGTAGTGAAAATTTTATTTTGCTCGTTTTTTGTTTTGTCGATTGCTTTTTCGAGCTGTTTTCTGGCGGTTTGGCAGAAAAGATCGAGCCTTTTTAAGGCCTCTTCGAGGCTTTCTAGTTCTTGTTGGATTTGCTGGGGAGTTTTTTTGTTTTTAGGTTCGTATAAGCGGGAGTGTGTTTGCGCTTCTTGAAGATCGATGTTCGATTGAAAGACATCTGTGAGTACGGATGTCATTACTTCTTTAATTTTGTTCTTTAAGGCGTTGATTTCTGGATTCATATTACTAGAGATTATAGAATAAGTTATGCCCATATACAAGAAAGAAAGTTTAGAGGTGTTGCGAGAGAGGATCGATTTGGCTGAAGTGGTCTCTGCTCACCTGAGTTTGCAACGTTCTGGAGCCTCTCATAAGGCTCTTTGTCCTTTTCATGAAGAAAAGAGCCCTTCTTTTATGATTCAGAAAGGGGAAAAGCATTACCATTGCTTTGGATGTGGAGCTCATGGAGATGCGATCGCTTTTTTGATGGGACATTTGAAAATGAGCTTTATCGACTCAGTGGAGTATTTGGCGGAAAAATTTCACGTCCCCCTCGAAAAACAAGAGGAATTTACGCAGGATAAGGGGCCGAGTAGATCGGTGTTGCGAGACGCTCTTGAAAAGGCTTGTCAATTTTTTCATTTTAATCTTCTTTATAGCGAGGAGGGAAAGGCATCCCTTGCTTATTTGTATAGCAGAGGGATCGACTTGGAATTTATCAATTCTTTTCAAATTGGATACGCTCCCAAAGAATCAGAGTTGTTTTTTAAAGTGATGCACGCCCAAGAAGTGACAGGGGAGGTGCTTGAAACAGCGGGGCTTATACGGAATAGACGCGCTTTTTTTCTTGAGAGGATTACCTTTCCTATTCGAGATGTATCAGGCAATGTGATCGGTTTTTCTGCTCGTAAGATTAGAGAGGAAATTTTTGGGGGAAAATATATCAATACCCCAGAAACGCCCCTTTTTAAAAAATCGCATGTGTTATTTGGGCTGAGCTACTGCAGATCTAGAATCACAAAAGAAAGAACGGTGATTGTTGTAGAAGGGCAGATTGATGCGCTTCGTCTTATTCATACAGGGTTTACGTATACAGTAGCAGGGCAGGGGACTGCGTTTGGAGAAGGGCATGTTAAGGAACTGTTACAGCTAGGAGTCAATAAGGTTTATTTAGCTCTCGACGCAGATAATGCCGGAAAGGAAGCTGCGGTGAAAATCGGACATTTTTTTCAAAAAAAGGGGGTAGAGGTTTTGGTGGTGAATCTTCCTGAAAAAACCGATCCTGATACTTATGTAAGAGAGTTTGGTAAGGAAGGATTTTCAAAGTTATTGCAATCGAGCCAAGACTATCTGACCTTTCTTTTTACACATCAATCGAAAAACCTCGATCTTAAGTCTCCTTCTCAAAAAAATGGGTGTGTAGAGGCTATTAGCGTCAAAATTAGAGAGTGGGAGCATTCTGTGATGGTTCATGAAAGCTTAAAGAAGCTTGCCACACTTGCAGATGTTCCTGAAAAGATGCTTGGAGTGGGGCAGGATATCCTACCTCCTGAGATTCATTATAAAAAAGTGGGAAAAGTTTCTTTCATGGAAGTAAATGGAGATAAAATTTTAGAAACAGATCTCCTCCGTTGGCTTTTTTTAGCAGGGCAAACGATTCCCCGCCTTGTAGAGATTACACAGAAAAATATCACCCCTGATTTACTGAAAATAGAGATCTGTAGACGGTTATTTACCTTCTATTTCGAGAAAAGACCTCCTGATATTTTTTCCGTAGGAATAGAGCTCCAAGATCCGGAGAGTCAAGCTATTCTTCAGGAGATTGTGCAGAAAAAAATCTACTTTCAAAAAGCAGAGATCCATTTAATGGAAACGATCCAAAAGATTTTAGAAAGAAACTGGATGGAAAAAAGGGAACTTGCAATAGTAAATGAAAATCTTCAGCTTCTAGCTGAGCTCATTAAAAACCCGCCGAAGGTGATCTTATGAAACCTACGATTTTTTATGATAGGACATGTTCTGTATGTAGACGGTCAATGGCTTTTGTAAAAAGGATCGATAAAAAAAGAATTTTTAAGTTCGAGTCTCTAAAAACTCCTGCAAACTCTCTCATCCTCCTTGAACATGAAAAAAAGTGGACCCGTGGCCGCGGCGTCTTTCGGATCTTCTGGCTCATCGGTGGCAAGTGGAAGCTTATCGGCTGGCTCTGCTTCATCCCTTTCGGCATCGACCAAGCCTACAGCATTTTTGCTCGCATGCGCCACAAGATAAAATAACTCA
>Ga0206905_10226_pt1 | contig 14061 bp, 14 predicted proteins | sample Alteio_BWOrgHeat_43_FD_152940 | JGI IMG/M metagenome (GOLD analysis project Ga0206905, IMG submission 152940) | Enriched cells from forest soil in Barre Woods Harvard Forest LTER site, Petersham, Massachusetts, United States -... | ecosystem: Environmental > Terrestrial > Soil > Temperate forest >...
CTATTTACATGCCGGAACCAGGATATTTCATAATGAACCAAATTATGCAACTCCTTTTTGGGAACAAGAGGCTTTTCGGGATGACCACAGCAGCATTGCTCCTGGTAAGCGCGGGATAGTTGTATACAATGGCGATGGCCAATTTTTACAAAAAATAAACGGAACAAGCGTGTGGTCGCCGATGTACACTAATTTTCAAGGTAAGGAGGTACGAACCCTTTTTGAAAGCGAGGGTGGCGCTGTTTTCGTTGCCTGGAATAACGGTCTATTTAAGTCCGCGAATAGTGGAAAAACTTGGAAAGAAGTTCATAACGGAGGCTGGGTGATGAAATTGGTAGAGTCAAACGGAGTACTCCTGGCAACCAGCGAGAGAGGTATATTACGATCCACCGATGATGGTGAAAACTGGGATTTGGTGATTAGTGAGGGTGGTGTTGGCATCGCTGTAGAAGTTATTAATGATGGCTTCGCTGCAATTACTTTCAATACATCGTCGCTGACCAGAAGAGTGCGAACGTCTTATGACGGTGGTAAAAGCTGGCAGCCTATTGATGATGGCCTTCGGGCGCAGGCCTCTATCGCCTCCATTATTCAGGTTGGTGAATCCTTCTTTTGCGGTCATCCTGCTGGCATTTTTCGATCATCAGACAAGGGAAAAACATGGAACCTGTTACTTCCTTCTATCAAAAATAAGGTCTTCAATTTATTTGGTTCAGGCAACGTCATTTATGCCATACCCAGAAATGGAGGGTGTTAAGAACGCCCCAGTAAAAGAATGATTACCGACTTAAAGGGTAAAGCGAGTCACAAGTATTGCGCATAGCGACAATTTTAGGATGAAATTCATTCCCAGCAGGTCATGTGCTTCGTGGACCTGCGCAATAAACAAAACCACTAAATTTATCCTAGTGTGGATTGTTGGTGCCTGCAGACAATCAATTATTAAATAAAGAGTTCTAAATTCGTTGGTGAGGAACTTCAAGCCAACATGTAATCATTTCAATGTATCCCTACCACAATAAAATAAAGCAACGCATTGCCAATAATGAATTGATCAAATATGAATACGTTGATAAGTACAAGAACATCTCCCCTTGCTTACTGCTTCATTTTGAAACAGAGCCGTATATCCGTCCTATTCGCGAACATAGATTTAAAGAATACGAGATGATATTAAAATCTATTTCCAGACATTAGCATCCATTATCTATCAGAGCTAACACCAAACCAAAACACTAAGAGTATGACAGAAGCACAAAAATCATTACCAAAATGGGTACTTATAGTGTCGGGGCTTTTTGCATTACTAGAACTTATGGTAAGTGTATCGTTATGCCTTTCACCTCAATCGGTTGTAGATACAGTTGACCTTAGTGCTAAAGGTGTTTACTACATAATTTACATGTGGGCCGCCCGACAATTTGCTCTCGGCTCCATCTTTGCTTTTGCAACATTCAAAAGATCCGCCCCCATGCTGACCATTGCATACATTTTCTTTTTAGTAATGTTTATTGGCGATTTCTTTATTGGAATTTCACAAAAGGAAAATGCACTTGTCATTAGTGCTTTAGTAATGTGCGTTATTTCCTCAGCATTGCTATTTGTAATAAATAAGAGAAGATAATCTTAGTTGATAGGTTCAGATCGCTCCTTGCCTGTCAGGTCTTTTGACCAGTGTTAGATTTTTTCCTATTTCTTCTTCAACTTGTATCTCAAGTGTGTTGTCAAGTCTGATGGTATTACTTCTATGATTTGAATATCATATTTGTCTTTGTCAATACCGTCAAACAGCCGGATACCACTTCCTAAAAAAACTGGGGCGATGTGAATGAAAAATTCGTCTATAAGACCAGCATTCAGAAATTGTTGAATGGTATTCGAACCGCCTTGTATTCTTATGTCCTTTCCTTTGGCTGATTGTCTTGCTTTTTCCAATGCACTTTGTATTCCGTCGTTGATGAAATAAAAAGTTGTCGTCCCCTTTTGAACCCAGGGTTTTCGTATTTCGTGTGTCAGTACATAAACATCAGCACTGTATAAATCTTCTTGCCAGTGGACTTCGCCTTCTTCAAACATTCGTTTTCCCATAATGTAAGAACCTGTTCTTGCAAACACATCATCAATTAATTTACTGTCTGCACCATATTCTTCACCACCTTCCATTTTGACGTTTTTCCAAAATGCTTTTTGTTTAAACATCCACTTGTGAATTTCTCCCGAAACACCGCCCATTGGGTTGCTCGGACTTCTGTTATCGCCTGCGAAAAAGCCATCAAGTGATATTCCGCTGTCAAAGATAATTTTGCTCATAATTTTTTATTTAAGAAGATACTGCCCAGCCCGAAAATTTTTTGTGTTGATATCCTTATGGCTGTTCGACAGTAAAAATAGCGACCTGGTGGTGATTGCAGCTCATCCATTCAGGTGATTTTCAGGCGCAACACATAAATTCACTCAAAAGTACGAGTCCATCAACTCCCTCGGACCTGAGGTGGGCTTGAATTAGGCGGACACAAAGACTCTCTGGTTCAAGTCAACCAAATTGCCCCACACTATATGTTCCTGGTTCTTTGGGAAAAGCGTGATTGATGCGGTTCCATGTATTTATAGTTGTCACAACCATCGTCAGGTCAATCAATTCCTCATCAGATAATTGCTCTTTGACTTCTTTGTAATCAGCATCAGATACATCTTCACATTTAGTAAGCGCTTCAGCCCATGCAAATGCCGCCCGTTCGCGCGGTGTATAGTAGTTGGTTACTCGCCACGCACTCAAGCCGTATAAGCGTTGCTCGGTTTCTCCGTGAGCACGTGCATCTTTATAATGCATGTCCAGGCAGTACGCACACCTGTTGATTTGGGACACTCTGAAGTACACCAAATCACGAAGTACTTGTTCAATGCTTGCATTTTTTAAATAGCCTCCAATACCGTAAAGTGCTTTCAGGGCATTTTGTCCTTTCTCCTGAAAATTTAGTCTTTGCTTCATTGTCTTTATGTTTATCATTGATAGACTAAAGACGATTAAGGTTTAGCGAATCGGACAAGATTGTCCATTATTTTTGTACAGAGTTTTGAGATCTTGTACAAGCCTTATTGGTATTCCTGACAAACAACTAAATAAAGAGTTTAAATTCGTTGAGTGAATAACATCAAATTAAAGCATTGGTAAATATGTGCATTCACAAGAAACATCATGACAATTAAAGCTTGCATACCAGTGATCCCCAGTGCTGATATTGAAAAAAGCTTGCACTTTTGGGTTGATGGCCTAGGTCTTACTGCCGACCGTCAAATGAGACATGAAGGTAAGCTAGTCGGCTGCATGGTTCATAATGAGCATACCTGCTTCTGGCTCAATCAAAGAGTGGGAACATCATTCAAACCAGAAGACTACAATGGCATTAGTCTTTACTGGACTCCCGACGACATTTACGAGACGCGCGCGAAGCTAAAACAACTTGGATACAAGGTGTCAGAGATAGAGGACAGAGATTATGGGCAGACTGAATTCTTCCTGACCGATGACGATGGTTACACTCATTGTTTCGGGGTTGCCACAAAGACTTAGGAAGCCCACGAAGTCAAATCGGCACTACATCAATAATAGCATCGTGGTTGATTGGTCCATACAGGTGCGGAAACTTCTCATCGTTGGTTGATTTTTCATATTTCAATTCGGCTTTCAGCTTCAACTCGTTCAAGTGAAGCAGCACCAATCCGGTCTTACTATTAAAATATCTCTCCAATACTCCTGCCAATTGTGTATCACTACAGCAGTGAATAAATCCCTCCTTATGATAATCAACAGGAATAAAGCCGGGTTCATCTCTCTTCGACTCCCAGTCCTGTGCTGTAGTAATGTGATAGATCACTGAATTAAAAGCTAAGTATTTCCAATTCCATTACAGCTCACCAACTTTCTGATCATTGAAATTTGCCCGGCATGGTAAATGTCGTGTTGGACAATACCCTGAAGCATCAGCCTGAAATTATATTTTCGTCCGTCTACAGGAGCCGTCAACATAGATTCCGGCATTTGCTCAATTTGCGCGAGAAGCTGCGTCTGGCTCTTGAGCAATCCGTCTTTGATGCCTTGCCATTCTGCTTCAGTCAAAGAAACTATTCTCTGCCAGTTCAACTCAGTATCCCAAACTTCATACGCGGCATTGCCTTTCATTTTCTCAATTACAAAGTAACGCCATGCCGTCATGTGACAAACAATTTCGGCAATCGAGTGATTTAGTTTTTCAGGCTTCTTGGCAGCCATCTCCGCCGAAACACCAAATAAATAGCTGAGAACATTGTCACCGTACCAGGGTTTTCCATCATAAACACCCGAAATGTTTTTATGAATCCGTTTGATTTCTTCTGTCATCATAGAGATAAATGTATAAACTAGGTTTCATTTTTATTGCAGAGCTCTCAAAGAAAACGTCGCAGAGTTAGCACAATGAAATATGACGAGGAAAACCCTATCTGCGAATCTCTGCACCATTTGCGGTTAAAATGCTTCCGACAAATTATTATCTTTATTTCAAATTAAAAGAGCATGGCATCTGTCAACTGGAAAAAGGAAATCCAACCACTGATCAAAAAATACAAAGGCAAAAAGCATCCGCTGGATTACAACAATCATTACGAACTCCTCGTGGCGGTGGTACTCTCAGCGCAAGATTCAGACAGGCACATCAACAAGCTCGCTCCTGAGTTTTTCAGTGCCTTCCCCGATATGAAAGCATTAGCCAAAGCCGATGCCGAGTCGTTGTTTCCCTACATCAGCGATGTGCGAAACTTCGGAAACAAAACGAAATGGCTGCTGGCACTAGCGGCTGAAATCAAAGACAACAAAAACATCCCAACAACTTTAGAGACACTAACTGCGCTGCCAGGTATCGGCAGAAAATCGGCAAACGTGATTCTTCGCGAAATGGGGCTCCCAGCAGAAGGTATAATTGTCGACCTGCACGTGGTACGCGTTGCTCCGCGACTAGGATTGGCTAAAGGAACTGACCCTAAGAAACTAGAAAAACAAATGATGGAAATCCTCGATCCCAAAGATTGGGGCGAAGCAGGCATGGCAATCTCCTTTCTTGGTCGTGAAACCTGCAGGCCTACAAACCCCAAGTGCACCGAATGTGTAATGCAAAACGTGTGCGAGTTTTATCAGAATCCGACTCCCGCCGCTTAATTCATACTGCTGGAGGAATCTTTAAGTAGATTGCACTGCCCTCTAAAACCTCCAACCTATGAACTCGGCCAAATTCTTTTATACTTTTCAATCGCCGAAGTTTTACTTGATGTTGATCCCTATCGTTTGCTTCTTCGGCTCAGTAGATAATTTATCAGCCCAAGAATGTAGTATTACCAATATTTTTTTTGAATCTCTTGGAGGCCGGTGGAGCGATCAGAAAGTTACCGGAAGTGACGGCTGCAAAAAATTAGTAATGGACCTGTGCAGTTCCGTCCGGCAATTGATTTATGTCAAGAAAAACGAAGGCATTAAATAAAAGGTAGTGTCAATGAAGAACAGAGTTTCCTTATTTGTCAGCACATTTTCATCGTGCAAATCTTCCAAAATAATTCCTGCAGTTGGATTAAAGTAATCGCTGTTCTTTTTTAAGTGAAATCCATTGGCAAATAAAAACTCTCGCACACTCAATGGGTCGGTCGGCCCAGAAATTTCAATGAAAGGTTGCCTAATCACCGCGTGTAAAATTTTATTCTCAGCATAAAAGCCGATCAATTCATAGGCGGTTTGTGGGAATAGAAAATTATGAATTAAAAGATTTCGAAAATAATCAAGCCAATACTCGTAAAAGATAGCGTCATTCAGTTTTATTACTTGGCGTCCATCTTTAGCCAGATAAACACGCTGCTCTGCGCCTCGGGTTATGAATTGATTTTCATCTATCTCGTGAAACCACAAATTGGATGTTTCGATCCAATGGATTAGCTGCGCTGCCTCTTGATCTTTTGTGAACCCGATTGCTTGAGTATCTCCACCTGTTTCTTTGCTTTTTCCAACGTAATGGGCTGCTGCTTCAATAAGATTTCCTTTTGAATTTTTGCCAACTCCTGAAATGATACTTTGTAATTCATATTTCAAATTCATTTATACAAAGATAAAAAATAAAGACGGTATGCAGGTGCCTGCAAGTCAAGTCCAATTAAAACAACTACAAACAAATTCAAATCAATTTCTCTGAAGTCGCTTTAGCAATCGCCTCCGACTTGCAATTGACTTGCAGCTTGGCATAAATATTCTTGATATGCGTCTTTGAGGTTTCTTTCGAAATGAAAAGCTGTTCTGAAATCTGTGTGTAGGTTTTCCCCTCTGAGATCAATTGCAAAATCTCTGTTTCGCGTTTAGTCAGCGGGCTATTGGGATTCACGTGAAAATTGTCAATTACCAGTCGTGCAATCTTGCTGCTCATTGGCGCGCCCCCTTTACTAATCTCCTCCAGCGCTGCAAGCAGTTCACGGTAGTTGGCACTTTTGGTTATGTAGCCGCTAGCTCCTGATTTTAATGCCTCAAAAACCATGTCGCTGTCTTCATAAACGGTCACCATGATAATGTCTGCAGTCGGCCACTTGTCTTTAATGATCTTTGCGCCTTTAATTCCATTCATCCCGCCCGGGAGTTCGATGTCCATAAGAACAATGTCCGGTTTATCGGTATTCAGATGCTTGATTGCTTCTTCACAGCTGCTGTAGCCGTTGATCACAGAAAACTGTGACGAGCTGTTTACAATCACGACAAAACTGTTGCGAATTTCTTTGTCATCTTCAACAATCAAAACTCTTTTCTTATTCTCGCTCATACGATTTGGGTTTTAAATTCGGGTAGGATTAAGTGTACTTCGGTGCCAAGGCCTTCCTGGCTTGCAATATCTATCATTGATTTAATTCGGCCGGCTCTTGTGCGCATATTGATAATGCCGTTGGTCTTTGCAATTTTATCAATAGAGAAGCCAAGACCGTCATCTTTCAATTCCATTTCATATCCCTCAACAGTCTTCTTCAACGCAAAAGAAACATTTTTGGCCTGCGAATGATTGAATGCGTTGGTCATAGCCTCTTTAATGATTAGGTTAGCTTCCCTGCTAAACCCGTAAGGCAGCTGCACTTTCTCCTTCAGTTCGTTATAGGCCCGAAATTGAATTCCTTTTTCTTCAAACAGTTTCTCGCCAAAGTCGCGGATATGAAAAAATAATTTAGAGAGCTCGTCATTTACCGGATCAATACTCCAGATAAAATCGCGTGTGCCAGTGTAAAGATACTTAGCAGCATTTTCCACTTTGTTATAAAACTCAACAGCGTGGCCATTGTGGCTCAACTTCATTAAACTAATATAGTTGATGATGCGCGTAAGCTGATTGCCCATCTCATCGTGAAAGTCGCGTGCAATTTCTTTGCGGAGGTGTTCCTGCTCCTGTTGTCGGATGCGTTCAATCTCCACAGCCTTCCGCATTCTGGCACGTACTTTCGAGTAAGAAATAATTATAACTATCCCGATAAAAAATGAAACCATCAAAACACTGAACATGGCTGTCTGGTAAAACGGAGCCTTCACCACAAATGCATAACGTAATGGCTGGTCGTCCCATCCACCCTGATGATTGATTGCCTTCACCTGAAAAACATACTCGCCAGGCGGAAGGTTACCATAAGTAACCATGGCATGTTCGGTTGGTTGTGCCCATGCTTTGTCAAAATTTTCGAGGAAATATTTATACCTCACCGACTTAGGGTTTTGCTTATCAACCCTGTTGAAATAAAACGTGATATGATTCTTGCTGGATGGTAAAATGGGTCTGTACGGTATTTTGAAAAAACTAAAAACGCTATCAGAGTAATTCCGACTGGATACTTCACCGTAAAAAATTTCAACACCGGTGAGGTGAAGTGGGTACGAGTATAAGTTCTTTTTCCAATTTTCGTTAAACTGATACACGCCATCCACCAGTCCAAAATATTTTTCTTTGTCGAGGTGATATGCGTTTTGATTGGTCTCCACACCGGTCAGTCCATTGTCAAATCCGTAGTTATGAATTTCTATAACATCAAAATTTCCATTTAGCCGCATTCTGGTAATACCGTGCTCTGTGCCAACCCACACTAAATCTTCTTTATCAGGAGCAACAAAATAAATCAGGTTAGAAGGCAGCCCGTCTTTGGAAGAAATCATCTTCTTGGTCTTTTTTATAGGGTCATACACCAAAATTCCCGAGCCCGACGAACCAAGAAGCAACATCGAATTCTTATAGATGCTCATCGAAATGACTGGTGTATTGGCCAGTTCGGGCAACAGGATTTTCTCTACGTAACCTTTGGCAATAGCGTTGATACCTGCTTCGCATGACGCATACAATGTTTGCAGCTTCGGGAAATACCGAACGGAATAAATCATATTACTGATCAAGCCATCCTGCATGGAATAGTTCCAGAATTTTTTTCCATCGTAGTAGTTGATACCGCCATCAGCAGAGGCACACCACACTTTTCCCTGATCATCAAAATCGATTGAAGATATGTACTGGCTAGACAGGCCGTCTTCGCGTGTATACCATTTGAACCGATCATTGATGCTATCGTATTTTCCTAGTCCAGCCAATGATGCTGCCCACACCTCTCCCATCTTATTGATTTTAATATCCATCACATCGCTTCTAAAGCCGGTGATAAGTGGATATTCTGTTGTCTTGCCGTGAGAAATTTTCAAAAGTCGGGAAGAACCGATCCATGTTGTGCCCGACTTACTTTTGGCAATAGTCATTACTGAGCCTGGGTTTACAAAGTCCCACTTTTCAAAGTCGCTGATAAAATATTTAAACAGCCCGTTGCCCGACGTGGCTATCCATGAATTCCCCTCCAGGTCGAACAGGAGTTGCTTCACTATAATATCAGACATTACTTTCTCCGCTGGTTTCTGGCCATCCTCCGGAAGTTTCCACAAGCCATCATTATTCTCAGCCCAGAATATTCTATTCAATGAATCATAAGCAACGATGTGATTATGAAAAGAAAAGTCTGCAGGCCGGATTATTTTTCGGGCATAATCAAACAGGTAAAATCCGCGGTCGGTATCGAGCAGAATATTCTCACGGTAATTAATCATACCAAGTACCCTGTTGAATGTTCCCTTGAAAGAAATTTTGTCTTTGCGGCCACCGGGCGAAAGGACATAAAAGCTGCTGTCACTGAGATAAAAGCAAATCGCCTTTGATCGCGTGCGAATACTGAAATAAACTTTTTTGCCGGGCAGTACGGGCTTATCCCAAGTTAGTATAGAGTCTTTATAAATTCTCCCAATGTTTCCCTGGCTACCTACCTGGAACAAAATCGTATCGTTGAGTTCAAAAATCCGCCAGATGTTTTTCTTGTTGGCTGGGGGCAATTGGATTTTTTTAAACTTTTGTCCGTCAAACTTTGTGATGCCGCGAGGGTGTACTATCCAGAGGTTTTGGTGAGCGTCAAGTTGCAGAGAAGTGACCGTGTTACTAAGCAACCCGTCGAGGGTAGTATAAACTCTGAACTCGCGGCCATCGAAGCGCGCCAAGCCACCGCCAGAGGTACCAACCCACAAATAGCCATTTTTATCCTCGACCATCGCATCCACCTGCGACTGCGGCAAGCCATCAACAGCTTTGTAGTTGCGCAACGAGTACTTCTGGGCCACCAAATGGCCTGCAACCAGCAAAAATAAGCCAAAGAGAATTCCTGCCCGCATAAGCCCGAAAGTTAGACTTTATTCGAGCTAAATTAATACCCCATCGTTAGGTAACTAAATTTTGAAGGGTGCAACCCCTCAGAAAATTGTGCGTCTTAGTTGAAAATTCCATTATGTTAAAAAACTACTTCCTCTCCTCCATCCGCAGTTTGCGCAAGCATTTATCCTATTCCTTTATCAATGTCACCGGTATTGGGCTGGGATTATCCATTTGCATTTTACTAAGCGTCTGGATCAGCCACGAACTGAGCTATGATCTCTTTCACGAGAAAGCAAACCGTATTTATAGAGTCTCCTTGGAGTATAGTTTTGGCGGCCAGACCTCCAAGACTTCTGTTTCGCCTACCGCTTTGCTACCGGCTTTACAGAAAAATTTCGGAGAAGTTGAAAATGGAGTTCGGGTTTACAATCCATCAAGTTGGAATCCATACATTGTTAAAAGCACCGATAAACTATTTCAGGAAAAGAAATTCTATTATGCAGATAGTAGCTTCTTTCAGGTCTTTTCATTCAAGCTACTGCAAGGAAATCCAGCCCAGGCACTTACAGCACCCAACTCGGTAGTGATCACACAGGCTACCGCCGAAAAGTATTTTGGAACACAGGATGTAATCGGAAAAACACTGACCATAAACGGTAAGGCAGAATACAAGATAACCGGGCTACTGGAAAATCTGCCGTCAAACTCCATGATCCGGTTTGATTTTCTTGGGTCATTTTCATCGCTCGATGCGTCAAAAAATCCTATCTGGTGGAGCGCCAATTATCAAACGTTTATTGTGCTCAATGCAAAAGGCGATGTGAATGCGCTTCGTGCTAAGACAACCGCGCTCGTAAAAAAGGAGTTGGCATCAGAACTTACCGGCAAAGGCGACTATGTGGTCTATAATTTTACTCCACTTACAGATATTTACTTAAAGTCTGAAGTGGATGAACCCGAGGTGGTGGGGAGCATTCAATACATTTATATTTTTTCAGCAATTGCACTGCTGGTGCTGGTAATTGCCTGTATTAATTATGTGAACCTAGCCACGGCAAAAGCTACTGATCGTGCCAAGGAAGTAGGTATTCGCAAAGTTGCGGGTGCATTGCGCAGTCAATTATTTTTTCAATTTATCACTGAGTCGTTAGTGGTTACATTAATTGGATTCTTTCTGGCTTTTTTAATCGCACAATTGGCATTGCCATTATTTAATTCTGTCACGGCTAAAAACTTTGTGTTCTCAGATCTGTTTACTCTTAACTTCCTTTTGGAATGTTTCGTCGCATGGTTGGTTATTGCCGCACTTGCTGGGGCCTATCCGGCAATTGCTATCACATCTTTCAAGCCGGTGAGTGTTTTAAAAGGGAACTTTAAAAACTCCGGTCGCGGCGTGTGGCTGCGCCAATCGCTGGTGGTTTTTCAATTTTGCATTTCGATTATTCTCGTCGTAGGCACAGCTGTGATCCTAAAGCAGATCGATTACATTCAAAACAAAAAACTGGGTTACGATAAGGAAAACATTGTAGTGCTTCCTCTGGACGGAAAAACCCGACAAGTGTATGATCAGCTGAAAACTGAATTCATACGCACAGGCCAGGTCGCTGCGATGGGTAGAGCTACCGAATCACCAACAAAAATTAACGGAGGCTATGGTTTAAACATTGAGGGATCAACTTCAGACAAGGGGATGATTGTAACCGCTATGGCCGTTGACAAAGATTTTGTTCCAACATTGAACATGAAGCTCTCAGCCGGCAGAAATTTTTCTGAAGGGGATTTTCAACGAGTAAAGTCGGATACGATTTTCTCTTTTATCCTGAATCAATCGGCTCTTAAAGAATTAGGGATGAGCGCCGAAAATGCGATTGGAACAAAAGTGAAGCTAAGCGGACGCAAGGGAGAAATCATTGCTATCGCTGATGATTTCCATTTTTCATCGATGCACGAAAAAATAAGTCCGTTGGTCCTCTTTACTGCCAACGACAATTGGGATTTAAGTTATGTCTTTGTGCAGCTTAAACCGGGCGATAAAAAGATAGCTTTAGAAAACCTGAAAACAATTTGTGCAAGCCTTCTGCCACACCGTCCATTCGAATATGAATTCCTTGATCAACAATACCAAAAACTGTACGACAAGGAGCAACGTATGGGCAGCGTGACGACAGCCTTCGCTATACTTGCCATAGCTATTGCATGTCTTGGATTACTCGGCCTTGTTGCATTCGCAGCAGCTCAGAAAACAAAAGAAATTGGCATCCGAAAAGTTCTGGGCGCAACTCCTGCCGGCATAGTCAGGTTGATCACTACCGGCTATATGAAGCTTGTGCTCATAGCTATTCTCATTGGCATTCCTTCTGCATATTGGGTATTGGAAACCTGGTGGCTCGATAGCTTTGCATATCATGCTACCATTGGATTTGAACCGCTGGTGATCGCTGCCGTCGGGTGTGTTTTTGTTGCCTTTGCCACTGCTAGCTTCCAGGCAATGAAGGCCGCACTTGCAGATCCTGCAAAGACATTGCGGAGTGAATAAATCCCTCGTCTGGATGATTCGTTTCTAACATGTAAAGGGTATTTTGCAATAAAAGAATTCCTGCCATGAAAAGAGTCATCCTTTTTCTTTCCGTTTTGCTGATCGGTGCAGCCGTTTACGGGCAAGGGCTCCAAAAATTTTATAGCGAAGCAATGGCTGCTTACAAAGCCAAAGACTACCCGCAGTTTTATGAAAAAATAAAAGAAGCTTACAAACTTCACCCCTATCATCAGGGGATTTTATATCAACTGGGCACAGCCGCAGCACTAACCGGAAAAAAGGCAGAGGCTATTCAAAACCTAAAGCAGGCAATTCTGATCAATGCTGACTTTAAATTGGAGGGCATTGCCGACTTTACTTCGATTAAGGATTCGCCGGAGTTTAAGAAACTCCTGGACCTTCAAAAGGAATGGCAAAGCCCTGTCGTGCATTCTGAAACAGCATTTACTATTAAAGACCGAAGCCTTCATACCGAAGGGATTGAATACGATGCCGCACATAAGACTTTTTATCTCGGCAGCATTCACAAACGAAAGGTGGTAAAAGTTACACTCGAGGGTAAAGCAACCGATTTTTGCCCGAGTGGTTTTGAGGGCATGACCAGCATTTTTGGTATTAAGATCGACGTGAAGAAAAATATTTTGTGGACTTGCTCTTCTCCGATGCCAGAAATGGAGAATTATGATTCCCTGGCAAAGTCTGCAGTATATAAGTTTGAATTGAGCTCGGGGAAACTGCTTCATAAATACCAATCAGTGAAAAGCGGCGTGTATGGAGATTTGATCATCAATAAGAATGGAAGTGTATTTATCTCCGACAGTCAGACGAACGAAATTTTTACAATAAATGAAAAGACGAACCAGATTGAACCATTCTATTCCTCAACTGAATTTTGGAACATCCAGGGAATGGCTTTTTCACCCAGTGAAAAATTTCTCTTCATAGCCGATTACGTGAAAGGAGTCTTCAGACTCGACATCAAATCAAAGGAATTGACAGAAGTAAAAACAACAGCTGACGTTTCGCTAAAAGGAATCGACGGGCTCTATTTTTATAATAATTCACTGATCGCAGTACAAAACGGAGTAACTCCTTTGCGCTGCACTCAGTACTTCTTAAACAATGACCTCAACAAAATCACAAAATTTGAAATCATCGATCGTAAACATCCTTCTTTTAATGAACCTACGCTCGGCGTGCTTGATGATAAAACTTTTTACTACATCGCCAACAGTCAGTGGGGTGGCTATGATGATAAGCACAATATTAAGCCAGATGATCAACTACAGGATATTGTGGTATTGAAAGCACAGTTGAAATGAATTACTTCCCTACCCTCTTGTATACGTAGTCATAATTGGTAGTCCAGGTCTTTCCAGCGTCAACAGACTGCTCGTTAAATTGCCTCACCTGATTTGGTCCTTCATTGAAAAATATGAACCTACCAATAGTCTTTTGACCTTGCACTTCACGATCAAAAAGAAAACGCATCGCCCCGTCTTTGTATTCGCCATCGTAAAAGCGGGTAATATTAAAGTTGTTGATGCCCGATGAACCAACCCAAACCTGAATCCATTTGCCGGAAACGGGATCAACATAATTCATGCTCTTGCCATTGTGAGGCTGTGGACCGACGGCAGTCCAGTTTTCAAGAACCATACACCCGCCCGAAGCATTTTCGATCTTACTCTTGCCAACGAGCGTAGTAGTGCCTGCTGAGTACACATCCCATTCGCCAAGCCAGAAATCAAACTCTTTGGTGCGAGCATCTTTCAAACACGGAAATGCATTTTCGTAAGCAAGTTTCTTTGC
>Ga0206905_10228_pt1 | contig 13913 bp, 6 predicted proteins | sample Alteio_BWOrgHeat_43_FD_152940 | JGI IMG/M metagenome (GOLD analysis project Ga0206905, IMG submission 152940) | Enriched cells from forest soil in Barre Woods Harvard Forest LTER site, Petersham, Massachusetts, United States -... | ecosystem: Environmental > Terrestrial > Soil > Temperate forest >...
CCGTTTGATTGACTGTCTCGCTCGCGGTGGCGAACTGGACCGACGGCGCGCTTCCCGGTTCGACGATGGTCATCGTGTTCGTGCTCGGGTTGCCGAGACTGGCCCCGACGGGTGTGCCAAGGGTGAAAGTCAGTGTTTGCGAGGCTGCTGGATCGAGAATCAATGTGCCGGTGATCGCTCCGGTCGTCTGACCATTGGTGATCGTCAATGGGCTGATCACGCCGGTGTAGTCAACGCCCAATTGCGCTGTGCCACCGAGCGTGAAGGGCGCTGACACCGTCGGCGCCCACTGGATTATGGCGGTCCCGCTGCCGAAGTAGAGGTTGCCCGAGGGATCGAAGGTCAGGCCCTGTGGGACGACGCCGTACCCCAAGGGAAAGTTCCCGGCCACCACGCCATTGGGGCTCACCTGGCTGATTTGCCAGTATTGTGTGTTGATGGGAGTGGCGACGTAAAGATTGCCGGCGCTGTCAAATGCCAGACCGAACGGATTTACAACTCCGGTAACAAAAGTGCTCACCTCGCCCGCAGGCGTCACTTTCTTCACCGTGTTATCGCTGCTGCCGAAATAAAGGTTGTTCCCACCATCCATCGCCATGGCTTGAGGAGGAGTCTGGCCGGTGATGAACGTGCTCATCGCTCCGGCTGGTGTAACCTTGATGATCGAGCCATCACCCTGGCCGACGTAGAGGTTGCCGGCACTGTCGCAGGCTACGGAGATAGGCTGGTTCAGGCCCGCGCCATCGGGAACAAACGTGCTGATCGTAACTGAAGGGGTCACTTTGATGACGTTATTCGAATTGATGAAGGAATAGTAATTGCTGACGTAGAGATTGCCGGCGCTGTCGATGGCCAGTCCGGTGGGATTCGCGAAATTCGCGGCCGCAGCGATGGTGGTGACTGTGCCGCCCGGCGTAATCTTTTGGAGAGCGCCGTTGGCAAGCACATAGAGGTTGCCCACTGCATCCGACACCATGGCGGTGGAAGAGCCGACTCCCGAAGCGAGGGTGGATGCGGTAGCAATGGCGCCGGAAGCGAAACTCGGACTGCCGGTGAGCGTCGCCGCGACGCTAAACGTTCCGGCTGTCGCGTTCACCGTCTCACTCAGCGCGCTGAACTGCACGGTAGGCCGGATCACGGCCACCGTGACTGGCGAACCGCTGCCCAGGCCATCGGTGGTGACAACTGCCGTGAGGTTTCCGGCACTCGTGGGAGGGGTATTGAACTTCACGATGAGTTGCGCGGCCGTGGCTGCCGTCACGGCGCCGGTGGCGCCTTTGTTCAAGACCACGGTGTTGTTGGCCGCAATGGGGTCGAAGCCCTGGCCGCCGATGATCAAAGTGGTGGAAGCCAGGCCGATGGTGGAAGTGGCAGGCACGACCACCGGAATTACCGTGGCTACCTGGGCGGGTGCGGTGGCCTGGCCACCCGAAGTGACGCTGGCTGTCAGGATGCCGACGTTTGCGGGCTTCGTCGTCAGCGCGACGGTGAGCGAGCTAGTGCTGGCCGCGATCACCGTTCCCGCCGCGCCGTCACTGAAAACCACAGAGTTGTTCGCGACCGCCGAATTGAAGATGCCCTGGATGACGATATTGTCCGCATTGATCGGAAGCGAGGCGGCGCTGGCCGACACCGAAGGCGGCGGCTCCACGACGGTCAAAGTGTTCGTCACCGTGCTGCCGCTCGCAGCGCCGAAAGGAGAGTTGAGCGTGAAGGTGAGCGTTTGATTGGCGCCCGGATCGGGGAGCAGTGTGCCGACGATGATGGCTGACGTTTGGTTCGGCGCGAAGATCAGCGTGCCCGAGGCCACACCGCTGGAATCGATGCCAGACACCGCGCTTCCACCCAGCGTGTACGACACGGTGACCGAGGGCGTCAGCTTCTCGAGAACCCCGTTGGCCGTGACGAAGAGATTTCCCGCGCTATCGAAGGCCAGACCTTCCGGGGCGCTCAGCCCCGATGCGAGAATACTGGTTATGCCGCTGGGCGTGACACGACTTACAGTGTTGGTTCCGGCATTGGCGACATACAGATTGCCGCCGGAGTCAAACGCCAGGCCATTCGGCGAGTTGAAGCCGGCGGCGAAAGTGCTGACGGCGCCATCCGGTGTGACCACGCTCACGGTGTTGCCGGCGCCATTGGCGACATAGAGATTCCCCGCAGTGTCAAAAGCGAGGCCTTGCGGTCCATTGAATGCGGAACTGTAGGCGCTGACGACGCCACCAGGCGTGATCTTGCTCACGCTGTTATTTCCGAAGTTCGTCACGTACAGATTGCCGGCGCCATCGAACGCCAGACCGGTGGGAACATTCAAGCCCGAGGCGAAGGTGCTGACGCTGCCGCCGGCGGTGACTTTGCTGATGGTGTTTGCATTGCCGCTGGCGACGTAGAGGTTGCCGGCGGAGTCAAAGGCGAGGCCATTGGCGGATCCGAACCCCGAGGCAAAGATCCTGACGCCGCCGCCGGGGGTGACTTTGCTGACTGTTCCCGTCCCATGGTTCGCGACGTAGGCATTGCCATTGGGATCAAACGCGACATAACCCGGGCTATTGAACCCAGATGCGAAGCTCGAGATGGTGGGGCTGGCGCCGCCGGCGAAAGTCGGATTCGGCGTCCCAGAGAGTGTTACGTTGATGCTGAAGGCGCCGGTCGTTTGATTGATGGTCTCGCTGGCGACGTCGAATTGCACGGAAGCGGCGGACATCGGCTCGGCGATGGTCAAGGTATTCGTCGTCGTGTTCCCGAGATTGGCTCCCGTGGGCGCGCCGAGCGTGAAGGCGAGCGTTTTGTCGGGGCCGGGATTGGTAAGCAGCGTGCTACTGATATTCGCGGTGCTCTGGCCGTTGATAAAAGTCAACGGGCTGGCGGCCAGCGCCGTGTAGTCCACGTTGGCCGCGGCTGTTCCGCTGAGGGTGAAGGGCACAGTGACGGTCGGCGAGTATTTGGTGACGGCAGCGCCACCGACGTAAAGATTGCCGGCGGTGTCGAGTGCCAGGCAGTAAGTGTTGTTGAGCCCGGAGAGCACCTGATTCACGGCGCCATCGGGCGTGATGGTGGAGATCGTGTAATTGGCGCCGTCCGCCACGTAAAGGCGGCCCGTAGCATCGAAGGCGAGGCCGCTCGCATAGTTGGCGACCGATGCGAAAAGACTGAAGGCGCCGTTGCTTGCTACTTTGTAGATCCCGCCTTCCTGGTCGCCACAGTAGAGGCAACCGTCGGCTCCAAAAGCCATGCCGATCAGGAAATTGGGGAATCCAGAGGCAAAAGTGACGCTCGGCCCAGAGGTTGGATATTTCAAAATTGTCCACTGCCCGCCGACGATGCAGGCGACATAGACGCTCCCGGAGTTGTCACAGACCAGACCAGACGCCCTATCGATGCCACTGGCTAGCGTGCTGACCGAGCCGTCGGGCGCCACCTTCTCCACGCTATCGGAGGTGGCCACGTAGCAGTTGCCAGCCGCGTCGATGGTGAAAAAGAACGGATAGGCAAACCCCGAAACGAAGATGCTGGTCACTCCTCCGGGTGTGACCTTGCGGATCGTGCCATCGGCCGCATTGGCGACGTAGAGGTTTCCGGCGGCATCAAATCCCAATCCATTGATCGAACTCAGTCCAGAGCCGAAATTGGCGCCGGTAAATGCCGCGCCACCCGCAAAGGTCGGCTGGCCGATGAGCGTTGCCGGGACGCTGAATACCCCGGCGCTGGCATTCACGGATTCGCTGGAAGCGCCAAACTGCACCGTCGTCGGCTGCAAAATCGTGACCGTATCCGTAATCGTGCTGCCGAGAGTGGCGCCGGTCGGGGCGCCAAGGGTAAAGCTGAGAGTCCGAGGCGAGGCCGTGGCCGCGGGGTTGAGAAGCAGCGTCCCGATGATTGTCGCTGAGGCCTGGCCGAAATTGAAGGTCAACGGGCTGGTCGTGACGTCGCGGTAATCGACGCCCGCCACAGCGGTACCGCCGATAGTGAGGGGAACGGTGACCGCGGCGAACAGTTTTTCCACGCTGCTGTACGTCTGATCGGTGACACAGAGGTTGCCTGTGGGATCGAAAGCAAGGCCGACAGGGACGCCCAACCCCGCCGATGCAACCGTGGTGACGCGCCCGTCAGGGGTCGCCTTGCTCACGTTGGGAATTCCGCCCCCGTAGTTGGCCGAATTGGCGATATAGAGATTGCCGGTTCCGTCGAAGGCGAGGCCAGCGGGTTGACTGAGCCCGCTCGCGAAAGTGCTCACTGTTCCGCCGGGCGTTACCTTGCTGACCGTACCGCCGAAGGTCGAATTGGCGACGTAAAGATTGCCGGTGCTATCGAAAGCCAGCCCACAGGGAGAAACGAAACCGGTAGCGAAGGTGCTGACTGTCGCGTCGGACGTCACTTTGCTTACGACGCCATCGGCGCCAAAACCGTGATGAGAGTTGGCGACGTAGAGATTGCCCGCGGTGTCGAAGGCCAACCCTTGAGGCTGATTAAAGCCGGAAGCAAAGATGCTGACCGCACCCGTGGGCGTCACCACGCTCACGGTGTTGCCACTATAGTTGGAGACATACAAATTCGCCGCCGTGTCAAAGGCCAGCCCCCACGGTCCATTCAAGCCTGAGGCGAAAGTAGTCATGGTCCCATCCGGCGTTACTTTGTAAACGACGTTGTCGAGGAGAGCGGCGACGTAGAGATTGCCGGATAGATCGTAGGCGATGCCGGTTGGGACGTTGATGCCCGAGGCAAAAAGAGCGTTCGGCGCCGCCGATAGATTGACGGTGACCCGAAATGTTCCGTCGCTGGCAAGGGCGCTCTGTTGGGCCGAGTAGAAGTGGGCAATTGGGAGCTGCACTGTGGCGACTTGCACCGGGGCGCCGCTGGTCTGGCCGAAGCTCGTAACGACGGCGGTCAGGTTTCCAGGGGAAGGACGCGTCGTGAAGGTCACGTTAAGCTGCGTGGCACTGATGACGGCGATCGTGCCGGCGGCGCCGCTGTTGAAAGCGACCGAAGGGTTGGAGAAGCCAGTCCCGTTGATGGTAACAGTCGTCGCATCAGCGGCGAGTGGCGCTGTGCTTGGGGTGACGGTCGGATCTGCCAGAGCGTGGCAAGTTCCCCCCACGAACGCCAGGGCAAGCAGGAAGCGGGAAAAGAAGGTGCGAGAAAGGGATGTCTTCATGTCGAGCGGTGAGTGATGTGCAAAAAAGTCAGGCCCCCGGACCTCAATCGAAACGCCTTCCACCCAAGTGGTTGCAAATCGCAAGATCGCAAGCGAGGCGTCGGACGTTGCCGTGAGAGGACCTCCGAAGCAAGGAGTTATTGGGTGACAAATTGGCGCGACAGCATGTGCAATCATCGAGGAGGCTTGTGCGATTCGCGATCAATAACAGATGAGACGTGTCCATATACCGTAAGCAGGGAATCGACACTCATGGGCAGACTCGCCAAAAGGAGTCCCACTGCGTAATCGGGCGCCGCCAAAATTGCTTTGATTTGCGAAACCGATGTATGCCTCACAAGAAATCCATCAACTTGTCCCGCCAAATGCAACGCGAAGGCAAATCGCCCTCGGCGCAAGCGGGTGAATTCGTAAGAGAAGAAATCGAACTGGTTCGCAAAGGGGTTCACGGAGTTCGTTCGACGAAACAGGCCATCGCCATCGGGCTTTCCAAGGCGCGTCGGGCTGGAGTGAAACTGCCGGCTCCCAAGGCGGGGACTGTTCCGAAAGCCACGCGGGAAAAGGCGAAACGTGACCTTGAAAAAGCGAAGGAAAGTCCCGCGCATAAACCGTCCCGAAGGCGCTCCCAAGCCACCCTGAAAGCCCTTCGCCGTGAAGGGCGCGGATCCGTTTCCAAACAATCCCTCTCAAAGCACGCCGCATCCGCCGCGCGAAAACGCACCCCCGCCGAAAGGTCCGCATCCGCGAAGAAGGCTGCCCGGACTCGATCCGCCAAAAAGTAGCGCCGTGGGAAGGGAGAATCTTCCCGCTTGGCTGCGCTCCACGTCCTGATATTTTGCAGAGCATGCGCAAGTTTCTTCTTCCCCTCTTTGCATTTCTCTCCCTGGCAGGCGCCGCTTTTGCCTCTGACCTCACTCCCGAGGAAGCCAAGGACCACGTGGGTGATACGGTGACGGTTCGCGGCACGGTATCGCAGGTTATCGTCGCCAGAACCGGCAATGTTTTCGTGAACTTTGGGGGCGCGTATCCGAATCAGACCTTTTCCGCGGTGCTGCTGGCGAAACGAACCCCGGCTCTGGCGGAAGGGGGCAAAACGTGGCTAACGGATTTGAAGGACAAAAATGTGTCCGTGAAGGGGAAGATCGAAATGAATGAAGGCAAAGCGCAAATTGTCCTGACGGCTCGCGAGGATGTGCATGCGAATTGAGGGCGGGTGTTTGGATGTGTGCGGATGGTACGCACTGTTCCACTGCCATTCTTCCGGCTTGCTGACGAGACCAGCCTTCACGGGATTGGTATGGATGTATTCCATGGCCATCCTGAGATGCCTTTCGTCCCGGATGTAGCGATTCCGATACTCGCGGCGCCATACGCTGGGAACGCCAATCTCCTGATTGGCTTCCTGCGGAAGATCGCTTTTGCTGCCAATCGGGAGATTGGCGTTCCCAGCCGCCTCATTCATCACTTCAATATTTTCACGGCGCGGACGAGGCCTTCGGTGACCAATTCGTACAGGCCGAAATCCATGAAGTAGATGTAGTATTGCCGCAGGTCGTAGGCGCAAAGGGCCACGATCGCGAGCGTGGCCACGAGCGTCTGCCGGGAGCCAAACCGCGCCGATAGCGCTCCGATTTGCGCGGCGGCCATCACGCGCAGAGGCAACTCCCAGATGGAGGCGTATCGCAGGTTCATGCCGTAGCGCACGTTGCACATGATGAGGTAAGTGAAGCCGACGAACGCCACGAGAAAGACGTAAGCGCGATTCGTTCTCACCTGTGTGAACACGCCGCCGATCGCCAGAATCAGCACGAGCGGGCTCACCAGCAGGATATCCACGAGATAACGATACCACGGGCCATCTCCGGTCAGCACCGCATATTGCAAAGTTTCCGCTTTGCCGACGAGCATCCGGTAGATTTCCACGAAGTCTCCGATGCCGCCCGCCAGCGCCACCAGCAGTGTCACGCCCGCGAGCGGACCGACGATGCTTACGAGAAGGAGCTTCGACGTCACCGTGCCGAATTTCGCCAATCGGTTCACGCCGATCAGGCCGGCCAGCCCGAGAAAGACGAAGAACGAGTTTTCCTTGGTAATCACCATGAGGCCGAGGCACAGGCCGTATACGGCGAGCCGGCGCGCATCGTTTGGGTGGCGCAGGTTTTCCCAGAGAAGCCACAGGCACATCGTCGCCCAAAATGTGAAAACGCCGTCGATCAGTGCATGCTGGGCAAAATGGATCTGCACCGGCGCGCAGCTCATGAGCGCCAGCACTGGCGGGAGCGCCCGCAGCCCGAGCATCCGCCACGCGCAAAGTCCGCTTGCGATGAGAGTGAGACAGGAAAAAAGGCATCCCACGTGCCGTAGCGAGATGAGAACCGGGTCGCGCCGCGCAAATCCCGGCGCCCGGGGATTCGCCGGCGGCGCATCGCCGAAAGCGGTCCGTTTCCAAAGATAGGAGGTATAGATGTAGAGAAAACGCGTCGGCGGAAGCTTGGTAATGCTTTTTGGGTCCCGCTGGTCTTCCAAATAAACCTGGCAGATCGCCGGGTAATTCAGGATGCCCACCTTTTCGAGTTTGATGACGTTGTCCCGGTAAAGAACCTCGTCGAAGCCCGCGCCAGTGAATCCCGCCGAGGGGCAAATGCGGAAGAGAATGCCGGCGACGAGGATGAAAAGGGTGATCGACCACAGAAATCGCGTGTTCGCGGGCGTGGAGGAAACAGTGTCGGGCGGGGCGATCTCAGACATGAGATAAAAGGGGTAAGCAAGCGCCACGCCGAATCGGCGCCTGTTTTGGCACGGGTCTTTCTTTGTCCTTGTGCGGCTGCGAGCCAAGCCTTCTAAAACCAACCCCTCGTGAAATTCTTCGCCCGCATCCTGTTCCCCGCTTTTCTGCTGGCGGCGATTCTCACGGTTCTTCTTCAGGTGGAACCCTTTTCCGGCGGCCATCCCACGATGGAATCGCTGCTTTTCCAGGTGGATTGGAAGCCATCCGTGAGCGGGATCGCCCGATTGTATTACGATACCGGCTCCGGTTTTAGCCGGCCCCGATCCGTGATCGCCAAAGTGCAGGCCAATACGCGGCAGCACTCTCGATTCATGCTTCGACCGGGGCGGATGCAGGCGTTTCGTCTCGAGCTTCCGGATGGGAAAGGGCAGGCGGAAATCTTCGGGGCTCGCATCACGAATCTCACCGAAGACGATCTCGTCCGACTGGACCCCAATGAATTTTGGCAGGATCACGACACCGATGGCGTGGAGTTCAAGGATGACAGTGTGGTTATCACCAATGGAGGTTCTTTCACGCCGGACGCTCCTCTCGATCTGTTTTCAACCTCCGGCGTGGATGGCCAGGGAGCCGCATTCTGTTTCGTCTGCTCTTTTCTTTTGTGCGCGATTCTCGTTTGGAAGCTGGACCATTCGGGAGGCGGGTTGAAAGCGCGGGTTCTCGCGTTTGCGAGCCGGTCGATCGCGGGGGCGCGAACGCGTCCAATGCTTGCGCTTGTCGGGGCGTCTGCGGCAGCCGTGCTCGTGAGCTGTCACCCGGTCATTTTTTTTGGCAAGAGCTTCGTCTCGCCGAATAACCGCGCGATCTGTCTGTACGACGATTTTCCCACCGTGCCAGGCTCGCCCGCGGGACCCATCGAAGATCCCAAGGGCTCGGACATCGGCGCCATGCTGTGGTCGCATCTTCCCTATTCCATCATGGAGCATGAGGCGATCTTCCAGAATGGGGAACTGCCCCTGTGGGACCGCTGGAACTCCGGGGGCGTGAGCCTTCTCGGGCAAGGCCAAACCATGATAGGCGATCCTTTGCACTGGATCCCAATCATGGCGAATGGCGCGTCATGGGCATGGGACTGCAAATTCATTTTGGCCCGATTCGTCTTCTCATTCGGAATCGGTCTTCTCGTGCTCGCGGCGGTGGAGCGGCTCGGGCTGGCGGCCTTGCTGGCGGTTTCCTCCGCGTTTCTCGGCTTCTTTTCCTACAGGTTTAATCACGCGGCATGTTTCAGCATGGGGTATGCGCCCTGGATTCTGTTCGCGTGGCTGAAGATTGCTCGCGCCGCGGATTGGCGAATGGCCGGACGCTGGGCGCTCCTGCTCGCGGCGGCGAATTGGGTGGAACTCAATAGCGGCACTGCCAAGGAGGCCAGCATGCTCATTCTCGGGCTGAATTTCGCAGGAGTGCTCGTCGTGATCCTTGCTCGCGAAGCCGTCGTGGCGCGGCTTCGCAAGCTGGCTGCGGCCGGCGCCGGACTCGCGATCTTTCTGCTCCTCAGCGCGCCGTGCTGGCTGGTTTTCCTGGATACTCTTCACACCGCTTTTAGCAGCTACGATCTTCCACAGGTTTATCAAATCCAGCCCAGTCTTTTCCTCGGTCTCTTCGACGACATGTTCTATCGCGAGACCACGCGCGCGGAATTGCATACGAATCCCGCGGCAAATTTCCTGGTCCTTTTCGGAGTGCTTTGGGCGGCCGCTTCGATTCGCCGGCTGTCATCCGACCGCATGTTTCTGGCCCTCGCTCTTTCCTTGATCTTTCCGCTGACCATGGCCTTTGGGTTGATCCCTCCAGGCTTTATCGCGCGACTGCCGCTCATTGGAAATATTTTGCACATCGACAACACCTTTTCCTGCGTCCTGATCGTGCTGTTTTTCCCGGTGGCCGCGTTTGGCCTCCGGGCCTGCCGCGACCGGATGCAGTCGCCGGAGTGGCGTGGTGATTGCGTGGCGGCGCTGCTCATTTGCGGCGCGCTGGCTCTTGCCTACTTCGGGTACACCCAGGCGGAAACGCGTTCTCCCCAGGCATTCATGCATGACCAGAATCCGATGCCGAAGAGCGCCTTCTTCGTTGGCTACGTCACGGCGCTTTTCCTCGCGATTGGCCTTCTTCCGCTGGCTGCCCGCCAATTGTTTCTCGGCCGTTCCGAAAAGCTGGCGAGCGTGCTCGTCGTGGGTCTCGCGCTTTTCGCGATGCATTTCCGGCTCGGAATGTATCTGGAAACGAAATTCGATCCCTATGTGATGAATCCGCAGGTGCGCGTGGATCTTCAGGCGCGCTCTCCGGCGGTGGAATACGTGAAGTCCCACATGACCCAGCCGGGACGCGTCACCGGTTTTGAGGAGGCGGTGACTCCCGGTTTTACGGCTGTGCTTGGTCTGGAATCGCCCTGCGGCACGGATCCCTTTCTGAATCGCTATCATCGCGAATTGATGCAGGCCATGGGTCTGAAGATGCTTTGGGATTGGCGCTTGATGGTGGAGAAGGACAGCGCCGCCCTGCTTCGGCCATTTTACGACTTTCTGGGCATCCGCTACTATCTTGGCGATCCGGGCAATCCCGCGGATCAGATTCGCGGGTTGAGACTGGTCGGCTCGCGCGATTTCGATGTCTATGAAAGCCCCACGGTCTGGCCTCGCGCATTCTTTACCGATGCCCTCGGCCAATACCGCGCGGTGACCGATCTCCCCAAGATGATTTGGGAGGGTGACAAGCGTCCGTTTGCCGCGGTGCAGACAGATGAAAAGGGCATTCCAACTCTCCCGGTGGACATGGCCGCACGGCGCGTGCTTCCCGGCGCGGATTATAAGGTGACGAGCAATACCATCAGTTTTTCCATCGATGCGCCGGCGCCTGGAGTCGCCGTGGTGGGTGAAGGATTTGAGGAGGGAAATTTTCGCGCCACGGTGAATGGCAAACCCGTGAATTATTTTCGCGTGGACCATGCTTTCAAAGGAGTCTTCCTTCCGCAGGCTGGACATTACCTTGTCCGGTTCAGTTATTGGCCGCGAACGCTGAACCCGGCGCTTTGCCTTTCCGCGGTGGGCGCGGCGCTGCTGATCTGTGCGCTGTTTTTGTTGTTTCCTCGCGGCAAATTCCGGAAGACGGAAACGAGTGTCGCATAAATTGATGCCCGCCTAACTATGGAACGCTATTTCCCATCCAATTATCCCTTTGTCTGCTTATGGGGGATTGCCGTGCTTCTCGGAATGATCGGCCTGGGCCGGCTTGTCGCGCGCGCGGTGGGCGGAGAAGCGGCGAAGAACGCCGGGTGGGGGTTGCATGCGGTCTGGGGCATGGGTTTGTATCTCTTCGCGGGGGGCTTGCTCGCGCTGTTTGGAGCGTGCGGAGAAATGGCTATCACGCTGCTGATCGGCGTGGGCCTGGCGGCAATGGCTTGGACGACTTATCGCGACGGGCTCCCAAAGAGAGTGGATCTCGCCGCGCTCCCTTGGGCGATGTGGCCTGCATTTGCCGTCGTCGCCTTCTTTTATGCGGGAGGCATTTGCTGGCAGGGGAATGTGAACGAAGCCGATGACCTGCCGGCTTATTATAACTTTTGCGAGAAGCTGCTTTCGACAGGCTCATTCGCCGATCCGTTTTCGTGGCGGCGCCTTGCTTCACTGGGCGGCCACACCCTGCTGCAATGCAGCATCCTGACTCACGCGTCGTATGCCAACGCGCAAGCTTTCGAGATGGCCCTGTGTCCGGTCATCCTTCTCGGATTGATGCTAGGATTCCGCGGCGGCATTCTCAAGCGCGCCCAGTTGGGAAGCTTTATTGCCCTGCTGGTGGTGACGACGCCGATCCTCCGGGTGAATACGGCGAGTTCCTTCACAGGGATTATCCTCGCGCTGGGACTGTTTTCCACTCTCGATCTCGCCGAGAGAGCGGATGCCTCGCGCCTTCGAGTGCTCGCAGTGGCCGGTTTCGTGGGCGCCGGACTATGCTCGCTCCGGCCTCAATATGTCCCATCGGCATTTGGAACCCTTGGCCTATTCTGGGTGGGTTCGTGGATACAAGACAGGCGCGTGTTCCGCGCTGCAATCGTCGAGGCGGGCTATTGGGGTGGGGCGCTGTTTGTGGCGTTGCTTCCATGGATGATCGGAGAATTCCTCTCAAACGGTTCGCCGCTTTTTCCGCTATTCCAGGGAGACAATAACTTGTCGTTCAATCCGCAGGCGGTTGGCGGCCCGCTGTATTTTCGCCTCGGTCTTCCGGCTTTGATGATATTCACTCCGATCCTGGCTCCGCTGCTGCTGTGTCTGCTCGCTGGCCCGGATTTGCGCCGCAGTCTGCCGTCGCGGGCGCTTTCGATCGCCGCCGTCCTCGGTTCGCTGGCGCTGGCTTATGGCATCAATCTCGCGCCGGATATCGTGACGGTCCCCCGTTATGTTCAGCCGATTTTATTGCCGGCCGCCTTTGCCGCGCTCATGACCGCCGTGGTGTCCGCGCGCTCCAGGGTGATAGCGCTGGCCTTCGCTGTGATCCTCGTCGCGACAAGCATGCCGGAGCGCTGCCAGACGCTGATGAACTACTACAGATCCATGGCGGATGCGGATAAGCTCAGGATCCCCGTCGATGCCAAAACGATCTCCATTTACCGTCACGCGCAGTTGCTCGTTCCCGAAGGCAAGAAGATTTTAGTGTGCGGCGATTTTCCCTTCCTTTTCGATCACCAACGCAATCCTATCTGGATTATCGATTTGCCAAACGCCGCCAGCCCCGCTCCAGGTCTGCCCTTCCAAAGGGCGCCCGAAGAAATGAAACGTTACCTCCGCCACTTGGGAGTGGAGTACGTGATCTTCGTGAACTTCGACCAGGCATTGGAGCTCTACAATCGCGCCAATTGGATGAACCATCTGCGCGGGGACGTCCCTTTATTTAGGATTCAAGCGCCTTATTATCTCGATTTCTTTTATACGATCGACCGCCTCGCTGCGTCTGAGACGATTCTGGGGCAAAAAGAAAAACTCACAGTGATGCAATTCAAGCCATGATAAGCGTTGTAATGATCAGTATGAACGAGGAAAAGGCGGTGGGGCAAGTGATCGCGGACATCCGCGCCCATGTTCCGGATGCGGAAATTGTCGTGGTGGATTCGAGCAAGGACCGTACGCCGCAAATCGCCGAAGAGGCTGGCGCGCGGGTCATCCGGCAGTTTCCGCCACGAGGTTATGGAAATGCGATGGAAATGGCGCTGCGCTCGGGGAAGGGCGAGGTCATTGTCACCCTCGATTGCGATAACACCTATCCCGCCAGCCAGATTCCAGTGCTGGCGAAAATGATCCTCGAAGAAGGCTGGGACCTGGTGGACGGCTCAAGATTGAAATCCAAACCCGCCGCCATGCCCTGGATCAACTATATCGGCAATCGCTTCTTCGCGATCATTGCTTCGATTCTATTTTGGCGGAAAGTCACCGATCTGCACAGTGGCATGCGGGCCTACCGCAAGACCATGCTCGACGCGCTGGAAGTGGAGCCGAATGGCGCCGCTCTTCCTGTCGAGTTGCTGCTGCTTCCCATCAAGCTCGGTTACAATGTCACCACGCATTTCATCGAATACTTCGATCGGGTCGGCGTTTCGACGATGAACCCTTTCGATACCTGCAAGTGGACCGCCTGGCGGATCTGGCGTGTGTGGGTTGGCAAACCAGGGAGGAAGGCTGTATGACCGAATACGGCATCCTTGGCGCCGGCCCCGCCGGGCTTTCCATGGCTATGTTCCTCAATGGCGCCTCGGAGGTGCTCGAGGCGGACGATCATCCCGGCGGCCATGCCGCTTCATTCTATGAAGATGGGTTCACCTTCGACTTCGGCCCGCACATCATGTTCTCGAAGAACAAGCCGGTGCTCCAGTTCATGGTGGAATCGCTGGAGGGCAACGTGCATGAATGCCGCCGCAAGAACGTGGTTTCGTTTCGCAATCGGCTCGTCAAATATCCGTTTGAAAATGCCCTCAGTTCCCTGCCGCTC
>Ga0206905_10152_pt3 | contig 13882 bp, 14 predicted proteins | sample Alteio_BWOrgHeat_43_FD_152940 | JGI IMG/M metagenome (GOLD analysis project Ga0206905, IMG submission 152940) | Enriched cells from forest soil in Barre Woods Harvard Forest LTER site, Petersham, Massachusetts, United States -... | ecosystem: Environmental > Terrestrial > Soil > Temperate forest >...
CGCCGCCGGGCGATCCTCACACTGGCAGGCGCCGCGTTGAAGCGCTGCCTTTTTCCGCCGCCCAAAATCATGGCGCGGATCACAGCATTGCGCAAAAGATAGGCGCGTCCCTGGCCGGTGGGGCCTCCCAGAATGGAAATCTTCCGCTCCTTTTGCGAAACGTAAAAGCGAAACGCGGAATTGGCCATGGCGTAGGCAGTCAATTTCGCGAGATCTTCCGCAGTGGAGTAGGGAAGCTTGGACTCCAGGTGGTCGAGGCCGTGCGGATTGATGAAGCGCGTGTTCTTCATGCCAAGACGGCGGGCGAGGGCATTCATCTGCGCGACGAAAGTGATAACCGGGGATTCGCCTTTTCCGCTTCTTCCTCCGAGCGCCTTTCCGACGTGGTCTGCGAGCGTCTCGGCGGCGACGTTGTCCGATTGCATCAATGCGGCGTAAAGGAGATCCCGGAGCGAGCAGCTATCGCTGGGTTCAAATCCCACTCCCTGGGCAGTGCCGATGGGGAGCGCGGCATCGGGGATGCCGGCGAGGGCGCCGAGATCATTGGACTTTGCAGCGGACCAATCGAGCACCACCATCGCCGTGGCGATCTTGGTGAGGCTGCCGATCTGGAGCTTTTTGGCGGCGTTCGACGATTCGAGGACGAATCCCGTGGTGTTGTCGCTGATCACGTAGGCCGCGGCATCCGCGGCGTAGCCGGAGGCGGCGGTGATGAGGGCGAGAGAGGTGAGAAGAAAGAGCGTCTTTACGAAGCGCGTTACGAAGTGCGATTTGGCCATGAAGGATTCACGGGCAAAGCTACCGGGGCGTGATTTGAATGGCAAGCCTGCTGCGCGGGGCGCTGCGATGGGGGTGAATCGCGCGGCGTTTGGCCAGATGCGCAAACTGCGCCGCCCTACCGGGGGATGGGGGTCTTGTTGCCCTCAAGGTCCACATTCACGAGGATGGCGCTGGTGCGAAAGACGGGAGAATTGGCGTGGGCGTCGCAGCACCAGACCGCAATGCTACAGGAGGTGACGCCGACGCGCTCGACCTGGCTCGAGATTTTGATGACATCGCCATTGCGCACCGGCGCGATGAAATCGAACGCTTCAAACCGGCGGGTGACGAACGACGCGGCGGGAAATTGCAACGAGGCCGCCGCAAACGCCATCTCATCGGCCCATTGCATCATGTAGCCGCCGAAGAGTCCCCCGAAGTGGTTCAGAAATTCCGTACGGATGACGACGGTCTTATCGTGGGTGGGGAATGGAGATGACACTTTGGCAGCCTCTCACGGTCGCGGGATTTCTTGAAGCTTCCCTTTTTTGCAATGGGCGGCCGATGGCGGGCGACATCCGTGGCGGGGCCGAGCCCCGCCACGGACGGAAGACCGCTCAGGCTTTGCCGCCGAAGGAGACGTAGTCGTCGAGTTCCAACAGATCGTCCCAAACCTTGATGTCGGGACGATTTGGGCCGCATTGCGACAGATAATTTTGGAAGAACTCGCGCGAGTCGTCATCGGGAACGCGATTGTCCTGCCCCAGAGTCCACGCTGCGATTTCGGCGGGCGTGTGTTTGTTTTTCTGATTGGCCTGAATCCAGGCGAGGATTTCGCCATCGCCTTTGCCGGCAGCCAATTCGGTTTTCAGAGCTTCGGCATCGATTCCCAGAAACCCGAGGATTCGTTCATCGAGCGGACAGTTGTAATGGTACTCGCCATGTTTGCCGGCGATGGTGGCGCGTCCTTTATCCAGCATGCGCGGGATCAGGGCGTAACCGCCGAGGCGGGAACGCGGGCTGCGGGGCGGGTGCTGGGTGAGGTCGGTCGTTGTGGTGGTGCTCATGGTTTATGGTTTGGCTTGAGAGAGTTGTGCGTGTGGAAAGAGGCTGGAGTGGTGGAGTGGTTCGCTGTGCGGAAGTCGGACGTTGGCGAACCCGGCAGAGTGATGATTTTCACCATGCGATGGGCTTTCGTTCGCGGAGGAATTGGCCCGTGAGGCTTTGCGGTGCATCGAGCGCCAGCCAGACAATGGTGTCCGCGCCTTGCTCCACGGAAAGAGGAGCGGCAGCGCCGCCCATATCCGTCCGAACCCATCCGGGCGAAACGCAATTCACCGCGAAATGCGGAAGCCCGGCGGCAAAATGTTGGGTGAGCGCATTCAGGGCGGTCTTCGACATGCTGTAGGCGGGCGCCCAATCTTGAAGGCCTTCTGCGAGCTGCCCCGCGCCGCTCGAGACATTGATCACACGCGGCGCTTTGCTTTTGGCCAGCAGCGCGTGGAATGCCTGCGTCACGCGCAGCGGACCAACGGTATTCGTGGCGAAGGTCTTCAGCGCGACGTCGCCATCGAGATCGAGCACGCCTTCGCCGTCATCGAGAAGAATCGCCGCATTGTTCACCAGGACATCGAGACGATCCATCAGCCCCGCAAGAATGCCCGCCGCAGCGGCGATGCTTGCAGGACTGCTCACATCGAGCGGAAGAAAATGAACATCGCCTTGAATCCCGGATAGAGCCTTGATGGCAGCCTCCTCTTTTCTCGCGGCGAGGATCACGCGGGCGCCGCGCGCGGCCAATTGCCGGACCACTTCCAGACCGATGCCCTTGTAAGCGCCGGTGATGAGAATCGTTGGAGAAAAATTCATAAAAATACTTGCAGGGAGTGGATGGATGCCATATTCAGTATGTATGAAGATGACATTGAATATTGACGATGGCCTTCTTGAGAGAGTCATGGCCGTCACAGGAGCCAAGACCAAGACCGAGGCGATCGACCTTGCACTGAAGGAGATGGACCGGCGCTCCAAGCTCATCGAAGTGCTCGGCCGGGATACCGGCATGACTTCCGACGACTGGAAGAACGCGTTTTATCCCGAGTACGACGTAGAAGCCACCCGAGTCGCCGAGGAGCCCCCTATCCATGCCCGCAAGCCCCGTCCTCGTCGATAGCAGTTGGTACATCACCGTCGGCAAGAAGGGCGGAGATCCGCTCGGCTTGCTCGACGACGTGGCCCAGGTCCGCGATGTCGCCACTTGCGGAGTCGTGCGCTGTGAAGTGGCGCGAGGCGTAAAGAATCCAAAAGCCTTGCGCCTCTTCCAGGCAGCGTGGGACGTCATGTTGTACGTGCCGACCGACAACAAACTTTGGCAGGAAGTCGAATCCACCATTTGGGAGCTCGACCGCAAAATCGGCGGCGCGCTGCCATTGGCGGATATCGTCATCGCGTGCTGCGCCCGGCGGATCGGCGCCGTGGTGCTTACATTCGACCACCATTTCCAGAAGATTCCTGGCATCGTCGCCGTGGATCGCATCGTCTAATTCTGCGCGTTACCGAAGGGACTGGCGCCGCTGGCGCGCCTCGCGGGAAGGCGCTGCCAGTTCCACGGGAACCACGACTACAAACAGCTTCTCCGTTTGGCGCAGCAGCATCATTGGCGAAGGAACGCCAATTTCAGACGCCGCCAGTTTCTTGTGCAGATCGTCGATGCTGGAGACAGGCTGTCCTTTAAATCCCACGATGATGTCGCCCTCGCGCACGCCGGCGATATCGGCAGGGCTCCGCGGCTCGACTTCCGCCACGAGCACCCCGCGTTCGCGCGGCAACTTGTGGAAACGCACGACGCGTGGATGCAGCGGCACATTTTGTCCGGCCACGCCAATGGCGCTGCGGCGGATACGGCCATCCTTGATCAACCAGCCCGCGACAAACTGCGCGGTATTGCTTCCGATCGCGAAACAGATTCCCTGCGCAGGCAGGATCACCGCCGTATTCACGCCGATCACGTCGCCGGCGCTGTTCACCAGCGGGCCGCCGGAATTGCCGGGATTCAACGCGGCATCGGTCTGGATGATATCGTCCATGAGACGGCCCGATTCCGCGCGCATGCTGCGACCGAGCGCGCTCACAATGCCCGAAGTGACCGTCTGCTGAAACCCATACGGCGAGCCGATGGCGACCGCGATCTGGCCGACGCGAATGCTCGCGGAATCCGCGAGACGGACGTGCTGAAGCTGCGGCGCATCGATGCGGATGACCGCGAGATCCGTATCGGGATCTTCGCCGATGAGTTGCGCGGGAAAGGTGCGCGTATCGTGCAGGCTGACCTCGAACTTCGAGCCGCCGTGGACCACGTGGCTGTTGGTCAGGATGAAGCCATCGGGCGCGATGATAAAGCCCGACCCGCCTCCGCCGCGGCCATCTTTGCTTTCCACGCGGACATTCACCACACTGGGCGCGACACGGTTGACCACAGCGCTGAGAGTGCGCGAATAGCTGTCGAGCAGCGAGTCGTCTTCCATGGCTGGTTCCGCGACTTGCGGTTCCAGCGGTTCGAGTGGCTCCGTGTTTTCATTGAATACCGGATGCGGTTCGGGCAACCGGCGGTTTAGATATTCAGGATGGATTTTCATGTGACAAAGCAATGACGCACAGCCGTCAAATGAACGGCTGCACGCGAAGAAGGAAAATTCAGAAGGCCGACTTCACCACGCCGCCATCCACGCGCATGGCGGAGCCATTGGTGGCGGAGGAGAGCGGGCTGGAAAGGTAGGCCACGAGGCTGGCTACTTCCGTGGTGGTGGCGAAGCGTTTGATTAGCGAACTCGGCCGGATTTTGGCGAAAAATTCACGCTCGAATTCCTCGAAAGGCGCGCCGCGGGAAAGTTTGGCGACAAATTCATCCACACCTTCCGAGCGTGTGGGGCCAGGAAGCACGGAGTTCACCGTCACGCCGGTGCCGGCGGTCAGTTCGGCAAGACCTCGCGCCACGGCGATCTGGGCGGTTTTTGTCATGCCGTAGTGAATCATCTCGGGCGGAGATTGGAGCGCGGACTCGCTGGAGATGAACACGATGCGGCCCCAGTTCCGTGCAATCATTCCTGGGAGATACGCGCGGCTGAGACGCACGCCACTAAGGACATTCACCTCGAAGAACCGACGCCATTCTTCATCGGGGATTTCCGCGAATGGCTTGGGCTCAAAGATGCCCAGGTTATTGATCAGGATATCCACAGATGGGAAACGCTGTGTGAGTTTTGCGGTATCTGCTTCCGTGGCGAGATCGCCGGCAAATGGGTCCAGCTTTGCCCCTGGATGCTGCGCGCGAATTTTGCCGAGCGCCTCGTTCACGCGCGATTCCGAGCGCCCATTCACGATCACGCGGGCGCCTTCCGCGGCGAGGACCGAGGCTATGGTGAGGCCGATGCCAGCGGTGGAACCGCTGACGAGCGCGGTTTTGTCTGTTAGATGGAGATCCATAATATGGGTGAAATGTTGTCTTCTTTATGAACGGGTTGTTTGTGTCGCAGCCTGGCGATTAGCGATCGACCATCTTCATCATCGCCGGCGCGTAGCGATCTCCCGTCACCGGGGTCGCGGAGAAACGTTCGTTGATCTGGCGCAGATCTTCGGAAGAAAGGCTGACACCGAGAGCGCCAAGATTGTCTTCCAGATAGGCGACGCGCTTGGTGCCCGGGATGGGAACGATGTCGTCCCCTTGTGCCAGCACCCACGCGAGCGCCAGTTGCGCGGGCGAACATCCTTTTTGGGCGGCCAGTGATTTCACAGCGTCCGCAAGCCGAAGATTTGCCTGGAAAGCTTCTTCGCCGAAACGCGGATTGGTGCGGCGCCAGTCGCTGGCATCCAAATCGGAGAGCTTCTGTATTGCGCCCGTCAGAAACCCGCGGCCGAGCGGGCTGTAAGGCACGAAGCCGATGCCCAGCGCCCGGCATGTTTCCAGCACGCCATTCGTCTCGACCTCGCGCGACCATAGCGAATACTCGCTTTGCAATGCCGCGATGGGATGCACCGCCGCAGCCCGGCGCAAAGTTTCCGGGCCGGCCTCGGAGAGGCCGAGCGCCCGAACTTTGCCAGCGCTAACCAGTTCGGCCATGGCGCCGACCGTATCTTCGATTGGCGTGGCGGGATCGACTCGGTGCTGGTAGAAGAGATCGATGACATCGATGCCGAGGCGTTGGAGGCTGGCATCGCATGCGCGCCAGACATTCGCGGGAGAGCTATCCGCGCCATTGATGCCGCTTTCGCCGATGCGAAATCCGAACTTCGTGGCGATGATCAGTTTCTCACGCGCAGTCCCCCTGAGGAATTTCCCAAGCAATTCCTCATTCTTGTAAGGGCCGTATGCTTCGGCGGTGTCGAGGAAGCTTCCGCCAAGCTCCACATAGCGCCGCAGCACACGGAGCGACTCGGCTTCATCGCTCGGGCCGTAGGCATAGGACATGCCCATGCATCCGAGGCCCAGCGCAGAGACTTTCAGTGAACCTAGATTGCGAGTTTGCATAAGTGGCGATTGCTTCGTTCCTCAGTGACTTACAGGACGTGCTAGAGGACGTGGGTGGGCGCTGGTTCCGCGATGCGCGGAGACAGCGAGGCCGGGGCGGCGAAGCCTTGCGACAGGCGCAAGGCGGCACGCTCGACCCGCTTCCTGCCCAGCTTCACGAGATGCACAAGACGGGAGCGAATGCGGAGATGAAAAACCGGTGTATTCATGATGTGTGGCGAATGGTTTAGGAGGCGAAGTCGTTTTGAAGCACCACGCGGTAGCGGGCTTTGCCGGCGCGCAGATGCTCGAAGGCATCGTTGACCCGCGACATTGGGAAGAGTTCGGTGGTGGGCGCGATGTCGTGGCGCGCGCAGAAATCCAGCATCGTATCGACCGTGGAGGGACTGCCCAGCGGCGAGCCGCTCACGGATTTCTGACCCGCGAGAAGGGGAAACGCGGGAATGGCGATGGGCTGGTCCACCGCGCCCACCGTGTGCAGATGCCCCTTCGGCGCGAGCACGTTCAGAAGCGCGACCCAATCGAGAGAGACATTGACCGTGGAAAGAATGAAATTGAGCGAGCCCGCGATCTTGCCGAGTTCATTGCTGTCGCGGGAGTTCACTACGCGATGCGCGCCAAGTTGAAGCGCTTCGTCCCGCTTATTGGCGCTGGACGTGAAGGCAACGACTTCGCAGCCCCAGGCGCGGAGGAACTTCAGCGCGAGATGGCCGAGGCCGCCGATGCCGACGACGCCCACACGATCGGTCGACTGCACGCCGAGCTGGATGATGGGATTAAAGACGGTGATGCCGCCGCAGAAAAGCGGTCCCGCCTTTGCCGGATCGAGCGCCTCGGGCAATGGCGAAGCCCATGCCCAGTGGCAACGCACGCGATCGGCGAATCCGCCGTGGCGATGCACGATGGTCTGTTCCGCGGTGGCGCAAAGATTGTGGTTGCCGCTCAGGCACTGATGGCAGTGCATGCAGCTTTCGGAAGTCCAGCCAAGGCCGACGGTCTGGCCGACTTTCACCCGCTTTACGTGATCGCCCACGGCGACGATTTTGCCGACGACTTCATGGCCGGGGACGAATGGGTAGGCGGTCATGCCCCACTCGTTGCCGAGCATGGAGAGATCGGAATGGCAGACGCCGCAATAGGTGACGGCGATTTCCACTTGTTCGTCGCGCAGCGGGCCGGCGTCGAATTCAATGGGCTGCAACGAGGCTTTGGGGGAAGAGGCGGCGTAGGCTTTGAATGTGGTGCTCATGGGTGCGGATGGGTGGTGGTGTCAGATGGTGGCTGTCGGAAAATGCAAAATGAGAAGTGAAAAGTGAGAAATGCCTTTCGACAGGCTCAAGGCCAAGGGCCATGAGCCTGCCGAATGGCAAAATGGGGAAGGGTGTCGCGGTCGCGGTCGACTTAATTCAGGCGTTGATGCCTTTGATTGCTTTTTGCTTTTTGGGGTTGTCGGCGGCTCTCCAGAGATACCAGGCGGCGGTGGTGGCGTGAGGCCTCCAGCGCTCGCCGAATGCGAGGAGTTCCTTTGGCTTCGGCATCTCGGGCAGGTTGAACGCCACGCGGAAACCATTGCGCACTCCGAAGTCATCGGCTGGCAACACGTCGGGCCGTCCGAGTTTGAAAATGAGAAGCATCTCCACGGTCCATCGGCCGACTCCGCGCACCTGCACGAGGCGCTCGATGATTTCCGCGTCGGGCATTGCGGCGATGGCCTTCGAGCCAGGCACGGTGCCGTCGAGCGTTTTTGCGGCGATGTCTCGAATGGAGGCGATTTTTGCCCAGGAGAATCCGCAGGCGCGCATGGCTTCGTCGCTGACGCTGGCGAGGCGCGCAGCGGAAGGGAAACGCTTGCCGGGAAACAGCGCGCGAAAGCGCCGCAGGATCGTCTCGGCGGCCGTGCCGTTGAGCTGCTGGTGCGCGACGGCGGTCACGAGCGATTGAAACGGCGAGTGCTTCGCCTCGGGCACGATCCCGCAGGGGCCGTGCTCACGGATGAGGCGCGACATCACTTTGCAGCGGCGGGCGAGGTGCGCATGTGCTTCGGGAGTCATGGCGAAGATCGGGCAATGTCTGTTTCCAAATCTATCCGGGCGATTCGCCGCATGCGCGGGATGCCGAGGCATTCCACACATACGGGCGAATGCATCCCGCGAATATCGGATCGGGGATGCAGCCCAGGGTTCATTTACGCGGCGATCTGAGTTTCACGCAGGGCCTCGAGTTTTGCGACGATTGTTTTCTTGGCGGCGATTCCCACGAGCCGGTCGCTCAGGACCCCGTTCTTATAGAAGAGCAGGGTGGGGATGGACCGCACGCCGAGCTTCTGAGTGAGGGTCGGGTTCTCGTCGGTGTTCATCTTGGCGACCTTAAACAGGCCGGTGTTTTCGGTTGCGACTTGTTCGATGACCGGGCCGATTTGGACGCATGGTCCGCACCAGGGAGCCCAAAGATCCACAACGGTAGGAAGCTCCGATTTGAGGACTTCGGCATCGAATGTCTTTTCAGTGATGGCGATGGTTTTCATAGCAGTGGCAAGTGATGGTTCGGTTGAAAATGGATTTGGCATTCAGAAGGAGGCCGCCGTGTCGCCGGGTCGATGAAACCCTGGGAAGGTGTCGTGCGCTTTCGAGCAGCGCTAGGCGGGACTCCGAGATGTGGCGCAGGCATCCTGCCTGCGGTGGGTACGGCAGGCACGATGCCAGCGCCACATTGCTAAGCGGCGTGGCGAAGCATCGGGCGCTCGTGCAATTCCTCGCGCACCGCCCTGGAGACCAACTGCACTTTCTCCTCCGCCAGAAGCGGAAAGAACAGGTGCGGAAAGCCCGTGGAAGCAGCGGCCTCGATCGCTTCGTCGAGCGCCCGCCCGATCAGGCTGCCTGGCACGACCCGCCCAAACTGGCGCACGAGCCGTTTGCCCACTTTTGCTTTGAGTTGAGGGAGAATGCCGACGAGTGAGATCGCAGGAGTCGAAACGCTCCCGTTGGAGGAATGGCGGATGGTGGAGTTCGCTTTCATTTCAGGTGTCTTCTGTATTGCGATGGATGTTGATATTAAAATTAGACCAGTCGTCTAGCGAGTGGGCAAAAAAGGGGAGCGGTCAGACAGGTTTCAGGCACTTCAGAATCATGGCCTTCGCCGATTGAAGCGGAGCCACATTGCGCTCGATCTGGCTGCGATGCGTGGCGCCGGTCCAGAGATCCTGCACCCATTCGCTGGAAGCCGCCGGGTCGATATCCCTCCGAATCACGCCCTTCGTCTGGCCTTCGAGAATCAATCCCTGGAGGAAGCCGCGCCATTCGCGCATGCCTTCCGCCAGCACCTCCCGCATGCCATCGCTAAATGAGGCGACTTCGGTAGCCAGCTTCACCACCAAACATGAACAACGACAGGCATTTTCGTACGTTTTCGAGATATTGCAGTCAAAGTAGGCGCTCAGGCGTTTCAGGGGATCCGGTTCGACATCGGCGCTCAGCAGCATCTTCCGCTTGTAAAGCGACGCCTCGCGCACGTAATGCCTCAGAAGCTCCACGCCAAATTGCTCCTTCGACTGAAAGTAGTGATAAAAAGAACCCTTCGGCACCTTCACCGACGCCAGAATCTCATTGAGCCCCACGGAATGGAAACTCTTCTGGAGCATGATCTCCTCCGCAGCATCGAGAATGCGTTCTTTGGTGGTAGTGGCGACAGCGCTCATTTGGTGTGAAGAACAATTAGACCAGTCGTCTAGTGGTGTCAAAAGGAATTTTTACCGTCGACTCCAACTTTATAATCGCCCCCAATCTAACTCGATGCGTCAGAATGCGTTACCCACATTCGACAGTTTGGAACGGCACGGTGCATTTTCTGAAATCCTGCATTCATTTTACGCATCGATTTACGAACGAACTGCATGGAGGGAACCAAGCAGGCACGTATTCAGAGAAATCGTGCATTCTCATTTAATTCTCGGCGCTCAGTAGTTTCGATTTCCTCCTTAAGCCAGCCTCCCACGGTCTTTCCAATTCTTCGGAGCTTCGGATTCTCATCCCTTGCAAGCTCGTCCACGAGTGCAAGGCGCTTATGCAGGTAGGGTACACGCGAGCCTGTTGATCCGAAAGAACTGAGATTGCCAGTAAGTTCTCTTTCCAGTCTTTCCTCGTCATCACCCTCCTCTAGTAGAATTCGTGCGTAAGGATGCCACTTAAATCGCTCTACGCCGTCGTCGTTCTTCTCGCATGTATATAGGCTCATTTTGTCCAGTACGAGAGGAACAATATCTCGGTTCTCGCGAGCCCAAGCTCTAAAAGCCTCCTCTGGAAGTCTCCATAGCGGTGAAGCAGTGTTATCGAATTTGCTACCGGTACTGCCAAGAAACTCGGCGAGGATATATTTCTCAAATTCGTCCCCGGTCTGAAGCGCGCGTGCAAATACTGACCACGCCTCAACTGGGACCTTATGAAAGAGATCACTCATGACCGCACCCAAAAATTCCGTCCCCACCCAAGTCTTACTTTCCAAGAGAGTATCGCGGACGTATTCGGCTAGCTTCGTCAACCATTCCTTATCATCGGTGATGCTGATCAGCAATTTTGTTGCCTCATGCCACTCCCAACCAAAGTGGCCGTCGAGTATTGGCAAATGTTTCTGCAAAACTAATTCGCGAAAAAGTAAGGCAAACTGGTTGAACTTTTCTGGCTCATCGTGGCAATGCAGCCATAGCACTTCAAACAACGCTATACCTGACTCAGGTTTAACTGAAAGAATGTCGCGAAATTCCTTTATCACAAGATCATCTGCCAAGAAACGCAATGGCTGACCTTGAATCAGGTGGCGCAGTTTCAAAGGTTCGAGTCGTCCATCCTTCACAGCTTCACTGATTCGAATGAAGTCTTCTGGTTCCATGATGTTTACAGAAGCAGAAATGGGAACCAGTAAATCAATCAGATTTGGATCCTTAGCTACTTGATCAAGGATTTTCTCTCGCAATTTGTTCCTCGTACCGAGCCCGCGCAAGGTTCCGCTTAGGAACGATGAGTTTCGAGCCTTTGGGTCGAGCTTGGGCCAACGGCTCAAAGCTGCACCGATCAATTCCTGAATTTGTGGGTAGAACTTTCCCAAAACGGCCCCAAACGAAAACGCTTGTTGTTGCTCGCCCAAAAGTAGTTGGGGAAGATAAGGAATAACATCAACGTTTTTTTCGACGATCTCCTCTGCCAATCGCTCTGCCTCCCGTTGAGAAACATCAAAATAGTGCCCGTCGGGTCCTTTTGTGGCGTGCCAACCCGGTTGCGATACTGTATCCAATATTTTGCTCTCCATCGATTCCAGTGCAGGCGTCAAATATCCCTTCCATCGCTCTAGCCCAGCACGATAGTCCGGGGACAAGTCGTCACGCACATCGAGAAGACGTCTAATCTGGTCTTTCACTTCCGGCCAAACCTTTCCAACGGACTCGCTCAATGCCTTAAACGATTCATCCAGTTCCTGAAGTAGAGGAAGTTGCAGAACGGCTCCGATATTTTTTGCGAGTGTTTGGATCGCAATCTCGGCGTCTTTGCCTCCTAGTAGGATAGTCGCGTGCAGCAATGAGTAGCATTCCTTCCAGTAGTCGAGCTCCTGACGACGATTCGCCGGATGCCAATCCAGGCGAGCGTCTCTTTTCCCGCTCAACGTCGAGTCGCTCATCCGCGAAAACTGTCGGAAATTAAGGCCGCTACCAAGTGCTTCGATCGCGACAGAACGTATGGCTTCCTCTTTCTCCTGGAGTGCGTCGCGAATGATTTCAAGCCGTTCCGTCGCTGGCACCTTCGTTCCGGAAAGATAAAGATTAAACAATTGTCGGAAAGCGGCAGTGGCGTTATTTGCCCAACCCTCGTTCTCGGCCGCTGCAAGTCTGAGGAGAAGGTTTCCGGCGTCACGAAATGTCTCAGACTCCCATGAGGCAAACTCCAACGCGCGAACAAGGTCACGACGGCTATCCTTGGCATAGCGAAGTGCGACTATCGGAAAATCTCCAAGAACATTGGTGGCTACCCTAACTGCTGCTGACGGGTTCAGCACTGACAGGACGCGGAATATTTGGGATCCCGTCGTCCCAGTAAGCAGATATTCCGCGTTGCCGAAAGGGAAGCCGCGCTCCAATAGAAGCTTTCCGATCTTGTCTCCTTTTCCGGAGAATTCGAGTTCCTCGAGTCGCCGAGTAAATGCAGAAAGGAGTTTTTCCGCTGCGAGTTTATCGACGACATCCTTCCACCGCTCCAACGGGAAAAATTGAATGAAGTCAGCTGCTAGTGCGACCGCTAGTGGGCGAGGTACAACCATTAGCGTGTCTGCGATCTGCTGCAGCACCTCGCGTTCTCTTTGTTGCTGGACGATTTGTCGGAATGTTAGGTCTGCAACTTGCCCGCAAAAAAGCTTCCGAATCACCTCAAGGTGTTGGTCTATTATTTGCGCCGATCCACCGATTGTTCGAAACAAAGCGAGCGCTTGCATTGTTGAAAGCGTGTCCGGATCCGGGGTCTCCCCTCGACTGATAAGCTTTTGGAAAAGAGGCTCGCGATCTCTCAGTTCCTGCAGCGTGGGTGCCCTCTGGAACTCGGTGATCAATTTAGCGATTTGCGGAAAACCCTGCGCGAAGGCTGCTACCGCCTTAATTGCCTCTTCGCCTCGCGCAAATAGATATGGGTCCGCGCGTAGGATTTGTTCTACGACACACTCCATCTCGGTCGGCTCAAGGGTGATAGCGTATGTATCCTTTCGAATAGGTTCTAATTGATGAAACACCGTAATCAACGAGATTTGAGAATTCACCACGATCTCAACGAGGTGGTCGTGAATATTCGCCGGACAATCGTCGACGACAATGATGGCGGAATATCCATCCCCCGCAAGATTCGCTACGAAGTTGACTGCGTCATTTGCCATCTCACCGTAGCGGACGTAGATCGTCGAGTCCGATATCGAACGCAGAACCGAATCGGAATCAGGAAACGCCCGCAAAGCTTCAAAAACCAGCCGGGTCTTTCCGACGCCAGAGAGGCCGGAAATCCGGATAATGTGAGTCTCGCAGCCGCCGAGTGTGCTGCGGAGCAATTCGATCTTTTTTGTCACCGCGGGGCTCTGGAAGAATGTTCCTCCTGAACGTGTCAGCTTAGACCAGCCTTCAATGGTATAGTAATATTTCCCTCCAAATCCTTTAGTGACCTCCCGCACGAATCGGACGGCCGAGGGAAATCGGTTGACCCAATCGGCGATTCGGTTACTGCCATAGAATTCGATAGCAGCGGTCATCGCTGGTTGGAACTCTGCTTTAGCCAACTCCTCTCGCGCGACCACATTTAGTTCGGTAGCCACGTCGGGCTTGATTTCATGTTTGCTGCTAAAGAAGGCGTAACACCCACCCGCCTCAAGTACCTCCCGGACACGAGGTTTGACGGAGAATGTGCTTTGCTTCGTTTCCTTGTTTTTGGTTTCGTTGACTACTTCATCACGGCATTTGGCTGCCGTTATATGCTCGGCTTTGCATTGGTAGAAAGTCAGTTTTCGAGGAATGAACTCATGATCACCAATCTCTGCGTCCCAAAGGCCGTCCCGGCTGCCATCGGCGACATTTGTTTGGAT
>Ga0206905_10229_pt1 | contig 13860 bp, 6 predicted proteins | sample Alteio_BWOrgHeat_43_FD_152940 | JGI IMG/M metagenome (GOLD analysis project Ga0206905, IMG submission 152940) | Enriched cells from forest soil in Barre Woods Harvard Forest LTER site, Petersham, Massachusetts, United States -... | ecosystem: Environmental > Terrestrial > Soil > Temperate forest >...
TACTCCTTCGGATCGGGCTTCACGCTGCCGAAGTCACGAACACTCAGCCACTGGCCGGCAAAGTTCTCCACAAACTGACGGGCTTTCTTGTCCGCGAGCATCCGCGTGACCTGCGCCCGCAAGACCGCGGGGGATCTGAGTTGGCCGTTCGCGGCAAGCCCAAATAACTCATTGTCAGGCATCGTGCTCCAAAGGAAATAGGAGAGCCGGCTGGCGAGTTCGTAGCCTGTAAGAGGCCGGGCCGCTTGGCCGGGGACATCGGGCTTTGGCTCCTCGAGGAAGGTAAATTCGGGGGAGCACAGTATCGTTTGCAGCCCCATACGCAAGGCATCGCGAAACGGGAGATGGTCCTTTTGCATCGCGGTCGTCACCACATGAACCGGACGGGCTATTTCCTCCGCCCGCACTGGACGCCGATACGCCCGCGCCAGCAGGCTGCCGAAGATCGCCCGCGCTCCCGCTTCATTTTGCGGCGTATTGTCCATGAGACCCATCGCCACATGACTGGCGGGCGGCCATTGCAGGATTGGCCCCTCGACCTCGATAGTTTGCAAAAAGAGCCTCGGCACCTTCGCCATGTCGTATTGCGGATCGGGGATCTGGCTTGGGCCGTGGTAGTTATTGAACATGTCCTCGACAATCGCGGCGCCTTTTTCCCTGAGCGGGGCCAGCACCGACTCGGGGGCGCGCGCGGCAAGAGCCGTCTCGAGCGCCTTGGAATTTTCGTTCTGGGCGCGCGCGAACTTGCTCTCCTCCGGATTATTGATCTGCGTGGTAAACCCATTCCATGCAATCGATATGCTCGGCTTTTGCTCGCCTACCCCGGCCTGGAGAAACACGGTGGTCTCCACGACTTGTGGTTTGTCCAGAGTCCCCTTGATTTCGACGTAGTGCTTCGACTCATTGGGCGAGTTCGCGGCCCATGTGAGACGCAACCGAATAGGCTCTCCTCGCTCCCCGGGAAACCCGCCCGCCTTGATCCGAATGCGGTAGTAACCATCCTGGGTCACGATCTTTTCGACTCCATAGAGAGCGGAATTGATAATCGGGCTCTGCATGAAACCGAAGCCCGTTTTGTTATGGTCATAGTTCCCCTGCGACCACATCTCCACGCCGCCATCGCGCAGCCAGAAAGGTAAATAACCCCTCGCCACCTGAGTCTTCGTTTTGATGTTGGGAACGTTCAGCGTATCCGGCGGATACTTGAGGGCCGCCGCCTTCACGAACTCATCCTTCTTCACCTCGGGCGGCGCATCGAGAATCGCCCGCTTGGCGATGGCATCCGCGACGGCGAGATATTGCTCCATCTGCGTCTGATCGAAGAATAGCGCGGAGGATATGCGGTCGAATCCCTCGGCCTTCCCATCCGCGGGAAGCTGCTCGCGGATTTGCTTTATGAACTCTGTGTCCAGATGCAAGAGGTCGTCGACCGTGTTGGCATACTCATCACGATTCAGCCTCCGCATGAGGCTGCGGCCACCATTGACACGCGCCTCATTTTCGGCGCGCTTCATTTCACTTCCAATCCATTCCACAACGGCGAACGCCGCCTTGGGATCCGGCTTCGGCTCTTTCTCCGGCGGCATTTCGCCGAGGTTGATCCGATCCGTGACTTCGTGCCACATATCGGCGTTTTTCCCCTTAAGGAAATCGGAGCCCACGGTGTCCAGGCGCAACCCGGCCTTCTGCACCTTCGGGCCGTGGCATTTGAAACAGTTCTGTTCGAGAAACTGAGTGACCTGCCCGGGCAGCTTCGGCGCGACGTCCGCGACCTCCGCGGCGGATGCGGAAGCAGTACAAAGGAAAAATGGAATTAGGAGACCTTGGAGCCTGGACATTAGGCCGCTCAACTCACTAACTCGGCGATAGGCTTTCCGTCACTCACCAGCGCCGTGGGGCGGCCATTGAGATCATTGATGGCGACCTTCGAGGCGTCAATGCCAAGGTGATGATAGATCGTGGAGAGGAAGTCGCCGGGGCCGCACGCGCGCTCGATGACATCCTCGCCGCGCTTATCCGTGGCGCCGATGAGGCCGCCAGTCTGAATGCCGCCTCCGGCCCAGATATTCGAGAAGGCGCGTGGCCAGTGATCGCGGCCCGGCTGCAGCGTGCCCGTGGGGCCGCTGGCATCGCCGCCGCCCGTGCTGCGATCAAAACTAATCTTCGGCGTCCGGCCAAACTCGCCGGTCACCACCACCAGCACGCGCTTATCCAGGCCGCGCGCGTAAATGTCTTCGATGAGCGCGGAAACCGCATCGTCGTAGGCCTTGGCGCGGAAGCGCAGGCCATCGAAGATATGATGGTTCACCGCGTGATCGTCCCAATTCCCCACGCGTCCGCAGAGCGGCCCGCTGAGGCTGCTGGTGATGACCTCCACGCCAGACTCCACGAGCCGGCGTGCGAGCAGGAGTTGCTGGCCCCAGCGATTGCGCCCGTAGCGATCACGAGTGCGCTTGTCTTCCTTGCTGAGATCGAAGGCATCGCGCGTCCGCGGATTGGTCAGCAGCGTCATGGCTTGCGTTTCAAATTGATCCAGGGCACCCAGTTCACCCTCCCGGTCAAAGCCGCGCTCCATGGTGTCGAGACTCTTGCGCAACGCCACGCGGTCACTCAGGCGCCGGGCCTCCGCGGGATCGGCAAGGCCGATGTTGGGCACTTCAAAGTTGGGCCGGTTGGGATCGTCCATCACCGAAAACGGCGAATACGCGTCGCCCAAATAAGCCGGGCCGTTGTATTCCAGCGGCGGATTGACGCCCACATAGTTCGGCAGCGGGTTCGTCCGTTTCTCACCTCTCGAACGCAGGTAATTAGTCACGCACATCCAGTCCGGCAGCTTCGGCTTGGGCTTGTCGCGCTCGTCCGGATCTCCCGAAAGCATCTGCATGGAGCCCGCGGGATGTCCGCCAGCCTTTTGATTCATCGAGCGCAGAATGGTGAACTTATCCGCGATCTTCGCCTGCATCGGCAGCAATTCCGTGATGCGCGTGCCGGGCACTTTGGTGGCGATCGTCTTGAACGGCCCGCGATACTCACTGCCAATCTCCGGCTTCGGATCATACGAATCGATATGCGACAGCCCGCCCGGCAGCCACACCATGATGACGGCGGTCCTCTCCTGCACAGGCTTGCTCGCATTCTCGGCGCGCAGGCGAAGCAGCCCAGGCCAGCTCAGTGTGGCAAAACCCGTGAGCCCGATGCGCATGAAGCCACGCCGGCTGAGTGGGCCGCGGCAGGGAATGATGGAAGAGAATTCCGAGGGTGAGGACATGGCAGTGGGATGGGTTTAAGCTACGGCAAATCGGTGGAAAATCAGTTTGAAAATTTGCGGCGCATTCGATTCGTAAAGTTCTATTTCGCGCCGAAGACAGCCAGTTCCTTGCCATTCGTGCCGTCCCAGACCCGAAAGAAGCTATCCTCTCCGCCGCCAATGACGAGGCTGGCGTTTGCGGTGCTGGCGGCGGATTGCATGAAATCGGGCAGCTTGGCGATGGCGCGAACTTCGGCGCCTTCGTCATTGACGATGCGGATGAGATTATCCCCAGCGGAAGTCACAATCTGCGGCGTGGCGCCGATGTATTGCAGCGAGGTCACTTCCTTGCTCCAGCCTTCGATCTTCTTCTTTCGCTCGCCCGTAATCATATCCCAGATCAGCACCACGCCATCCGCGCCCGCAGTGGCGAGCACCCGGCCATCCGCGCGGAACGCCACGCCCATTACATGATGCGTGTGGCCTTCAAAAACGTTCACCTGCTTGCCGCTCGCGATCTCGGTCACTCGCGCAATTTTGTCAGCGCCGCCGGACGCAAGCAATTTCCCATCGGGCGAGAAATCGAGACTCAGCACGGCATCCGAATGGCGCTCGGGCCATGTCTTCATCAGCTTGCCACTCGCCACATCCCATAAGCTGATATCCCCGGACCGCGACGGCTCGCCGCCCCCAACCGCGAGCGTCTTGCCATCGGGGCTAAAGCGCACCGCATTCACGCGATCGGCAAACGGAGATTCCTTGCCCGCGACGAGCACTCGCTCCAGCACCCAGTGTGATTCCGTGCCCGTGCTTGCCGTGGCCGCAGCCGAGTTGCATGCCACAAAACCGCCATCGGCATTTGTGGCGATGGATGCCGTAGTAGTAGCGGCGCCAAGCTGCGTCTCCTCAATAGGAATTCCGGATGCAATCGCCCAGACTCGCTGGCTGCCATCGCTGCATATCGCCGCGAGTAATTGCCCGTTTTGCGAAAATGCCACAGCCAATGGCCGCACATCGCCTTTCGCCACGACTTGCTTCGCAGCGGCGAGGCCGGCGCTGGCCTTGTCCTGCGCTTCTTTCGCCGCAGCCATCGCGGCCTTCGCAGCGGCGATGCCGCTATCGTTCCGGGTCTTCGCGGCGGTAATGTGCTCCACCTCCGCTTCAGCGTCCTTGGCGTGATGCTCGGACGCAGTCACGGCGGCGAGCGCGGAAGTTTCCGCCATCGTAGCCGCCATGAGTTTGTCCTGTGTTTCCTTGCCCTGCTTTTCAAGCGCCGTATCGGGCTTGCCATCCGGCGCGCCGGCGATGGCCGCGGCAGCGGCATCCGCGGCCTTTTGCGCGACGGCTTTCTGGTCCGTCGCAAGTTGCGCCGCCTTCTCTTTTTCCGGCAAAACCTTCTGCACAGTAGCGATCGTCTCGTTCGCCTTCTTGAGCAGCTCATCCAGCGCCTTGTTCTCCGCGCCGATGCGATCCACTTCCTTCGTTTGAAACGCGAGGTCGAGCCCCTGCGCGGCAGCCGTCCAATCCAGTGCAGCCATGCGTTTGCCAGATTCCATGTCGCCCCGCAGCTCGATCGTTTGCGTGCCCGCCTCGACGCCCCACACACGCACGGCGCCATCCGTGCAACCGACGGCAAATTGTTTGCCATCACGCGATGCGGCCAGCGAGATCGCTCCCGTAATGTTGAATTCGCGCACAACCTTTCCCTCGGCGATGCTCCACAAACGAACCTTCCCGTCTTCGCTCGCGGCGAGCACCTGATCCGAATTCGGCATGGCTTCGAGCACTGTGACTATACCCGTCGCGCCAGTTAGTTCCTTTGGTTCGCCAATCTCGGCTTTGTCTGCCGCGGGCAGCGCCCACACGCGCACGGCTTTGTCTTCTCCAGCAGCCGCGATGGATTTGCCATCGCTCGTCCAAACCATCGCCCGCACGCCTTTGATATCCGCCTGCATCCCGACACGTTTTTCGTCCTTCAGACGCCACACACTCAGCGTTGCATCGGCGCCATACACAGCGGCCATGGATGCATCCGGCGAGAGACTCAGCAGTTGAATCGCCGCGGCGTCCACGTCGGGAATAGTTTTCAGAACCTTCCCGCTGGCGGCATCTAAAATATGCAGCGCGCCTTGTTTGTCCGCGCAAACGATTTGCTTCCCATCCCGGCTCAGCGCCGACGCTGCCGCGCCGAGCGCCGGATCACTCTCGCGAGTCGCGACTCCCGCCTTCTCCTGCCGCCAGATTTTCACTTCACGAAAACTCGAACTCGCCAGCCGCGCGCCATCGGGGCTGAACGCCAGCGATTGCACCAGCGCGCGATGCGCCACGCCGCCTTGATCGGCCAGGCGCGTCACAAACTGCCGGGTCGCAAGGTCGTAGATGAAAACCTGGTTCGCGCGCCCGCACGCCGCAAAGCGCCCATCCCGCGTCATCGCCACGGTGTAAATCGGGCTCACTCCCGGCGGCAGCGGCTGCCACACGACTTGCCGCGCTTGTTTGACGGAGTGCTTCGCGCCCTGGTCAATCCACGTCCTCAGCAGCGCGATTTCGCCCGCCGTGAGATTCACGGCCCCCGATTTATTGTTCTTCGGAGGCATGACGTAGTCCTCCCGATGCTCCGCCGCTTGCACCACCAGACTCTCTGCGCTATTCCCCGGAATCGCGCCCGGCCCATTTTCGCCGCCTTTTCTCATGAGTTCCGGCGTCTCCATATTTAGCCCCGACTTGGTCGTCGTCTTGTTATGGCAGGAGATGCAGTTGGCCCTCAGAATCGGATAGATATCGCGATAAAAATCGAGGTCGGCGCCCCTGCTCATCGGCTGGGCAAGACAGACGATTGCGGCGCCTAAAACACCCATGGCCCACAATGATCGAGAAGAACGGCTCATTTCTTCTCGGCGGGTTTGATCACTACCCGAATCGGCTCCGACACCACGATATCCACCGTATCCTTCGGCGCAGCCGCGGCAGTCACGGCTTTCATCCGCGACTCAGCAGTCGCCTTCGTGGCATCCGCCGCCTTGAGTTTCTCCGCGGCCGCTTTCGCCGCGCTGTCGGCTTCCGCTTTTCTCTCCGCGGGCGCGGTCTTCGCTTCATCGGCCAGCTTTTTTGCGGCGGCGGCCACCTCGGCGGCGGTCTCTTCGGCCTTCTTCTGCTCTTGCTCCGCGGTCTTCACCGCATCGAGGTCATTGCGATATTTCGTCACCGCGCCTCCATAGAAAGCGAGCGTGTATTCGCCGGGAGGCGTCTTCAAAGTCGCCAAATCCAGCACCGCCTCCGACGACGTCGCCTTGATCGGCACATCGAAATCCTTCATCTGTTCAAAGCCATCTCCCAATGCCTTCAGCTTGATCGACGTGCCGGAAAACTCACTGCGCCACGTGATCTTGAGCGGAATCGTGAGTTTGTCGCCCGCCGTGGCTTCCCATGTCTTATTCTCACTGGCGGTGATGCTGACCGGCGCGGCCTCCGAACCCCCAACCGAGACCGGCATATCGGCCATCAAGCGCGGCGCCGGAATTTCCTGCATCGCGTCCTTCGCCGGCCACGCCATGGAAGCCACGCTGCACGGGCGGATCACCGTCTGACCGTTCATCTGCGCACGCCCCACGAGCTTCGCGATCGCCAGCGAACGCGGCGCGTTTTCCGCGGCGGTGATGAGCATCATCCCCTTGTTCTTGCCGGCCGGAATCTTCAGCCCGCACGCGCTGATCCCCTCGGGCAAATCCTCCATCGAAAGGTCGATCTCGCCATCAAATCCGTCCTTGCGGACCACTACCACTTCAAAGGCCATCGTGGCGCCATCGCGCAAGGCAACAGGCTTCGAGAGCGCATTGCGGTCGCCGTTCCGCAAAGTCATGTGCAGCGCCCACGCGACCAGCGCGAAATCCGGCTCCGCCTTTCGAATGACCAATCGATAAACATGGCTCGGATCGGCGTGCGTGCCGCCAAAGAGATCCCGCACTTGCAGGCGATAAACCCCGTCCTCCTTGATCTCGATCTTGCCCATCGGGTCCGCCGATCCCGCATCATAGGGCGGCCCATCGTAAGAGTAGCCATTGGTCGAGACCTTCATCGGGCTCGGTATGCCATTGAGTTCCGCCACATCCACCAGCTTCTCCTGGGCGCCTTCCCCCATCACGCGCTGCACCAGCACAAAGGGGTCAGTCGGCAACCCCAGACGCTCCGAAGCCACTTCGATCCACCAGGTCTCGCCCTTTTTGGCGGTGAACTCGAAGCGATCCACATGCGCCGCCGGAAAAAACCGGCCATCGATTTCGCACGGCAGCGTGATCTTCTGCACAGCGCCGCTTGCGCTGCCGGACTCCGCTGCCGCGATTTTCGGAAGATTCGCATATTCCTCCGGCGTCCATGAAAATGCGCTCACACTCTTCGTCGAAGGCTGCCGCGGAGCCGGGCCAGGGCCGGATGCGTCCATCAAAGCCAGCCGGTAGAATTCATTGGGGCCGCCCTGGTAAGTCAGGCTGTTCATCTTGATGAAATACTTGCCATCCGAAGGCGGCGTAAAATCCAGGGCTCCCCCCGTGCGATTCACCATCACATCATGTCCCTGGGCATCGGCAATAATCAGCACCGCCTTCAGCTTGGAATCGATCCCCGCCGCCGCGCAGTCCACAGTCACTCGCTTTCCTTTCGTCCCTTCAAAGGAATAGAAATCGACGGCGCGCTGGGTCATCACCGCATTGCAGACGGAGTTCAGCTTGAGGTCCAAAGCTGTCTCCAGCGAGTTATGCGCCTTCGCCGGGGTCACCTCCGCCATCGTCCCCACCGAGAATGCGCGCGACGCCGAAATGCCGAGCCGCGTCATCACCCGCGCCTCATACACCCCGCACGGCGCATCGGGCGCGATCGTCACCACAAACTTGTTCGGCTCCGCCTTGCCATCCGCGGCGATCTTCGCTTTCGCCGTAATCTTGGGCGTCGAAAAAAGCAGCGCGCTCGTCTCTTCGATGTTCTCCCCCGTGATCGCCACCTCCACGCTCGTGCCCGCCTGCCCGCCCATCGGCATCACCGTGAGCAGCCGCGGAGCCGGAAGACAAACCTCCTGCGCGAAAGACGCCGCTGCCAGCCACAGCGATGCGGCGCCGACAAAAGCCCTGGAAACAAACGAATGGTACATGCGCTTAGTGATTATAGAGAAATTCCTTGGTATTGATCAGCGCCCAGAGGATGTCTTCGTACCCCTGACGCTTCGCCTTCTGCGCATCCAGCGGGGCTCCCTGTGCATCAAACTGCGACCGGCCCAGATACGCCTCCGTCGTTTCCAATTCATTCTCGCGCGGTTCGCGCGAAAACGCTGCCAGGTATAACTCGCGGATCTTCTCCGGCTCCGGCTTTGTCTCCTTCGAGAGAAGCTCCGCGCGGCCATTGGCGGCCGTAATTTTCGCCTTCATATCCGCGGCATTCATGAGGTGTAAACTCTGCGCAAGGCTCGCCGACTGCACGCGTTCGCATTCACAGACGCTGGCGCCCTCGGGCCGTCCAAAGACCTTCAGAAAACCGGATGTCCGGTTGTAGCTGTTGTCCGGAAGCGCAATCGCGTGCGTGCCGCGCGGCAAATCGGCGAAATCCGTTTGCGCGCCGGTCAGTTGATCGATCGCGTCCAGCAGCACCTCCGCATTCAGCCGCCTCGGATAATAGCGCGAAAAATTCTGCCAATCGACCCCGTTGTATTGGTTCGGCGTCGCGCCAAACTGGTAGGCGCTCGATTGCGTGATCACCCGCACCATCGCCTTCAAATCATAACCGCTATCGATGAAATACTTCGCGAGCGCATCGAGCAGCTCCGGATTGGTCGGCGGATTCGTGTCGCGGATATCATCCTCCGGTTCCACCAGGCCGCGATGAAAGAAGTGCTTCCAGTAACGGTTCACCAGCGCCTTCGCGAAAAACGGGTTCGTCTTTTCGCTCATCCAGTCCGCGAGACGCAGACGCGGATCTTCATCCGGAGGAATATCGAGCGTGGGGCCGCCCAGCGCGGCGGGCTTCACCATCAGCTTCGTCTTTTTGTTTTCCGCCTCCGCAATCCCGCGCTTGGAAAAAATCACGTCCTCGCCCGCCGTCGCAGTAGGCTTCCGGCCCACCTGGCTGAAGAACGCCGAAAGACTGTAGTAGTCCTTCTGGCTCCAGCGCTCGAAGGGATGGTGATGGCACTGCGCGCACTGCATGCGCACGCCCAGGAAAAGCTGCGCCACATCCTCGAGCTGCTGCTGCGGCTCCTTCACGCGCTTGTACCAAGCCACCGCGGGGTTCGTCGCGATCGTCCCCGTCGCCGCGAGAAGCTGGCGCGCCATCTGGTCATACGGCGTATTCGCCTGCATGCAGTCGCGCACCCAGTCGTGAAAGGCGAAGTCCGCCGTGATGTCCGCGGCCGCATCGCGCTTGTTATGGAGAAGCGCCGCCCACTTGTTTGCAAAGAAATCCGCATAGTCCGGGCTCGCGAGCAGCGTCTCGATCAGGCGATTGCGCTTGTCCGGCGCCGTGTCGGCGATAAACGCGGTCGCTTCCTCCACGGTCGGCAAATGCCCGGCGATATCGAGCGAGGCCCGGCGCAAAAACGTGGCATCATCGCACACCGGCGATGGCGGCACGCCGATCTGCTTGAGGTTCGCGAAAACAAACCCATCGATAAAGTTTTTCGCGGGCGGCAGATTCTCCACCGTGGCCCCCAGCGGGATCGACGCGCTGAATACCGACACCATCCCCTGGTAGCGCACCATGACGGCGACATTGCCCGGAAGATCGAGAATCTTCACCAGGCCCTCCTCGCTGGCCTGCGCCATGTTCTTGTCGTTCGCCTCGTAGAGCGCGATGCGCGTCACATCGCGCGTGCTTCCATCGGAGTAATGCGCCAGCACCTTGAGCCGCTGCTCGGACCGCGTCTTCATCGAGCCATGCTTCGGCTGCACCTCGATCGATGCCAGCTTCGGGTCCGTCTCCTTGCCATACGCCACCCCCTGGCTGATCCACCGCGCCAGCGTCTTGTAATCCTCCGAATTCGTATCGAGACGCTTCCCGCCGCCATGCGGAACCACGTTCGCCGCCTTCAGCAGCAGCAGGCTCTCCTCCGGCGCCCCCGGAAAAACCCGCCGTCCCTTGGCCTCCTTCACGATGTGCTCGTAATCCTCCTGCGGCTCAAAACCCAGCAACGAAAGCCGGAAGCCCCTCTGCCCCATCCCCGCCTTCGCATGGCACGCGCCCGCATTGCACCCCGCCTTCGTCAGAATCGGCGAAATATCGTTCACGAAGCTCACCGGAGGCTCCGTCGGCGCGGGCGCCGCTACGTCCGCCGCAATACCCGGCGTCGCGAGCGATACCAGCAGGAGAGCGATGCCAGCAAAGGGCAGGCGCCTCATTTCCATACGACGAATCTCGGACATTGCTGGGTGGCAGGTGGTGGTGGGGATGATTTGAAGAAGTCGCTTTGGAGGTACGATGGCGCAGATTACCGCAAAAGTGATGACCCTGAAAGACGGCTTTTGTTAGGAAGTCCCGAGCCCCTCCACTATCCGCCATACAGGTCTTATAGGACCCATGGGACGCGTACGACCTATGCCCTCCGCCCCATCTACCATCCACGATACACCATCCACGCTCTCCGCCTCCTCTCGCATTATTGAGCGAGGTTTTCTATCAGCTTCGCGAAAACTTTATCTCACACTTGCACTTTCGTCGGCTCTGCGACATCTTGTCACATCGGATCAGTTTCCCCTGCTTTGCCCGGATTTTTCGGACGAAAGCCTGTCGCCGACCCGCCATTCCACGCCATGGCGCGCCATCTGCTTTTTCACACCTGCATTTATTATATGTCTAAAAAATCTGCATTTACCATCGTCGAGCTCATGCTCGTCATCGCGATCCTTGCGGATCTCGCGGTGATTGCCATGCCCGCCTTCATCCGATCGCGGAACATGGCCCAGGACACGAAGTTCATTAACGATATCCGCATCGGCGCCGCGGCATTTGAAATGTACGTGGCCGAAAACAACAGCTACCCGGCAAACGCGGCCCCCGCCGTGATCCCTACCGGCATGAACCTCTACCTCAAGGGCATGGATTGGACCGGCGGCAACTCCATCGGTGGAAGCTGGCAGTGGATGCTAAACCAGTATTCCACGACCGCTCAAGTGGGCGTGGTATTCGGAACCCCGCCCGATGTCGTGCGGATGAGCGATATCGATCGGCGCATGGACGATGGCGTGCTCACGACTGGCGCATTTCGCCAGCAAACCAGCACCGTCTACACCTACACCCTGGAACAGTAGCCGGAGCCTCCCTTCCTCGGCGCCAGTAATCAGTAATCAGTGGGACAGTAATCAGGCTCTCCCCGGCCGCCCAACTGCTCATTGCTCCCTGATTACTTGCTCCCTGATTACTGATTACTGATCGCCGCCCCCCAGCAGCGCCCGGTACAGATTGACGTAATTGTCCACCATGCGGCGGAATCCAAACCGCTGCATGGCGTGCTCGCGGACCATCCGGCGGTCCAGTTCCAGCGCCCGCGGCACAAGTTCCGACATCGCGTCGATCACCCCCGCGTGAAACCCCGTGATGCCGTCATCCACCACCTCCGCCACGGACCCGCGGCGATGCGCGATCACGGGCGTCCCGCACGCCATCGCCTCGATCATCACGAGGCCGAACGGTTCCTCCCATTGGATGGGGAAAAGCAGCGCCGCCGCATTTCGCAAAAGCTCATTTTTCTGCGTGTGATTCACGGGTCCGATCCAGTGGACGGCTTTCCCGTCCAGGAGCGGCTCGATTTCCGCGTGAAAATAGCGCCGCTCGTTTTCATTTTGCGGCTGGCCCGCGAGCACGATCGGCATATCCACGGATTTCGCGATGCGAATCGCGCCGAGCGGATTCTTTTCCGGCGACAAACGGCCGAGAAATGCCAGATACTTCCCCGGCTCATAGCAGGGATCGTAAGCTTCAAAATCGCATCCGTTATAAATGATCGGAAACTCACGCCCGAGCTTCACGCTGGCGCCATGCATCTGGCATTCGCTAATTCCAGCGACCGCCACGCCCGGCCAGCGGCGCATCACCCACTCGTCGTCCAGATGCGGGCTCGTATGCATCGTAAAAAGCCCCGGCGTCGGGATCGTGGCCGCCAGCGGCAGCCACGCGCTGCTCAGATGATAATGGATAATGTCGAAATCCCCCGCCGCCTTCTGAACCTCCGCCATCGTCGAGCTGGCGTAGTATTCAAACATATACATTTCCCCGGCAGTGATCCGGTCGGTGAGATTGCTCTCCACCGTGCTGTGAAGCCGCCCGCTCGTCACGCAATCGCCCGAAGAAAAAAGCGTGACGTCGTGCCCGCGGACCACGAGTTCGTCCACGAGCAATTTCAGGAGCAGCTCGATTCCTCCATAAGTGGCGGGCGGAATCCGGGTCCAAAGCGGAGCGATTTGCGCGATGCGAAGCGGTGCGTTTTTCATCAGTTCTTTCAATGTGGCACAGGCGTCCCCGCCTCGGAAACTAAAGGCATTCCGCCTCTGGACCAACAAATACAAGGCGGCGCTATTTTCATCAGTTCTGCCAAAGTGGCAGAGGCGTCCCGCCTCTGGGGCCAGCAAATACGGGGCGTGTTTTTCATCAGTTCTTGCGCGGGGGCAGTCTCAATGGTAGCTGCATCGCGCTCCACGCCAATGCCACATCTCTCGCGCGAATGAAAAAGTTCATCATCTCTCTCCTTATCGCCCTTTCCACATCTGCCGGACTGCGCGCCGAGGAAGATCCTCCCGTGGCCAGGGCCGTGCCGGTCGCGCGGCGCGACGTCACGACCCAGCTCGAGATTTTTCTCGATCAGCAGCTTTTTGGACCCGGCAAGATCGATGGCCGCCCCGGCGAATTCGTCGGAAAAGCGCTCAAGCGCTACCAGAAAGCGCACGGCCTCCCGGAAACCGGCGTGCTCGATGCAAACATCCCGCTCGATTCCGTTTATCCCGTTTACACCTTCTACACCATTCAGGAAGGCGACCTGAAATTCGTCGGCGAACTCCCCGCGCAGCCGCAGGACCAGGCCAAGAAAAAATATCTCCCCTACACCTCTCTGCTGGAATTCCTCACCGAGCGCTATCACTGCGCCCCCGAGTTCCTCGAAAAAATCAATCCCACCATAAAGCTCGGCAACCTAAAGCCCGGCGATGTAGTGCGCGTGCCCAATGTCGAGCCTTTCAAACTCGAGGAAGTTCAGGAAAAAGGCCAGTTGCCCGAGATCGCCAACTTCAAAAGCCGCGTCATTACCATCAATCGCGCCGAAAAAATGCTCGATCTCACCGAGGGCGAGAAACTCATCGCCAGCCTGCCGATCACCCCTGGCGGCGGCGAATTGCAGACCCCCGCCGGCACATGGAAAATCCTCGGGATCGCCGCCATGCCCACCTTCCGCTGGGATAAAAGCGTGCTCATGACCGGCAAGCGAAGCGATGTCTTCTACATGCTCCCCATCGGCCCTCGCAACCCTGTCGGCGTCATGTGGATCGGCCTGAACAAACCCGGCATCGGCATCCACGGCACCAATAACCCCCAGACCATCGGCCGCGCCGCCAGCCACGGCTGCATGCGCGTCGCCAATTGGGACGTCG
>Ga0206905_10186_pt1 | contig 13816 bp, 10 predicted proteins | sample Alteio_BWOrgHeat_43_FD_152940 | JGI IMG/M metagenome (GOLD analysis project Ga0206905, IMG submission 152940) | Enriched cells from forest soil in Barre Woods Harvard Forest LTER site, Petersham, Massachusetts, United States -... | ecosystem: Environmental > Terrestrial > Soil > Temperate forest >...
TAAATCGGATTGTCCTGATGGAGCAGAAAATCGAAAGTGCATTTCAGACAGTCCGCGGAATTCTCATGGCGCTGCGTCCGCCGCTTCTTGAAGAGATGGGTTTGAAGGAGGCTATGGAATTTCACCTGTCGAGTTTGGCTAAACGAGTCGGTTTCCGATTTGAAATGGATGTGTCTCCACTAAGCGAGCTGAGCATCGGAACCAAAATAGCCGTGTTTCGGATCTTTCAAGAGGCTCTCACGAATGTGGCACGGCATTCCAAAGCGTCACGCGTCAAGCTGCGTCTATGGGAGTCTGGCAAGGAGCTGTTTATGAGAGTCGCTGACAATGGCCGCGGAATTTCAGAGGAAAACCAACGGAAACCCAAATGTTTCGGCATACTTGGAATTAAAGAGAAGGCCTTGGCAATGGGCGGCGAAGTCTTGGTGCATGGAGAGCTCGGCAAGGGGACTACTCTGGCTCTGAGATTTCCTTCACAGGCGCCCCCATCTGATAGTCGTAAGCCGGAACGAGTGTTCACAGGCGCATCTTATAGCCTTGAATGATACTGGGAACTGGCGTGAGAGGCGCGTGCGAATTTTTCAATCTGAATGCGAGTGAAGCACCCGTCAGTCTTGCATCACGTATTCGCGTGAGCGGCGGAAGATATTAATTCGGTCGGCGCTGCATGCGCCCTGGTTCAATCCGTTTCGGAAAGTGCTTCGTCGACCTGGGTGACACGAATCACCTCTTCGAGCGTAGTCTGGGCTTTCAAAACGCGGCGCCATCCGTCTTGCCGGAGGGTTTCCATGCCGTCCGAGATAGCTCGCGTTTTCATGGCAGTGCCAGTTTCCTTTCGCACAATCATGCGGCGCAACGGTTCGTTCATTTGAACGATCTCGTAGATTGCGGTTCGCCCCCGATAGCCGGTTTGGCGGCAGTGGTCGCACCCGCGTCCCCGATAGAACTTGAAATCGGGCGGAAAGGGCGCGCCAATTTCGGTGAGATAATCCAGAGGGTAGCCAGTCTCTTCTTTGCAAACCGTGCAGATCGTCCGAACCAGGCGCTGGGCCAGGAAGCAGCGGACAACGGAGGCGAGGAGAAACGGTTCGATGCCCATGTCCAGAAGCCGGGTAATTCCGCTGACGGCGTCGTTGGTGTGCAGCGTTGAAAAGACAAGGTGGCCGGTCATTGCAGCGCGGATGGCGATTTCTGCCGTCTCGAAATCCCGGATTTCTCCGACCATGATGATGTTTGGATCCTGCCGGAGGATGGCGCGGAGACCGTTGGCGAAGGTGAGCCCAATTTCGGGTTTTACGTCGATCTGGGACACGCCGGGAAGACGGTATTCGACGGGCTCTTCGATGGTGATGATTCTGCGGGAAACCGCGTTGATGGACGTGAGGAACGAGTAAAGCGACGTGGATTTGCCAGAACCGGTCGGGCCAGTGACCAAAACAATGCCGTTGGGTTGTTGAAGCAGCTTTCGGATATCGATCAATTGCGCCTCACTCATATCGAGCCGGTCGAGGCCGAAGCTCAGTGTCTCTGTGCGGGAAAGGAGGCGGAGCGAAATGCTTTCCCCATTCACGGTTGGAATCGTGGATACGCGAACATCGATAAGACCGCCGGCGGTATTGAGATTGATGCTGCCGTCTTGCGGGAGCCGGCGCTCGGCGATATCCATGCGCGCCATGACCTTGAGCCTGGAAATGATGGCTGATTGGAGCACGCGCAGTTGAGGCGGCACGGCGACTTCATGGAGTATGCCATCGATGCGGTAGCGGATCCGGAGATCGTTTTCGAGAGGTTCGACGTGAATATCTGTGGCTCTCTCGTGAATGGCCTCTCGAATGATCTGATTGACGAATTTAACGACGCTGGCCTCGGGATCGTCGTTCGTGATGTCCTGGGTTTCGTCACGCAGTTCCCCATCGTAGGTGCGCGTCGTTTGAAGAATCTCATCGAAGGTTTCCGCTCCCACGCCGTAAAGCGTTTTGATGGCTCGCAAAAGGGGAGTGCGCGGCGTGATGACCCACTCGATTTTCCTGGATGGAAGCTCCTGTGCGGCGAGGCGCCGCGCCGCCGAATTAAAAACGTCGCAGGTGGCGAGACGAATATTGCCCGCGTCGGCGCTGGCAATCGGCAATATATGGTGTTTGAAAACAAAGCGACTGGGAAGAAGCTGAAGCACTCCGCGCTCGATCCTCGCTCCTTCGATCAATTCAAAGGGAGATTTAAATAGGCGCGCGAGTTCGGAGGCGAATTTCTGTTCATCCACTTTGCCGGAATTGAGAACTTCCGTCGTCCAGCTAACTCCGGGCGACGGCTCCAGCGCTGCGAGCGCGGTGGCATCCTCTCCGGAGGCCCCGGAAGCCAGCAACACATCAATGAGGGCCTTCCGTGAGGTCACTCGGAGGGTAACGCGGTATCGGTGTTGTCGCGAGACTGGACAGCCGATTTGTGAAAAATTCCGGACCACGCTGGCTTTTTCTTCACGGGCTTGGGAACGATTGTCGATTCCAGATCGGGCTCCAACTCGAGAAACTTCTGTGCCCGCTGCCGTATTTTTTGAGAGTCAGGCGGCGCCCAACTGACCTCGGGACTGATGAGAATGACGAGCTCGGTTCGGATTTTCTCCTTGGACGTCGTGCTGAAAAGATTCCCAAGAAGCGGGATGTTACTGAGGATGGGAATGCCGGAACGGGTATTATTCTGACTGACCTTGATGAGCCCGCCGAGGACGAGCGTGGCTCTGTTGGGAACCGTAACGCTCGTCTTGATGTAGCGGGTGGCGATGGTAGGAATGCTGTTGTTATCGATGATGGTCGAACCGGCCACTTCATCTTCCTTTTGCAGGATATCGAGAGATACTTCCTTGTCGGAGTTGATCAGCGGCACTACTTCAAGCTGCAATGCGACTGTCTTAAATTCGACGGAGGAATTGGTAACGAGGCCATTGTTGTTGGTGGATCCGGTGACGCCCAAAGCGCTTTGGATGTTTGTTGGAACGGCGATTTCCTGTCCGGAAACAATGATGGCCTTCTTGTTGTTGCGAGTAAATACGCTGGGGCGGGACACTACGTGAAAGTGAGTGGTATTTTGAAGGGCAGTCACCACTGCGGTGAGCGAGTTGCCGGCTGTAAAAAAACCAGTGAGTCCGGCGCCTCCCGCGGCCGCTATTTGCGTAGTCTTGTTGAGGTCCAGCAGATTATTGAGATTCAGCGCCGGCTGGTTATTTGAAAAACTGACAAAACTGGAAGGGTTATTGGAAGCAGTGGTTGTCGTCGTTCCAGTTGTGGAGGTAGTTCCGGTCGTTGTCGGCGTGGTGGTCAGAGCGCCGGTGGCCGTGCCGTCACCCGTTGTCGGCGTGCCGGTGGAATTGGCATTGGCCGAATTGAAAACAAGAGGACTGACGCCAAGGCCGCTCTTGCGGATGATATAATCGACGCCGAACTGATCCAGATGGTCGAGATTGAGTTCTCCAATTACGGTATGAAGCATGACCTGTGGAATGCGCTGGTCCAACTCATCGAGCAGGCGCAGAACCTTTGATTTCACATCGTCATTGCCAATGACGATGATCGCGTTCGCGTTTTTGTCGGCGATAATCTTGGTGGTGCCGACCACGCGGGCCTCGGGCGTGGTATCCACGGCCTCGGTGGAAAGTCCTTCCGAGATGTTGACACTCGATCCAGTGCTGCCTCCGGCGCTTCCGCCGCTGCTGCCGGTAGCCGCGGAACTGCTGCCTTTCGAGGAAGAGGAACTGCGGCCACCGGTCTGCTGACCGCCAGAGGTCTCTTCCTTGACCCCGGGTTCGGTGATCGCTTTGACGACCACATCCAGGACATCTCCCGCTGAGACATATTTCAGAGGCCGGGAAGTCGGCTCGCCGAACTTTACGACAGAGTCAAATTCGTGGATCAGCTTTCGCACGAAGACCAGATTCACAGGACGTGTGACCACATGAATGCGATTGGTGCGGACATCGGCGGTCAGCTTGATCTTGCCAATGATAATCGAGTCTTCCGAAAGCGAATCCCCGCGGATTTCCACGGAATTCGGCGACGTCACCTCGGCGGTGGCTCCCGGGGGAGCGGCGGTTCCTTCCGGAGTCGTCGCGACGGGTCGTGGCAAACCCCGTGGGGTGGCGACGGTTAGCGCGCCCTTTTCATTCGGCTTTTCAAAAATCGCTGTGAGCTTTTCAAGCACGTCCTTCGCGTCGGCGCGCTCCAAAGGCACGAATTCGCTGACGACTTCCGCCGGCGGCACGTCGATTTCGTGAATGATGCGAAGCAGGCCCCGGATGGTCGCGCTGTTTTCCGTGATCAGAATCGCCCGCGATTTCGGCAGCGCTGTCAGATTTGTGGATTGGCTTGCATTGGGAACGATGAATGTGGTGAGCGTTTGTTGAAGCTCCGCCGGGTCCAGAAATTGCAACTTGGCGATAAAGGTTACCATCTGCTCCCCATCGGGCAGCAGCATTTCGTCCGAAATAATCGGAATCGCCGCGGACCTGGGATTCTTCCCCACGCCGATGACCTTCACGATATTGCTGCGCTCGACAGGAACCAGCGTGAAGCCGTTGAGGAGAAGATTGATTTCGATGATCTGGATGGCTTCCTCGCGGGAGATTTCGCCTGGAACGACGATGTTCACGGTGCCCTGGACCTGATTGTCCAGCACGAGATGCTTTCTCGTCAGACGCTCGTAAAATTCCAGCACGCCCTTCACTTCGGCATTCGGAAACTGCAGCTTCACCATATTCGCTGCGGCGCCGGGTGCTCCACTTGCCGGTTGCGGGGCGCCATTGCCGGCAGGCGCGGGCCTCGGGGGTAAATCGGTCGGTGTTTGCGCGGAAGCCGCGCAAACCAGCAAAAAAAGCACTACCGGGGAAAGACGGAACACGGCCTGTCAATAGCAGGTATGGAGCCTTTGGTCAATCCTACTGATTTTCCCCGTCCCACACCCATCCCACACGCTCACGGAAAACCAGCTTTCAAGGGAGAGATCTGCGTGATAGAATCGCGGTAATGTCTCCCCGAAAAAATGGCTTCACGCTTTTGGAAATCTGTCTGGCGCTAATGATCGGGCTGCTTTTGATTACACTTGCCGTGCCGAGCGTCATGGGCGTGCTGGCAGAGCAGCGCCTGAAGCGTTCTTTTGAGGTCTTCGATGTGTTCGTGCAAAGCGCCAAATTGAAAAGCGTGCATGAACGCCGGGACTACGTGATGGCATGGGATGAAAAGGGCATCACCCTGAAGCCCGCGGGGGAAGCACAGGGAACGGCCGGGAGGAATATCGATGAAGACGTAAAGGCGGAGCAATTTACATTTGAAAAAGGGCAGATCTACGCGCTGGAACGGCCAGCCGCTCTCAGCGCGCATCCCGCCAATGAATGGATTTTCTGGAAGAGCGGAATTTGTGAGCCGGCCCAAATTGTGTTTCAGGGGAATGGCGGAAAGTGGACCGTCCGCTACGACCCTCTGACCGCCCGCGGCTTGTTTCTGGATTCCGAAACAAAATGAAAGAGCGCGGATTTGTATTGCTCGAGTCGATGCTTGCGGTCGCGATTTTCGCCATCGGAGTTCTTGCGCTCGGGAGATGCGTGAGTAACTGCATGGCAGCCGAACGGCTAAAGCATGAGGACGCTCTCGCCGGCCAGGTTTTGGCAAACCGCATGGCGGAAATTGAAGGGGGCGCTGTCCTTCTCACGAACGCCGCCCCGGAAATCCTCAAGAGTCCTTTCGACGGGATGAAGCTCAAGGAGTCCAGCGGGCTTCTAAAAATGAAAAATGAGAAGGATCAGGATCTTCCTGGCCTTTTTACGGTGACACTCGTTGTCACGTGGAATAGCGGCGGTGATCCCCGGCAAAAAGCGCTCACATTTTATGTGCTTCAGAACAAGCAATAGGTCCCGTCGAGGGTTCACGCTCATCGAGGTGATGACGGCGACCATGATCGTTGCCCTGCTCTCCTTCAGTCTTTACCGCTTCCTGACCTCCCAGCTTCACGCCATTCGCCTTTCGCAAGAGACCATCGACGATCGCGAATCGCTTCAGGCCGTGATCCAGTTTCTTCAAGTGCAGCTCGGCGATTTGTCGCCCAAGGGTGACAATCAATTGTTGGGGCAAGCTAATCAATTCCATGGTCTGGCGAGCGACGAAATCACCTGGCTCACCTGGGCGGGGCAGGGGGTGCTCACTTCAGCCGCTGCCGGCCAGTACCGGGTGACGCTGGCCGTCCAGCCAGTGAGCGATACCTCCAGGGAATTTGAATTGGGCCTGCGTCGGCAGCGGCTGGATGCCGATGCGCAGACCGACGTGGACTTTTACTCCCGCGGCACGGCCGGTCAGAAATACAATTGGCTGCCTCTCATTCACCCCATGGCGGCCATGGAGATTCGTTATTTTGATCGAAGACTGAATGCATGGCAGGATCGTTGGACCGATCCCAAGAACTTCCCTTCTCTGGTCCGGGTGCGTCTCTGGAAACGCGCGGATGATGCGCCCCTCGAAGCCGTGCTCGCCGTGCCCTTGGCCCAAGTTCAAAGATGAAGCCAAAGATGAAACGCAGATCCACCTTTCAGCATGGCTCGGCGCTCCTGCTCGTCTTTTGGGCGTTGCTGGTCCTGACCGCGTCCACGCTGGGATGGGCGCTCTGGATGCAGCAGGGCATCCAGATCCAGGGAGAACACAACCGCGGCCTGGAGGCCCGATCCATGGCCCATTCAGGGCTGGCTGTGGCCTTGCATCCGCTCGTCTCGCCAAAGACTCCTGGGCTGGAAAAGGAGGTCCTTGCTGGGATGCGATATCAGGTCAGAATCGTGAGCGAAGGCGGCAAGCTGAATGTCAATTGGCTGTTGCGGGGCGAAGACCCGCGAAAGCTGGCCCTCTTCAAGCAATGGCTTGCGATGCGTGGACTCGACTTCCATCAGACCGAAGTTTTCCTCGATTGCCTGCTCGATTGGGTGGATGCCGACAGCATCAAGCGGCCCAATGGCGCCGAAGACGACGGTGATTATCATCCTCCGAATCGGGAATTGCTGAGCGTGGAGGAGATCGCGCAGGTGCGCGGCTCCGGCCCCTTGGTTTCACAACCGGATTGGAAAGAGGATTTGACGATTTTCAGCCGGGGGCCGATCGACCTGAGCGCGGCCCCGGCCCGAATTCTCAAACTGATCCCGGGCATCGGCGAGACGCGCGTCGCGCGTTTCGTAAAGTACCGGCAGGGACCGGACGGCATTGATGGCACCGCGGACGACGTGGAGTTTGCCAGTGAGGCGGAATTGCAATCCGCGCTGGGACTTACCGCGGCACAATATAAGGATATCGCCAGCTTCGTCACATTCAAAGACCCCACGATGCATATCACGAGCGTGGGATACTCGGGAAATGTGGATCGACAAGTAGAGGTCGTCGTCCGTAAAGGAAATGGCAATTCCCAGATTCTCTCCTGGAAGGAATGAATACCCCTCGATCGCAAGTCATCCATCTCATCCCTCAGCCGAAAGGCTGGCGTTTGACTGAGCCGAAGGGCTGGCGCCCGACTGAGCCCAAGGGCTCTCGCTCATCTGTGGCGAACGGTGAAGATCACGTCTTTGAAACCATCGCCGCCGCGCTCTTGGAAATCCCGGGCGATGCGCGAGTCCATCTTTCTTTGCCTACGCATCTTCTCCTTCTGGAAAGGATGAAACTGCCATCCGCGGACGCCGGAGAGTTGTCCGAGATGGCTCGGTTGCAATTGGAAAAAACCCTTTCATTTCCCGTGAATGAGGTTTCGTCGGGAGTTTTGATCATCGATCACGCGGACAACACCTCCGAAATTCTGTGCGTCGTCGCGCGCCAGACCGCGCTGGAAGCCCTCTGTGCGCCATTGCGCTCCCGCCTCACAGTGGAGAAGATCGCGCCTTATGCCGCGCGCGTAGCCGCGGCATGCCCTCGCGACGAGACCGTCCTTTGCATCTATGAGGAGCAGGGCCATGCTGTTCTCGCCATTGCCGATCATGCGCGCCTTTCCTGGGCGCACGCGATTGCGCTTGGCGACGTGGCAAAGCTCATCGGTGAACTTCCGCAAACCTTGCTCACTGCGGAAATGGAGGGAGCCTCGGTGGATTTTTCCAAGGTATTGCTCGGGGCAAATAGCAAATCCCTCCAGGAGGCGTTACCGGCATTCGAGGCTTATTTCGAGGTCCTGGTCGAGTCTTTCTCACTCGAAGGGCCGCTTCCCGATGTGGACATTGATCTCGTTCCCGCTGCCTGGCGGGCGACCACGGAACGGCATCAGCGAGGCGCGCGCCAAAAACGGGTTTTGCTGGCCGTCGCCGCTTTTTACATCGTCGCGATCATCGCCGCTTTCGGCTACGTTGCGCTCTTAAAGAAACGGGTGAGCAATGTGGATGCCGAAATTGCCGCCCTCCGCCCGCAAGTCGAAGCGCTCCAGGCCAGCCAGGCTCGTTGGAAGGTGATGGAACCCGCGATCGATCCTGAACGTGCGACAGTCGAGCTTCTCTATCAATTCTGCAAAAACATACCAAAAGAGACGCTCCACCTTACGGAGTTCGATCAAACGGTAGTGCAGTGGAAAGTCTTCGGAGAAGCCCCTTCCGCCAGCCTTGCCATCGAGTATCTCGGGAAACTCAAGGACGAAAAAGGTCTCTCCGCCTATCGCATTACGGCCAGCCCGCCCTCCCTGCTTCCCAATGAGCAGGCTCAATTCAGCATCTTCGGAAAGCGATGACGCACAGAAGTCTTTCCAGCCGCGAGAAAGTTCTGGCCTGCGCCGTGGGCGGGATTGCCATCATCTTCGCCACTGTCTTTCTCTTCAATCTGTTCTTTGAATGGAGCACCCAACTCCGGGCGCAGCTTCGTTCCAAGACTCTCCAACTCCGTGCGATGCGCATGCTGGCTGCGCAGGAGACGCTCTGGAAGAAGCGCGACGCCTGGCTGCTCGCCAAACAGCCGGTGCTCGGCAATGAAGATACTGCGGGCCTCCAATTGCTGGACCAGATCAAGGACGCCGCGAGAAGAAATCAAGTGCTCCTCGATCACCCAGCCATCGGCTTGCCGGACCAGCGCGGCGAATACGTCTCGGTTTCCGTGGGGCTTGAAACCAAAAGCTCGTGGGCGGGGATCCTCGCCTTTCTCCACGAATTACAAACTCCGGAACGATTTATCGTCATCGAAGGCGCCAACCTGAAGATCGACGACGAGGATCACACCAAAATGCGTGGTCATTTGAAAATCGCCCGGTGGTACGCCGCTTCGCCGATCGCCAAACGCACTCCATGAAAGAGCGCCTCCTTCGCCTGTCTGGCGCTCCTGCGTGTGGTGCGGGCTTCCAGCCTGCCGCGGTGGTCCGGAGGCAGGCAATATGCCCGCGCCACAGCAATCGTTTCCTGGGAGATTCGAGAATAAAGTGCATGACAGCCTCTAAGAAACGTCTGCTATCGCTGCTGACTTTACCCATCGTGTTAGCCTTGGCGGCCGCGCCGCTGCGGGCGGAAGATCCCGAGCCCATTCCCCGCGCCTGGCCATCTGTGCGCTACGAGCAGATGATGCGACAGTCTCCCTTCGCCCTGGCCACGCCCGTGGAACCCACTCCGGATTCCCAGGCATCCTTTGCCGCGAATTGGTTCGTCAGCGGGATCGGGCGCCTGGACGGCGAAGATTTCGTCACCATCAAATCCCGCGATTTATCCACCCAGTTTTCCCTCTACGGTCATGATGAGAATCTCGAAAACAAAGTGACGCTGGCGAGCATCGAGTGGTCGGAAAAAATCGGCAAAAGCACCGTCATCATCAAGAGAGGCGCCGAAACCGCGAAGTTGGAGTTCAACGAAGCCGATGTCAACGGCCCGGCGCAGGTCACAACCGCGAAAGGACCGCCCGCCGGCGGTGCACGAACGGGAACTCCCATGGCAAAAGCCGGCGCCAAGCCTGGAGCCACTCCCTTCCAGGCCTTGCCAGGCCTTCCCCTGCTTCCGCAACCGCGCAGCCCCGGCGCCACGCCGCCCGCCAATCGTCTTCCCCCAGCCGGACAGCCTCCGGCGAATGCGAATCCGTCTCAAGGACAAAGCCGAAGCCGAACCCGAATCATCAATACTCCGCAGCAATAGTGAAGGCTGTTGGAAAGCGGGGAAAGCCCGCATCTGGTCGTGCGCGTATTGCGAAGGGAAGTTCATCGCAAAAAATCACGGCCCGCTACGTGCCGGTGGCGCACCAGCGCTCCCACATGGACCGGTAGGCGGCTTCGATATTCCGCGCAAAGCACGGCGCATCCATCAGGACGGAAGTCTCCATGCGTTTGCGTAGGGTAGAACGCAATTCGGCCAAACGCGGAAGATCCCCAGCCAGTTCCACTGCGATTCTGACGTAATCCTCCTCTGAATGCGCTGCGAATTCTTCAAGTCCGACGTTCGATAGTATGCTCAATCCTGCGCGTGAAGCGGGCATCTCACCTGGCATTGTCAGTATGGGCACCCCCATCCACAAAGCGTCGCAGGTTGTAGTCATCCCGTTGTAGGGAAACGGGTCCAGCCCAATGTCGATCCGATGGTAAAGGCTGAGATACTTCCAACGCGCAGTGAAGCCGGTAAATTCCACGCGCTCCACTGCGATTCCGTGAACGCTAAAGAAGCCTCGGACCCGTTCGCGCGCTTGTCCCTCCGGACAGAACATCAAAAGCCGCGACTGCTCTACCGCCTGCATTACGTGTGCCCAGAGCGCCAGTACGCGCTCGTTCACCTTCGCGAAATTATTCAGGGATCCGAATGTCACGCCATGTCCTATCAGCGCGGGCAGGGAATTGATTTCTGGAGATTCGTCAGCAGGGTGGTAGCAGCACCAACAGTTGGGCAACCGCAGGGATTCCTCGGCGGACCAAGCCGGATCCATTCCCGGCGGTTCCAGGTAGGCATCTGTCAACCGATAGTTAATGATGGGCAGGCCAGTGCTGCCGGGATAACCCAGCCAGGTCACTTGCACGGGTGCCGGCTGTCGCGCAAATACGGGCAAACGGTTGCCCGCTGTGTGCAGGGCCAGATCCACGAGGATGTCCACTCTGTCCTCCCGAATCATCTTCGCCAATCGATCATTCGCAACTCCAATAGTGCTCCGCCATCCAACGGCAAGAGCGCGAAGACGCTCCGTAATGAAGTCGGGTCGCGCAACTTCGGAATAGCATAGAATTTCAAATCGCTCGGGGTCGTGGCATTCAAACAGTGGCAGGACGTATCGCCCAACCGGATGGTCCCGAAAATCCGGTGATATATAACCAATGCGCAGCCGCCGCTCTGGACTACGGTCGTTGCCATGCGGCTGCACGAATTGTTTCAACGGTTCGCTGAATAGCCGATTCCAGCGCTGGTGCTCCTCGGAGATCGCCCTCGCGTTATGGTTCGGATGATAATGGAGCGAGTGAACCAAGTTGCTATGTGCCCAAGCCTGCTTCGGCTCAACGTGGAGAGCTCGGCGATATGAGGCCAAGGCTTCGTCCAATTCGCCCCTGTACTTTAACGCGTTGCCCAGGTTGTTGAGAGCCTCTGGGTAGTCAGATTTGAGTTGGAGCGCGCGCCGACACGCGACAATGGCGTCGTCCAGCTGGCCCTGTCCGGTCAGGGCAGCGCCAATATTGATTTGGGCCTCCGGGTAATCCGGATTGAGTTCCAGCGCCCGGCGATACACTGCAATGGCCTTGTCCCACTCGCCCTGATCCTTGAGCGCATTGCCCAGATTGTTGAGAGTTTCCGGGGAGTCGGGCTTCAATTGGAGGGCATTGCGATAGGCGGCTATGGCCTCATCGAGATGTCCCCTTTCCCTTAGTGCATTTCCGAGATTGTTGAGAGCATCCGGATAACTGGGCCGGAGTCGGAGCGCGTCACGATACGCGGCAATGGCTCCGTCAAGCTGCCCCTGCCTCGCCAATGCGACGCCCAAGTTATAATGAGCCCCCTCATGGTCGGGCTTGAGTAGAAGCGCGCGACGACATGTCAAAACGGCTTCTTCGAGTCGACCTCGGCCCACCAGCGCAGCGCCCAGATTATTGATGGCCTCCGCATGGCCCAGGTCAAGCTCAATCGCCCGACGAAACGATACAATTGCTTCGTCGAACCGACGCTGCCCGGCGAGTGCAGCGCCTAGGTTGTTGAGGGCGTCTGGGTAATTGGGCTTGATTTCGAGCGCACGACGGCTCGCGGCAATCGCTTCGTCGAACCGCTCTCGTTTGCGTAGCGCGTCGCTCAGATTGTTAAGCGCTTCTGGAAAGTCCGGTTTAATCTGGAGCGCGCGTCGATAAGCAGCCATGGCCTCTTCGAGCCGCCCTGTCGCGCGGTAGACTTCGCCGAGATTACTATGAGCGGCGGCATAATCCGGATCGTGGATGATGGCTTGAGCAATCCACTCCAGGGCGAGGTCATGGCGTCCGACTTGGTAAGCAATGAGACCCAGGAGGTGCAGCGAGTTGGCATGGTTTGGCTGCGCAGCCAGGATTTGACGGTAAAGCGCCTCCGCCTCCGCCAGCCGCCCGGCTCGGTGGTGTTGAAGCGCCAGATCGAAGGCTTGAGGAATCGTCATTTCATTCGCGGATGTGCGATTGCCTGGTGCGGGACGCGCTTTTGTGATCTTGTTTCATCGGCGATGGAATGCCTGACCGGCGCAATGCCGAAAATAACCTGCATTCTCACACTGAGGGGCGCTTACTCAGAAATCTACTCCCAAAATCGATGCGGTCATATTTTGATGATGCGCGAAGAATTAAGCTCATGAGGAACTCGGTCCCATAATTTCGTTCGGTTGCGATATCGAGAGGTTTGCTCAAAGGGTCTGGACACCAGTTCTTAAACAAGCGAGTGCTTTCACGATGCTCGTGTCATTAGCAGGCATTGAATCTCCGAGAAGCGGAAAATGCGGACAGTGATAACATATCTTAAATATTTCAGAAAAATTCCATTGCAAAGGAGCACTCACTTCTGCTTTACATTCTTGGAGGTTTGAAAAGCGCATGATGACTTTTTACACGATCTGCGAGGTTTTACCGGGCGCACTGCGCCTTGGGGATCGGTCGCTTACCCTTCATCCTTTAGCGCGATTCGCCCTATGGGGCGAACTGTTTCCTCTTAGGCGGCGTAAATAAATAAAGATAACAACTCAGCCCGGGTTGATGACATAGTTCCAATCGCCATGAAACTTGTTCGGTTTGACATGGACTCGCTTCATTTCCTCATCTGTAACCTTGCGCCCAGTGGGGTATTTCCGACGATCTAGGCGGCAGGTGACTTTCAATCCTTTTGCGGTGGTCGTGTCAGAGCGCAGGGGTCGAGTCTCAACATATGATTTTGCTGAAAAATCCCCTGTTTTCAGAAAGCCGGAAAATGACCTGAAATATCATCGCTCCAGGATGCCCGCTACGGGGTTTTTCGGAGGCGGGTAAGGCGTTTTGATTCCCAAAAAAAGTCGCATTTTTCAGGCGTTGGGACTTTATCAGCAGAATCAACATATGACATGACCTCATGAAATGCTAAACGACTTGGCCGGGTGGTGGGGCAGAAGGGAGTGTGGAAGTAGTCGTGGCTGGAACAAGGTGGGAAAGGGCTTCATCGGTTTCCGCCGGAGTATGCGGAGATGGAATCAAATTCATTGCCAAAACGGTGTGCGCTGCGAAGTCGCGAAATCCGCGCGCGCAGAAAAACCTCGACAAATGCGCGCGTGTCGGCATGGGCCGGCATTCTCAACTGAAAATTCAACCTAAAACTTCTCCAAATATGGCCACCCACAACGGGAGTGAATCAAGGCAGCGGAGCCGTCGGACAAAATGTGACTGCATCTATCCCGCTTGGAAC
>Ga0206905_10231_pt1 | contig 13716 bp, 10 predicted proteins | sample Alteio_BWOrgHeat_43_FD_152940 | JGI IMG/M metagenome (GOLD analysis project Ga0206905, IMG submission 152940) | Enriched cells from forest soil in Barre Woods Harvard Forest LTER site, Petersham, Massachusetts, United States -... | ecosystem: Environmental > Terrestrial > Soil > Temperate forest >...
CTGAGGACATACTTCAGGAAGTATTCATGCAGCTTTGGCGTAGTCCGGACTCATTCATCGCAACGCGCGGCAGTTTAGGCGGCTGGCTGGCCGTAGTATCGCGCAACCGTTCCATCGATGCACTGCGGCGCAAGAAACCGGTAGAACCGATCAATGAACTGAGCCTCGCCGGCCCCTACAATCTGGCAAATGAAGCCGAGAGAAACAACATGATGGAGCGGGCTCGCAGCGTCATCATCAAACTGCCGGCAGAGCAGCGTAAGACGCTGGAAATGGCATTCTTCGACGGCCTGACGCACTCCGAGATTGCAGAGATGACCGGCGACCCGCTAGGCACGGTGAAGACAAGAATACGCAGCGCCCTCACGACGTTGAGAAAGGCCTTTCAGGCATGAGCTTGACCAGACATATCGAACCGGAAGACCTGGCTCTCTTCGCCATGCAGTTGCTCGGCAAGGACGAAGTCAGGGCCGTTGCGGCTCATGTAGAGGAGTGCCCCGACTGCCGTCAGCAGCTCGCCGAAGTGCAGGGCGATCTCGCTGTCTACGCGCATGCCGTCGACATGCACTCGCCTCCGGCGCTCGCGCGGGAGCGGCTAATGAAGCAGGTAGCCCGGGAGAAAAAAGTAATACCGATTGAGCGTGCGCCCGCAGAAGCGCCGTTCCCAATCCGCACCGAGCAGGTCTTCCGGACCGGCTTGGGCAGCGGAGGCTACCTGTCCGACGAAGAGCCGAAGCGAAGCACCTTCAGCAAACTAGTTCCTTGGGCGGGATGGGCTGTAGCCGCAGGACTCGCCGTGACCGCATGGAGCTTTTATAACGATCGCGACGCTTTGCAGGGCAAGTTGAAGTCTCAGGCCAGCCAGATGGACCGCATAAGCGCGGATGCGGCGGCAGCCAAACGGATGCTCGATGCCATGACCGATCCATCTGCGAAGCACGTGACGTTAGTGAAAGCCCCAGCCGGTCCAACGCCCCCAGAGCCTCAAGGTCGCGCTACCTACGTCTCTGAAAAAGGCGCTCTGATCTTTCTTGCCAGCAACATGGAGCCGCTCCAACCCTACAAAGTTTACGAGCTTTGGCTGATCCCGGCCGACGGGCGAGATCCCATTCCGGCAGGAACCTTCCGTCCCGATGACCGCGGGAACGCAAGCGTGATTATGCCACCGTTGCCAAAGGGAATCGAAGCCAAGGCCTTCGGAGTAACTGTGGAAGATGAAGGCGGATCCCAGACTCCGACGCTGCCAATCATTCTTGCAGGCGGTTAGCATTCAGAGACCTAAAGCAGAAGAGCCATCCGTTGAGGATGGCTCTTTTGCTTTAGCGTAAACCCTTGCTTATGGTGCTGTAACGCGAACCTGAACGCCCTTACCCTGCAGATCAACGGTCGTTTCAACAACGTCCGTATCGGTGCGGATAATGGTCATCGTGTTGGTCTCAGGCGAGGTAACGTACACCTTGCCCGTAGGAGTACCGCTGCTGGCAGCGATAAAGGTCGGATGCAGTGAAGCCGGAACAGGAATGGTAGCTGTCACCGTATTCGTGTTCAGATTCACAACCGAAACCGTGCTGTCATGCTGATTCAGAACATAAGCACGTGAGTTTGGTCCATCCTGCAGCACGGCAACCATCAAGGAATTAACGCCTACCGGAACATTGGCAAGAACCTGTCCGAAACCTACAGCGTCAACTGGATTGTTGACATCGCAACCCGGATTCGAGGGCAGAGTCACCACCGAGCATAGAGGGATGTTCACGACACTGAGCGAACCGGGATGGACGCCATCGCCAGCGTTGGCGACAACCAGCTCATTGCGGACCGGCGCAAAGTCGGCCCAAACAGGCTGCGTGCCTACGGTGATTGGATTCGAGCTTCCGGTCGGAGCGACGTCAAGCTGATTGGTCTGGGCGTTGATCACACTGACCGTGCCATCGCCCTGATTCATCACAAAAGCGCGGCGACCATCCGCCGTCATAACCCCGTAGACGGGTGCGACGCCTACGTTGATCCTGCTCGAGATCGTGTTGCTGGCGATATCGATTCCCGCTACCTGTCCAGCGCCGCCGTTGTTTGCCTGACTAATGGCGTAGGCGCGGGTTCCGGCAGCAGCACCGGCGATGTAAACCGGCGTGTAGCCAGTGTCGATCGGAAGTTCCTGCTTCAGCGCCGGAGGGCTGCCCGTGAGCTGAGCGATAGAGTTTCTGCTGCCGGCCTCGGAGATATACGTCGAGGTCGTCAACGGAAGGATGTCGTTCGGAGCTGCGCCGGACAACAGCGTGGTCTGAAGGACGTCCTTTGTCTGCAGCGTCGTCGAAATACCGAAGCTGGTAACAGTGCCGTCACCATTCAGCGTATAGCCGGTATTGCCTCCGCTATTCAGCGCCAGATAGTAGGGCGCCACGCCCAGATTGGCCGTAATCAGAACCGAGTCGCCGGAAAAATCGACGATGGTCACAAGTCCCGGGCTGGTCGAGCTGGGGCTCGACACCGCAATGGCGTACTTGGTCGGCTGACCGGCAGGGCCAACGGGATTAATGGCGGCCACAACGGGGCGGTAGGTGTTGCCGCAGCCGAGAATGGAGGCGAGCGCAGCCGCTGAAACAGCGAACTTGACTGCAGACCGCGTGGGACGCCGGTTTGACTGTGGCTGGGTGGTATCTTCTGCTTCAATTCTTGCTAAGTGCAAAACTGCTCCCGCGTGGTGCTGGTGTTGGCTATGCTCAACATTGATTGTAAATCACCAAGGAGAATGCCACTTGTCTATAGACGGAGAAATGGGCTGGCGGAAAGCGATTCCACAGGATAAAGACGTACGACAGTCCCGTGCGCTGGCGCTCACAGTCGGAGCGCTCCTGATCGCCCTTTCCATCCAAACGATAGCAATCTTGTATCCGCTTGCTGCGCGCTTCCCTGTTTTTGTATTTGGAGCCTTTGGAATCAGCGTGTTTTTCGCCCTGACCGTCTTTGGGCTGAAGGCTGCCACCGCCCCGGCAGCGGCCAGCGGAGCTATGATCTGCCTCTTGCTGATCATCTGGACCAGCACCTACCCTGGTTCCCTGCTACACACAGCGTTACTCCCCCTGATTCTCCTGTTTGTGCTCACATTCTGCACAACCCGCATGGGTAGGCAGCGAAAGACAAACGCCGGACTGGCGGAGCACCGAACAGGTAGAAATGCCGCCCAAATAATCGCGAACCTAAGCGTTTCGGCAGCATCTTCCTCGTTAATGGGCATTGGAATCCTGCGTGGCTGGCTGCCTCATACCACGCCCATACATCTCGCAGGAACCGTGGCCCTGGCTGCGCTCGCCGAGGCCACGGCAGACACCGTCTCATCCGAGGTCGGACAGGCCTTCGGTGGCCACCCCCTGCTGCTAACAACCCTGCAGAGAGTCGAACCGGGAACAGACGGAGCCATAAGCCTAAGGGGAACCGTAGCAGGCATCGCAGGAGGGGCAGTGGTCATTTGGGCAGGAGCATGGGCGCTCCGGCTGGGAGTTCAGACAGCCTCGATTACCCTGCTTGCAGCGTGCGCAGGGTTATTCTTCGACAGCCTGTTGGGGGCAACCGTCGAACGCCGCGGTTGGCTTGGAAACGACCTCGTAAACTTTACTTCAACGCTCTTTGCAGCAGTCATCGCCGGCGGCTTGTTGATCGCGCTCCCGCAGTAATCCGCTTAGCCTTCGAGCCAGTCGTGTAGCCAACTAAAATTCAGGCCAAGCCGTAGCGAGGTATAGCTCAGAATCTCGTGAAAATACCGCATCGCCAGATCGTAGTTGCTGATGTGGCCAATAGTAGCGCGAGGAGAGGTATAAACATCGAGGCCGGATTCTCTGCACAGTTCGCGGATGCGGAACAGATGCGTCCCATCCGAAACAACCACAATATGGCGCAGATTATTCTCGCGAGCGATCTCCGCCAGCCGGTGAACCTGCTGTTCCGTATCGGTAGATCGTGTCTCGGCGATGATACTGCCAAACGGAACACCGTTAGCCAGCAGATAGTCACGACCTACCGCACCCTCAGTATTACCGGAGTCCTTATCGCTCCCCCCGCCAAGAGTAATGATCAACGGCGCCACCCGCCGACGATAAAGGTCGACAGCGTGATCCAGGCGCATGTGAAGCACAGGTGAAGGCCTGCCCGAGTACTCCGCCGCGCCGAAAACAGCGATAGCATCGGCAGGCTGAGCCTCATCCTCATTAGCGACAGCCTCAATCTGCTGGTAGACGTAGATAAACCACCCCACCGTAACCAGCAGAAAAAGCGCCAGTCCCCAGCGAAACAAAGTGCCTCCCGCGGAAGGATGGCTTTTACGTCGCTGATTGGAGGCCTGGGTGGTCATTCGGGATGAAGATGAGTTTACGGTATCAGTCAAGTCGCGGACTACCGTTGCAGCGTCAGCGCAATCTCATGCGTAGGAATGGCTCCTTCGCGAAGGATCATCCACGAGTTACCCCCGCCCGAAAGATCCACGATCGTAGTAGCGGTCGAGCGAGCCGTCGGACCGCCATCGATTATCAACGGAATCTTATTGCCAAGCTGATCGCGGACACCATTGGCATACGTGCACTCGGGAAACCCCGAAAGATTCGCCGACGTCGCCGTAATGGGCAGCCCCAATTTTGCCGCCACCGCCCGAGGAATAGCCGCCTCCGGGACACGCAGCGCAACATTCCCCGTATTCGCAGTAACTCGAAGCGGAAGTTTCGAGCCCGCCTTCACCACTATGGTCAGCGGCCCCGGCCAAAACTTCTCAGCAAGCCGGTCAAAAGCGGTATCAAGCTGGCGAGCAAGCTCGTAAGCCTGCGCAACCTCATCAATCAACAACGACAGAGGCTTATGCCGAGCGCGAGACTTGATCTCATAGATCCTATCGACTGCCCGAAGATTCACAGGGTCAACCGCAAGCCCATAAAAGGTATCCGTGGGCAGCGCGACAACCTGACCGCCGTGAAGACTATCTACAACCTTGGCGATGAGTTCTGGTTCGGGCTCGTCGGGGTGAATGCGGAGTGTTTCAGCCGTCAAAATCTGGCTCCTCTTCCGGTGGTACAACCATCTCGCACCATAGCATAGTGCATGTGAAGGCTCAAACAAGCGACCGCGGATAAAACACGGACAAGAACAGATAAAACTAAGTACCCCAAGGTTCCAATTCTTTCCGTTTTCATCCGCGTTTATCCGCACTTATCCGCGATCGGCATTGGGCGTAAGATTGGCGAAGATGCCTATCTCCGAAATGTTGGTTTCAAGCAGGGCGAACGCACGAGTGAAGCAGTTGCGCGCAGCGTTTCAGGGCCGCGCACGGCTCAGCGGCGGACTCGTAGCCATCGAAGGCGACCACCTCCTCGAAGAAGCTCTCCTCAGCGGCATGGTTCTCAAAACAGTCTTCGTCAGCGAGCACCGCGATATCCCCCACATGGTCCCACGCGGCGTCGAAGTCATGCGTCTCACCGAAGAGGTATTTGAAAGCGTCGTAGAAACGCAGTCCCCACAGGGAGTAGCGGCGTTGATCGTGCCCCCGGTCCATAAGCTAACCGATGTATTGAAAAGCACCACCCCATTGATCCTCATCGCGGCAGGCTTGCAGGACCCCGGAAACCTCGGCACCCTCGTCCGCTCCGCAGAGGCCTTCGGAGCCGCTGGCATGATCACAACCCCGGGCACAGTCAGCGCATGGAACCAGAAGGCACTCCGAGCCAGTGTAGGCAGCGTATTCCGTATGCCCGTAGTTGGCGCGACGGCCGAAGAGATCGCCGACCTGAAGGCAAACGGCGTAACCCTGATGGCAGCAGTCGGAGGCACAGGTGCAACACCTGCCCAGCACGTCGACTTCACCAAAGCCTGCGCCCTACTCATCGGCAACGAGGGCTCCGGCCTTGCCGCCGAGTGGATGAAGCTCGCCGACGAGCGAGTAACAATCCCCTGCCCCGGCCCAGTAGAAAGCCTGAATGCCGCGGTCGCAGGCTCACTTCTCCTCTACGAAGCGTCGCGCCAGAGGTCCCCGCAATGAGCCTCTTCGACGCATCCCCGATTGCGGCCCCCGGTGGACGCGCAAAACAAGCCCCGCTCGCCGAAAGGATGCGTCCGCGCACGCTCGACGAGTACGTCGGTCAAGAGCATCTGCTCGCCCCAGGCAAGCCGCTCCGCCTCGCAATCGAAGGCGACGACGCAACATCGATGATCTTCTGGGGCCCCCCCGGTACGGGAAAAACAACGCTGGCGAAGATCATCGCTCACCTCACCCAAGCCAGCTTTATCGAGTTCTCGGCAGTCCTCTCCGGCATCAAGGAAATCAAACAGGTCATGGTAGAGGCCGAAAAGGCTGCCGATTTTGGTTCCCGCACCATCCTCTTCGTCGACGAGATTCATCGCTTCAATAAAGCGCAGCAAGACGCCTTCCTCCCTTACGTCGAACGCGGAACGATCCGCCTCATCGGAGCCACAACCGAAAACCCCTCCTTCGAAATCAACGCCGCGCTTCTGTCCCGATGCCGCGTCTACACGCTCGTTGGCCTTACAGAGCAGCAGATCATCTCGCTGCTACGACGCGCCCTCGCCGATACCGAAAGAGGGCTAGGCTCAACCAGTGTCGAGGCCGACGATGACGCTCTCGACACCATTGCGTCCTACGCCAGCGGCGATGCGCGAAATGCCCTGAACGCACTCGAAGTTGCAGACAAACTCGCACAAGGCCGTGGCGATAGAACGATTACAAAGGCCATCGCTGCGGAAGCCTTGCAGCGCCGCGTTCTGCTCTACGACAAAAAAGGCGAGCAACACTACGACATCATCTCTGCGCTCCACAAGAGCGTCCGCAACAGCGACCCCGACGCTGCACTCTACTGGCTAGGCCGAATGCTCGAGGCCGGCGAAGACCCCATGTATGTCGCTCGGCGAGTAGTCCGAATGGCCATCGAAGACATCGGTCTCGCTGCTCCCGAAGCACTCAATCTGTGCCTCTCCGCAAAAGATGCGATGCATTTTCTCGGCCACCCCGAAGGCGAGTTGGCACTCGCACAGGCAGTCGTCTATCTCGCGCTGGCGCCAAAATCTAACGCCGTCTACACCGCCTATAACACCGTGCGCGGCGACATCGAAGCCACCGCCGCAGAGCCCGTCCCGCTACACCTGCGCAACGCTCCAACCAGGCTGATGAAAGAACTCGACTACGGTCGCGACTACCAATACGCACACGACGTCGAAGGCCGCGTAGCCGACATGGAGTGTCTACCGCCCTCACTCGCTGGCCGCATATACTACCAACCCACCAGCGAAGGCCGCGAAAAGCTGCTCGCACAGCGAATGGATGAGATCGCACGAATCAAAGCCGACAAGCGAAAGTAACGACAGATAAATTAGCGTTACGACGCCAACGTCCGATATGTCCGAGCTATGATTAGCACCAACGGTCGGGCCGGAATCGTAGTGCTGCGAGCTTTATCGAAACGAGCCGCATACTGCCTATGCCGCAAGCAATGAGGGGGATTCATGAACATCCTTCTGCTCTCCATGCCGGATTCGTTCGAGCACATGCCCACCGTAGCTATCCGCATGCCTAACGGCGCTCTGACCTCTCTCGCGGGCAACCTCGATCCAAAACACAAGGTCGCCGTCGCCGATCTCATCCTATGTCAGCGCACCGTGCGAGAGACAGTCACCCGGCTAGTCCACGAAATTGACCCTGACCTGATCGGCCTATCCGTAATGACATTCCAACGCCGATCCGCCAGCCGCATCATCGATCTTCTCCGCAGCCTAAAACCCAACGCGAAGATCGTCGTTGGCGGCTACGACCCCACCCTCGCCTCCGACGCATACCTTTCCATGCCAATCGATTTCATCGTGCGTGGGGAGGGCGAAGTTACATTCCGAGAGCTGACACGGGCCCTCGATAACCGCTCCGACATGCACTTCATCTCCGGCCTCTCGCACCTCTCCGGCGATAAGTGGATTCACAACCAATTGCGCGCACCGCACCGATTAGAAGACGACGAGATTCGTCTTCCAAACCGCGGCACCCGCGTCCTAAAGGGTTACACAATCCTTGGCCGCCAAGCCGACGTCGTCGAAACCTCCCGCGGCTGTACCTACGACTGCAGCTTTTGCTCCATCATCGAAATGCGCGGCCGCAACTTCCACACTTATTCCTTTGACCGCGTCATCGCCGACATTCGCGACGCGCAAAGTCACGGTGCGCGTACGATCTTCCTCGTCGACGACAACATCACATTGAACGTCCGCCGCTTCGAGGCACTCTGCCACGCCCTCATCGACGCCGGACTCGACACCCTCGACTACTTCGTCCAGGGCATGACCTCAGCGATCGCCAATCATGGAGAGACTCTCGCTCCCCTCATGCACCGCGCAGGCTTTCGCTATGTCTTCCTCGGAATAGAAAATGTTCTGGAAAGCGATCTCAACTTCCTGCAGGCCTCTGCCAAGAACACCGCACGCGCCGATGGAAAAAACATAGGCAACGCCACACTCCAGGCCATCGAATATCTGCATCGCAACAAGATGTACGTTATCGGAGGCCTGATCGTCGGCAGCCCAAACGACACAGCCGAGTCCATCGAAGCCAACCTCGCCTTCGCCCGTCAATATGTAGATTGGCCCTATATTCAACACCCCACGCCCTATCCTCGAACCCCAATGACCGATGAGTTTCGCCGCCTCGGCTTGATCGAAAACGAGCGCCTCGAAGAATACGACGGCACAACCTCGGTCGTGCGCAACGAGCACCTTTCAGCAGACGAAATTGAGTATCTACGCTGGAAGGCCGAGCGCGGCATGAAGACCCGCCACATGCCCACGGTCTTTCTCCACGATCCATGGTTCGTTACGCGAAACGCCGCCGGCATGGCCGCCCACACCTACCGAGGCTCTACCCTCCGCACCATGCTCGGATTGGAAGACGACCGAAAAGCCTTCATGCGCTACAAAGAGATCCGCCGGCAGGAGCGCCAATACATCTAACGCATCTCAAGCCCGCTGTAGTCAAAAACAAAACGCCCCGGAGATTGATCCTCCGGGGCGCTCTGTTTGAATCATCGACGAACTAGTTGCCGAAAGGAGAAGACCCCGGCGCAGGCTGTTTCTTCGAGTACCGCACTGCCCCGCCCTTCTCATACTGTTCCGTCAGGTTGCCGAGATACACGCGGAAGACCTCCTCGTGCTGCTCGCCCAGCAACTGCTCACGCATCTGGTTGAAGTGGGCCGCAATGTCCTCTGCGCTCGGCTCTTGCTTATCCACCACGCTCAGAACAACTCCCACACGACCCGCATTGATCGGGCCAGAGATCGCTCCCTTGGGCAGCGAGAACGCCACCGCACCGGGACCGCTCATCGCGCCCAGGTCCGGCACCTGTCCGTCCTTGCCTACCAGGTCGCTCGTCTTCACCGCGATATTCATCTCGGCAGCGGCCTTCCTCAGATCGTTCAGCACATTGGCACGATCGTGCAGCTTGTTCAGCTGTGCATTCAGCAACTGCGGAACCTGCTGCTCACGATAGTCGTCCAGAATATGCTGCCTGTGTGCCGCGAAGTCAGGCGCATGCGCTGGCCTGATGTCCTTCACCTGGAACACAGCAAATCCGTCGCCAGTAGAGACCGCAGCAGGATCGACACCCTTTGCGACCGCAAACGCCTGCGTCAACATGGGAGCGCCGTCAGCCAGTCCGGCAATCACGCCATCTTTGGCCAGAAAGTCGGTCGTAACCACATGCAGCCCGTGAGCAGCCGCAGCCTTTTCCAAACCATTCTTCTTGGCATCGGCCGCAAGCTGCGAAGCGAACGTCTGCATTGCAGCGCCAGACTTCTGCTGCTCCAGCACCGGAACGATCTCGCCCTTCACCTCAGAGAGCGGACGAAGATGTGCTGTCTTCTTGTCCTCTACCTGCAGGATGTGGAAGCCGAACTGTGTGCGAATCAGATCCGAGGTCTGTCCCGATGCCAGCGTAAAGGCCGCCTTGTCGAACTCGGGAACGGTCTTGCCGCGATCCAGCCAGCCCAGCTCGCCGCCCTGCCCCTTGCTGCCCGGGTCGTCCGAGTTCTTCGTCGCCAACTCGGCAAAGTTTCCGCCCGCCTTGATCTGCTTCAGAATGTCTTCTGCCTTAGCCTTGGCCGCAGCTTCAGTCTTTGCATCCGCGCCCTGGGGAACGGAGATCAGAATGTGGCGAACCTTTACCTGCTCCTTCACCTGGAACTGTTCCTGATGCGCGTTGTAGAAGGCCTGCACATCGGCATCGCTCACCTGCGGCTTGCCGCCCGGCAGGTTCGACGGATCGAACGCCACATACTGGATCACACGGGTCTCAGGAATCGCCGTGGCATACCGCGCCGCGTTCTGCTTGAAGAAATCCTGCAACTGCGCATCCGTAGGATTGATCGTCTTGCGAATGTCGTCAGCCGAGATCACCGCATAGTCGAACTTAACCTTCGTTCCCTGAATCTTGTACGCCTCACGCACCGCGTTGTCCGAAACCGTAACGCCGCCCGTAATCAGGGCCTGCAGGCGGTTCAGTTCCATATCGCTCTTCACCTGCGACTCGAACTCCGCACGGCTGGTCTGGAATGCGCTCTGGACGAAGTTCATGTAGGCATCGTCGCCAATGTACTGTCCGTTCGGAAACAGATACTGCGCAAAGGGCCCAGTCTGCAACTCACGCTTCAGATCCTCATCGCTCACCTGCAGGCCAAGGCGATCAGCCTCGTGCTTCAGGATCGCGCGCTGCACCAGGATCTGTCCCGCACGCTGCGACATATAAGGAAGCAGGAAGTCCGGAAGATGCTGCTGCTGCAGTTGCCGCTGCGCCAGTTGGGTAACCTCAGTCGCCTTGATCGGTGTGCTCTCGCCGGCCACTCGTCCAAAGAATCCCGGCGCCCGCACCGTTGCGAAAACACTAGCGTTGTCCGCCGAAGCATTGTCAAAGATGCCGGGCACAAGTGTAATCACCATTGTGATTACAGCTAATCCAATAATGACGGCGAAGATGATTTTGGTGATGCGGTTGTCCTGCTGCAGAATACGAATCATGCTTGACTAAAGACCTTCACTTCGAGCGCTACCGTTCGCGTTGGCTCGGCTATGCGCATGCCCGGGATTTGCAGATTCCAGCAGAACCGTTTATCGGCCAATGCCACGCTGGATGCAGGGCAAGCTACAAGTATAAATCATCTAGTCTGAGGATTTCTCCCTCACATCCCCCGCCGCAATTTAGCCGCCACACCACCTAACGGCTAGCGTTCTAGAGCCACCAAAAACTACAACTTTTGTACCACCGTTGCAGCGCAAAACCTTTGTTACCAAAGAGTTATATTCGATGCTAGCCTTGGCACGTCTTGTCCGTTAGTTGAGCCCCTTACTTCGGAAGGTGATCTTTGGTCATTGCACCACTTCGCCCCTTGAGAGCTCTTTTTTGCTCCGTCTCCTTTGCCTCACTGCTCATCGGCTGCACTAACCAGACTTCACCGAAGCCACCCTCCCTTCCGATGACTCGGCACGGTTCCATACATGGCGGACAGCAGCCGGTGAGCGGCGCAACGGTCCAACTTTACGCAGCTGGAACTACAGGCGACGGCTCCGCAGCAACTCCGCTTCTTTCTACCCCGACTACCTCAGATGCCAACGGAGCCTTCGATATTGGCGGCAACTATACTTGCCCCTCGGGATCGCCATTGGTCTACCTTGTCGCCTCTGGCGGCAACCCAGGTCTTGCTCCGGGAGCATCCAACCCGGCCCTGAACATGATGAGCGCACTTGGGCGGTGCGACTCTCTCACCGCGTCGACTTTCATCGTAATTGACGAGGCCAGCACCGTAGCCGCAGTGTCGGCTCTGTACCCGTTTATGACTTCACCAAGTAAACTGGGCTCAGCAAGCAGAGATGCGCCCGCACTCACAAACGCTTTCGCACTCGCGTCCGCATTCGTCAACACTTCCACAGGAATCGCTCCCGGTCTCAACGTCCCTGCAGGAACAGTTGTTCCCGAAGCAAAGATCAATACTCTCGCCGATGTCGTAGCAGGCTGCGTCAACTCTCCCGGAGGAATCGCGAACGATGGTTCAATCTGTGGGACGCTGTTTGCTCTCGCCACGCTCTCAGGACAAGCGCCACCAACGGATATCATCTCCGCCCTTACAAACGTAGCCAACAACCCGTCACTGAACACTGTCCCGTTATTCAACCTCGCACCCTCATCAGCCCCCTTTCAGCCCTCTCTTGCGTCTGCCCCAAGCGATTTCAGCATTCAACTGTTGAGCACAGGAGGCGGCGGTTCCACAAGTTCAGGCCCCGTCACTCTCTCACCGAATTCGCTCAACTTCTACCAGACCAACGTTCCGCAGACAGTTATAATGACCAACTCTGGCCTCACCCCAGTCGCCATTCAAAGCATCAATATCAGCCCTTCGAATTGGTCGCAGACGAACGATTGCGGTACGGTCTTGCAGGCCCAATCCATCTGCACCATGAACGTCCAGTCGACGAACTCCGCGCTCGGAACCTTAAGCGGAACTCTGACAATTGTCGACGACGACACGAACGATGCGCAGGTCGTGCAGCTAAATACTGACAACGAAACACTCGCCGGGACGATCGACTTTGGATCGTGGGCCATCGGCAGCTCAGGAACCAGCCGCCTCTCGGGAGGAGTTCCACAGAATGGAAATGATGTTCTAACCGGAAGCATATCGGGATCCAATCCGGGCGACTTCAGCTTTGCCGACGATTGGCAGGGCCAAATATCAGTTCCCTTTAGTTGCCAGGGAATGGGTCATAGTGGTGCCCCGTGTAACCTGTATCTCTTCTTTACCCCAACCACAGTAGGCACACGGTCGGCGCTCCTTACAACAAACATCGGCACCTATCTGCTCACCGGGACAGGTCTCAAACACGGCCCTTATTTCTCTTTCGATTCCAGCAACTACGACTTCGGCTCGACTACACCAGGAAGTCAGACTCCTCTATCTCTTGTGATTACGAGCTATGGAGACGCCCCGGTCACACTTCTTCCGCCCGTCATCGGCGGAACCAATGCCAGCGACTTCGCAGTTATCTCTACCTGCACGGTAATTCCGGCTGCCACGTCTGGCTCTCTCCAAACTATAGGCGGCGGTATTTACACTCAAACGGCTGGCGCGCGATCCACCTGCACGCTCAATGTCACCTTCACGCCGTCTGCAGATGGCCCTCGTTCGGCAACCCTTACTGAAACCGATAGCGTCGGTCTCCAGCAAACGGTGACGTTGACCGGAAGCGGTGCCTCTAGCTCGCCCCCGACGGCAAACCCAACCTCTCTTTCATTCGGGAATGTTCAGGCGGGAATGACTGCCTCGCAAAGCATAACCGTTACAAGCGCCAATCAAGCGGCGATAACCGCGCAGATCTCGGCCTCCAATAACTACACGGTACAGCCATCCAGCTGCGCTCAAGGAACACTAACCTGTACCTTCACTGTCACATTTTCGCCCACTGCCTCCGGAACGATTAATGGTGTACTCACTCTTAGCAGTCAGGGCTCTCTTACGACCACTTCAGTGCCACTGACAGGCTCCGGAATAGCATCAGCAGTCAGCCTCTCTCCAACAACCCTGTCCTTCCCTGCGCGTAACATCGGAACCACATCGCTGGCGCAGACCGTTACCTTGACCAATACAGGTTCAGCACCTCTGCACATCTCAAACGTTTCATTGACTACGGCGAATCTCGGT
>Ga0206905_10232_pt1 | contig 13706 bp, 12 predicted proteins | sample Alteio_BWOrgHeat_43_FD_152940 | JGI IMG/M metagenome (GOLD analysis project Ga0206905, IMG submission 152940) | Enriched cells from forest soil in Barre Woods Harvard Forest LTER site, Petersham, Massachusetts, United States -... | ecosystem: Environmental > Terrestrial > Soil > Temperate forest >...
TAAATTTTCATTTGGTCGATCGCGCCAACTTTAAAAAATCCTGCTGAAACGATTGCTACTTTTTTCTTTTCTTTAGAAATAAGATGGGCGGCCATCTTGACAAGGCTTGAAGTTTTGCCTTGGCCGGCCCCGCCAACAAAGATATGAACTTTTCCATCCATCGAATTTTTTGATATCGAAATTTCTTTTAAGATATGTCTTGCGACCCAAGCTTCGACCATATTTTTATTTCTGATTTGATCGGGGCTCAATTCTTTTACGGCCAGGCGTAAAATTCCCGCGGTGGTGTCGAATGAAATCCCAGCAGCCGCGAGCTTTTCAAACATATGGCTCATTTCAAAGGGTAAGCCAAAGTCAGCGCCTGGGTGAGTGTTGACGTAGGTTCGAGGAAGTTGCTGCAACTGCTCAATGTGCTTTCGAAGGTTCACGATTTCATCTCGAAGCCTTTTCACTTCGTGATCGCTCGTTGAACTCTGACTGGCCGGTTGAACCTTGGTTCGAAAGGCATCGGCTGCATTTTTTACCGCGGCTTTGATTCGCGGATTGATACTGGCGGGTTGCTCCTCAATAAACGTTCTTCCTTCTCCCAGATTCTGAAGAAGATCATCGACTCTGGCGCCAGTGTAGTTTCTCTCAGGAGCTTCGTCGTGGATGTCAGAGTACTGAGTCGTGGTCACGGACCTTTGATTTTCGGGTTCTGGAGTGTAGCGCTTTACACTCTTGTCGATAAATTGCTTTTGGACTCGGGCTGAACTCTTTCGCAACTTGTCTTTGTCATTTTCGCTGAGTTTTGCCTCGGCAAACTTTCGTTTCATCAGCATGCTTTCTGAAACGGCGGCTGTCACTTCGACACTGCTTTTGCCAAGAAGGCCAAAGCCTCGATTGTTGTCTCTCGCTCCCAGAATGATGGCATCGGGCCCCAGTTGAGACTTCACCATCTCAAGAGCGTCCTTCATTGTCTTGGCTTCAAATTTTTTAACCTGCATTTCGCATCTCCACGACGTCTAGAGACGCAATGTTCGCCTCGGTCGTCAGTTCATTGTGGGACAACACCACCAGTTGAGGAATGAATCGCTCGGTCAACTTCCGGATGTGACGTCGAACGGTCGGGCTTGTGAGCAAAATCGGTTGCCCCGCGAATTCCGGATGGCGTTCAATCGATCTCGCAATTTCAGAAATCATAATTTGTGCGGTTCGAGGGTCCATCACAAGCTGCACTCCTTGCTCGGTTTGAATGAGCGAGTTGGCAATCAGTTCTTCAAGTTGAGAAGACAGAGAGATGGTAGGAATGGTCCCATCATCAATCTTATATTTTGCAGTGATCCCTCTCGCAAGACTCTTGCGCACACTCTCGGTGAGCATTTCAGTATCTTTAGTTCTTAGAGCTTCGTCGGCCAAAGTTTCAAAGACAGTGAGGAGATCACGAATCGACACCTGCTCTTTGAGGAGATTCTGAAGAACTCGAACCACAGAGCCCAATGGAAGTTTGTCCGGAATAAGTTCCTCAACCACTTTGGGATAATTCTTTTTGAAATTCTCGATAAGAGTTGCCGACTCTTGGCGACCGAGTAACTCGTGGGCATGGTGACGAATGATTTCTGTGAGATGAGTGGCAATAACTGTCGAAAGATCGACAACTGTGTAGCCTGCCATTTCAGCTTCTTCGCGATTGGTTTTGTGAACCCAAACTGCGTCGAGACCGAAAGCCGGCTCTTTGGTCGGAATACCGCTAACTTTCTGGCTGACATTGCCAGGATCCATCGCGAGCAAATATTCTGGCATCAGTTTTCCGCCGCCGATTTTATTTCCCTTGATGAGAACTTGGTATTCGCCCGGCTCCAATTGCAAATTGTCTCGAATGTGAATGCTCGGCACGACAATTCCCAGATCCAGAGCGAATTGCTTTCGAATGCTCACAATCCTCTCGAGTAGATCTCCGCTCTGCTCTGATTCCACTACACTGATGAGCCCGTAACCCACTTCAAGTTCCAAAACGTCGAGTGGAAGTAAATTTTCGATTTTTTCTTTTTCCGGCCTTGCTGCGATTTCGTCGGCTTTCATTTTGTCATTGCTTACTTTTTCTTCCTGGAATCTTCGTACCGCCCAGGCAAGGCCCGCTAAAATGCAGGCCATGGAGAAAAAAGGAGTTCCTGGGAGACCAGGAATCATGGCCAGACAGGCAAGTGTCGCTGCCACAATCATGAGGGCTCTAGGATTGATAAGAAGTTGTGAGAAGACTTCTTTGCCCATGTCTTTACCATTGGAGCTCTTGGTGACAATGGTACCTGCGGCAGTGGAAATGATCAGTGCCGGAATTTGTGTCACAAGACCGTCACCGATTGTCAATTTGGTGTAAAGCTCGGCAGCCGTTGAGATATCGAGACCTCTTTGAAGAACACCGATCAAGAGACCGCCAACAATATTGACGATCGTGATGATGATTCCGGCGATGGCATCTCCACGCACGAATTTACTGGCACCATCCATGGATCCATAAAAGTCCGCTTCGGCCTCGATCTCTCGGCGACGAGCTCTTGCTTGTTCGTCGTTGATCAACCCAGCATTGAGGTCCGCATCGATGGACATTTGCTTTCCAGGCATGGCATCCAAAGTGAAACGTGCTGCTACCTCTGCAACCCGACCCGAACCTTTTGTGATAACAACGAAGTTGATGACGACAAGAATCGTAAAGACAATAAGCCCGATGACGTAGTTATTTCCCACCACGAAGTTCGCGAAAGATTCGATCACGTGACCCGCAGCGCCTGGTCCGTTATGACCTTCACTCAGAATAAGTCTTGTCGTTGCGACGTTGAGTGAAAGTCTAAATAGTGTCGACATCAACAGAAGAGTCGGAAAGACACTAAAATCGAGAGCTTTCTGTGTGTACATGGCGACCAAAAGAACCAGAAGACTAAGAGTCATAGAGAAAGTCAGGGATAAATCGAGCATGAAAGGAGGCAGTGGAATAATCATGACAACGAGAATGCCTATGATTCCGACGGCAACGAACACATCCGTGTTCTTGGTGAATCTTTCAAATCTCTTTATGAATTGGAATAAGGCGTCCATCTAAATGACAGCCTTTCTTCGAAGTCGATACACATAAGCCAGAACCTCAGCCACGGCGTTAAAGAGCTCTCGAGGAATAAACTGGCCGATTTTCAAAGTTTTAAAAATGGTGCGGGCGAGAGGTTTATTTTCGACAATTGGAATTTTATTGTCTCTTGCAACTTGCTTGATTTTTTCGGCCAGCAAATCTCCACCCATGGCTATGACTTTAGGTGAAGGCATATCGTTTTCATATTTAAGAGCCACCGCGATGTGAGTTGGATTTGTGACAATCACATCGGCCTTGGGGACAGCCTCCATCATCCGACGATTGGCCATTTCTCTTTGAATGCGGCGAATGCGGGCCTTGATCAGCGGATCACCCTCTCGAGATTTATGTTCTTCTTTGACTTCTTGCTTGGTCATGCGCATCTTCTGCTCGAGATCCCACTTTTGATATCCATAATCAAGAATGGCGAGAACAAGCATAAAAAGACCGACCCCGAACAAGAGACGAATGATCACATCGCCAATATGGGCAAAGAGCTGATTGACTCCGAAATGAATCAGTAAAGGAGCCGAGAGAAGGTCATTTCGAATAATAAAAAAAGCGATTAGGATAACAATCGAAACTTTTAGCAGAGCTTTAAATCCCTCGACCGCCGAGTGAAGACTCAGAATTCTCTGAAGTCCATTGATCGGATTCATTCCATTGAAATCAAATTGAATGGCTTCTTCGTTGAAGATAAAACCAATTTGCAAAACGGAGGACAGGAAGGAAACAATAATTGAAATTAAAAATAGTGGGCCCAAAATAAGAGCGATATTTTTAAAGGCAAGATGCCCCGCACTGGCGATGTCGCCCTCTCTTGCCGCGGTGACAACAAAATCTGTCATCGAGAGGCGGTAGGTCTCGGTGATCTGTTCAAAGAAAAAGCGGCTGAGAGCCCAGATGGCTAGTGATGAGGCAAACAAAATGAGGACAGAGGCGAGCTCGCGGCTTTGAGCCACTTGTCCTCGCTTGCGGAAATCTTCGCGTCGCTGAGTCGTCGCCTCTTCCGTTCTCTCGTCTGCTCCACTTTCTCCGTCGGCCATTGTTCCCTCTTGCTAAAAAGCCTTTAAGACCCTAAAAATGTCGGTGACCGTATCGTTTAAAAAACTTGGTAAACTGTCCAGCATCATCGGAATAGAAATTGTCATCACGAACAGTCCGAGCAAAATATTGATTCCAATGCCCGTTACAAGAACATTCATCTGGGGGACAGCTCGCCCGACAACTCCCATCGCGATGTTCATGGTGAACACCGACACAAATACCGGAGCTGAAAGTTTAAGGCCTGCCACCATCACCTCTTGCACGAAACTTCCGTAATGTTGAAGCACGCCCAGGTTGAGCGCGGTCGACGAGAGCGGAACAAGTTCGTAGCTTTTGAATAGTCCAGAAATAAATATGTGATGACCGTTGATGGCCAAAAAAAACATGGTTACTAAAATGAGATAGAACTCCTCAACCACGGTCGACTGAGTATCAGCTGTTGGATTGAGAATTTGAGTGCTCGAAAGACCGATGGCATCTGAAACCATATTGCCGCAGACCTGGATCGAATAGAAAAATAGTTGAGCGATAGAGCCCATAATGATTCCAACAAAAGCTTCTTTGGCGAGCATAAATAAATAGAGATTTGTCATCGAGTCTGAGTCAAGCTTCTGCCAACCAACAAGAGGAAAAATCATAAACGAAACTATAAGTGACAGCAGAATTTTGGAATGTCTTGGTACGCGAGAACTTCCAAAAACGGGCCACACCGTAAAGAAAACAGAAACTCGTAGCACCACGAGGATGAAGGCGAGTATTTCTTTTTCTGAAAAGTGATAAACTTCGAGCACTTAATTCCTCACGTACATACTTATGTTTTGAAAAAGCTCAATCGTGAATCGCGAGAGGATGTCGATCATCCATGGTCCGGCGACGAGTAATACAACCCCAACAACAATAATCTTTGGAATGAATGTAAGAGTGGCTTCGTTGATCTGGGTGATGGCTTGAAACACACTCACTAGCAAACCGATCACGAGTGCCGCTCCCAACATCGGAGCTGAGAGCAAAGCTACAGTTTTCAGAGTTTCTTGACCTAAGTTTAAAATCATTTCTTCATTCATATCTCACCTCATCCGAAGCTTCGAACCAAAGAACCAACAAGAAGTCCCCATCCATCCACCAAAACAAAAAGCATAATTTTAAACGGTAGAGATACGATCACGGGCGGTAACATCATCATACCCATGGCCATCAGCACGCTTGCGACAACCATGTCGATCACGAGAAAAGGTAGATAAATAATGAATCCTATTTGAAAAGCAGTTTTGAGTTCAGAGATTATAAAAGCTGGAATGAGCACAACCGTCGAGAGATCCGCTCTCGTCTTGGGCTGAGCGCTACCCGAAAGTTTAATGAATAGCGAGAGATCGGCCGCACGAGTCTGTGCAAACATAAATCTTCGAAGAGGACTGAGGCTGTTGTCGATAGCCGTGTCCTGACTCATTTTGCCCGCGAGATAAGGCTGAAGGGCGTTAATATTGATCTCCTGAAGAAAAGGAGACATCACAAATAGAGTCAGAAAAAGCGAGAGACCGACAATCAATTGATTCGGAGGAAGGGACTGCGTTCCGAGTGCGTGGCGTAGAAAAGATAGGACGATCACGATTCTGGTAAAACTAGTCATCAAGATCAAAATGGCCGGGGCCAAAGTCAGAACCGTCATTGTGAGAAGTATTTTAATGACGTTAACTACTTCTTGAGGATTTTGCGTGGTCTTGAATCCGAGTTGTACGTTGGGCAAAGTCACTCCTTGTGCCCAAGACATCGAGGCTCCGAAAAAGCCTATTAAGAAAAGTGCAATGGATGCCTTCTTCATCGGAGATCCTTCATGCCTTTGAGACGTTGGCTCACCACATCTCGAATTGTTTTGATTGAAAATCCTTCGATGGGTTCGGTATGGCCTGCGCGAATTTCTTTGTGATCTTCGACAATTTCGGCTTGATGAATACTGTCGGAGAAACCTTGGGCTCCTACGATATCGGATGGGAGATCTTCATCTAGCATCGACAGAGTTTTTATAAGACTGATATTGTGATCTGTAACACCAATCAAAACCGATTCTCCAGCCACTCTTATGATCGCCAAACTTTTTCGTGGACCAAGAAAGTGCTGACTGAGAACTTTGATAGAGGGAGTTGACCCCTGCTTCGCTTTTTTGCTCAGCCACTTTTTCAATGCCAGGGTCAGGCCTGAAAGTAAGAGAAGAACAATGACACTGCCCATGGCAAATTTCTGTAAGGGATTTCGGGTAACCAACTCTGGTTTCTTTTTTTCGTCGGCAAAGATGGGGATTTGTTCTTCTTTCAATTGAGCTGTGGCCTGCTGAACCGCAGATGGTTTCTCCGCAGCAAGGTCAGCTTTGACCTCAGAATTGATAACATTGAGAGCCGAAGTATCTTCTTGCCCGGCCGTCGAACCATCAAAAGTACTCGGAGGAGTGGCGGCTGGGTTTGCCATCGCCACTGTTGACAAAAATATGAGTGTTGAAATCACTTGAGTCCCCTTTTTTCGATTATCTCAGCTGCGCGACTCGTTCTGTTGGAGAAATAATATCCGTCAAACGAACACCGAACTTTTCGTTAACGACAACGGCTTCACCGCGAGCCACCAATTTGTCGTTCACTAAAACCTCGAGGGGTTCACCCGCAAGTTTGTTGAGTTCGATCACACTTCCTTGACTTAAATTCAGAAGATCCGAGACCACCATTTTGGCGCGTCCAAGTTCAACCGTCACTCGAAGCGGAATATCCAAGATCAGATCGAGATTCTTTTTTTCTTTGTCCGAAGATCCAGGCTTTCCAGCACCTCCCGCATTGGCAGGAGCAGCTGGCTCGCCGGGCATTCCCGGTGGAGTGTCAGCTGGTGCACCGGCTTGTCCAGCGGCAGCTGCGACGGCTGCGCTTGGATCCTCAGGCATTTTTACTGCTTCTTCATTGGCCATTGTCGTCCCCCTACCTATTTGTAATTGTCGGCTGGGCGAGTGATTTGCACCGCCACATTCCCATGATTGATTCCGTAATATCCTTTAAATTTTTTGACATCTTCAACTGTCACATCGAACTCGCCGGTGGCATCTTGGTCCAAGTGAATGACGTCTCCCACTTTTAGATCCATCAACTCTCGAAGAGTGATTTCTGTCTGCCCGAGATTCACGAGCATATTGACGTCGGTCTCCATCAATTGATCACGGATGATCGAAGTCCAGATTTTCTTATCTGTCTGATCGGCCTCAACTTGAAACCCAGAAGAAAGCTTTTGTTTGATGGGTTCGATCGTGGAGTATGGAATGACAAAAGTGATAGTGCCGTTGGTATTTTCAAGCTCCACGTCAAAAGTGGTAGCAATCACAACGTCAGTTGGTGGAACAATACCCACAAACTGAGGATTCACTTCTGTTCGCACAAAACTGCAGTCGATTTTTGCGAGAGCGGACCAAGCGTTTTCTAAATCGGTAATGGCGAGTTCCACAACTCTTCGGATGATTGAAAGTTCAATCGGCGTGAAATCCTTGCCTTCAATTTTATTGTAGGGAACATCGGTTCCACCAAAAAAACTGTCGACCAAAGAATAGGTGAGTTTACTTTCGATCACAAAAAGGGCACTTCCACGAAGCGCACTGAATCTGAGCACGCTCATACAAGTGGGCATCGGCAAGGTATTGATAAATTCACCAAATTTTAAGAAATCGGTACTTGCGTGGTTGAGAGTGGCAATTCTTCGAAGTGCTGAAGAAAGAGAGACTCGAAAAGCTCTCATAAATCTTTCATAGATCACGTCCAGTTGAGGAAGCCGACCTCGAATGATTCGATCTTGGGTTGTCAGGTCGTAGACGACAACGTTTTTGTCTTCTAGCTTTGGATTTCCATCTGCACCAGTGGCACCAACTTCGCCTTCGGAGACCGCAGCGAGAAGGGCATCAACTTCGCTTTGTGAAAGAACCTGGCTCATGTTTTTACCTCATCCTTTAGTTCAAAATAAATTCTGTGAAAAACACTCGTTTGATGTGACCTTTGGTTAAAAACGAATTGACCGTATCTTTTACTTCTTCTCTCAAAGAATCTTTTCCCTCTTTGAAAGAAACCTGTTCATAGGATTTACTCGAAAGAAGAGTGATAATGATGTCGCGGATTTGAGGCTTTCGTTTTTCGATTTCTTCCTGGACCTTAGGACCGTCGACTTCAAGCTCCATATTGATCTTGCCGAGCTTTCCGCCTCGACTTCCAGCCAAGTTCACGAGAAAGGTTTCCATCGGAATCACTTGACCAATAAATTGGTCGTCTTTCGAATCATCTTCTTTTTGGGCTTTGTGTTCGCCCTCGATGACGTCTTCGATAGAAGGCTTAGCAGCTTCTTTTTGTCTGTTGAGGTGAAGCATCACTCCCACTCCCGCCACGACCAACATATTGATGATCGAAAGAATGATAAAGAGAATCGGTTTTTGAGATTTTACTTCGACTACTTTTTCTGCCGATGGCTCAGCCGCGGCCGCTTTTTGATCTGCCAAGATTCCCCCCTGGGCGTAATACGTCAATAGGTCGTTAGCGTTCATTAGAGCAACCCTGATGCCAACAGGACCTTCAACTCGAAAATCGAGGCAGCTCAAAGGGAGAGCTTCCCTTTGAGATTTTTTTAATTATTTCAACTGAATTTTGACAATGAAGTTGGAAAGGGAGGTCATTTTTATGACTGGCCTTACGTCCTGAAGAAGACCTTTCGTAAAATTTGACGCTCGAAAAAAAAACAGTTAGCCTGAACATAGTCATTGGTCGTCTTATATTTAAGGGAGTACTCATGCTCGATCAAAAAGGCAGCTCAAAAGCTGACACGTTAGTAAAGCTTGTATTAATATTCTTTATTTCTTTGCTTTCGTTTTCAGTTGGCACATTTGTCGGAAAGCAATTTAGCGACAGCCAATATAAGATGGCAGCCCTCGAAAATCCCGATAGCACTGAGTCGGTCGATCGCGACACCGCTTCGGTAGACCCTAAAGGTATGGACGTAGAACCCAATGACGCCCTCACTGAAGAAGACGTGGCTACACTTGAAGAAGAGTTCACCAACAAAAAAGATGCCGCTCCTGCAACTAAAGACAAACTTGCCATGAATGACGAAAAAGCTGGAAGGAACGTCGCTGCTGAGAACACCGAAATTTCAAAACCAGTCGGCGAAACACCAAAACCAGAAACCACTCAAAAAGTTGTCTCTAAGAAGAATGAAAAAATCGTAGAAGCTGCCGCTAAAAAAGTGAGCGAAGGCGACACCACTTCTTTTGATACAAAAGCTGAAGGAAAAAGAATCCCGAATGCGATCCCACTCAAAACCGCATCTGATGTGGTTGGAAAATACACCGTTCAAGTTTCTGCTTACAACAACGAAGCTGACGCCATCGAGCACTCAAAATCTCTGAAAGAAAAAGGTTTTGGCGCTTTCTACGTGCAAGCAAAAAAGAACGGAAAAATCTGGTATCGCGTCAGCATCGGCGTTTACACCACTGCTAAAGAAGCCGAACAAAACATCAAAAAAGTCGTAGGCCAAGCCGACATCAAATCCGCCATCGTTCAGAAGATCCAGTAAAGGTAACAGTTCCCTTTTTCGGATGCTGTTCGTCAAAAAGCCACCTAACGACGGTGGTTTTTTTTTTAACAATCGGAATTTATCGAAGATCACTCTATTGAAGTAAGGTCGCTCCTCATCTGGGGATCTCCCAAAATCACATCGACCAGTTAGTTCACTTGGAGCCAGATCTGCCACTTTCAAGATTTCTATTTTTCAGATCTCCATTTAGCATGAAATTTTAAAAACACCGTCGGCAGATTTCTTAGTTGTGGGAGTTCGAGGTTAAGAATTCGTATCTTTGTCGGCGGATAAAAAACTTTTTCCTTCGTTCGATCGTGCCGACGGATCCTAGTCTATAGAACTTTACGGTTAAATATATAGGATTTAAAAAGGACTTTTGATTACCGAGTAATCAAAAGTATCGCCCGAAGAATTAAAGTTCGAATGCAACCTAATGCTTCATCGAGGGCGAATCTGGGAAGAAAATCTGTTTCTAGACCTGCCAGGGCCTCATAAGAAAATTCGAAATCTTCACGTAGATGATCGTCGCATTTGTGAGTTGAATCCTCAATTTATAGCTAAAATTATGAGAAACCATAAACAGTGTGACTGCGTAACGACATATTCGCTTGGTAATTAAGAAGACATAATCGCTCGGTATTGACAAATATTTTCTCAACTCTGCTAAGCATCAAAAGCTGATTGAACATATTGATCCCTACTCTTCGGGCTCGGTTTTTAGGAACTGGAAGGAACTTGTAGGTGTTAGACTTTCAGGACTCCTTGAACAGGATGTCTATTTTTTTTCAGAGTTGCGAAAAGAAATCTTCCCGGAGCTAAGCGTACCCCGATCTTGGCTCTGTGAACGCGGGTGGATGCGGGCCGCGTAAGGCCAAACTTGTCATTTAGCTCCCGGCGCGACAATCGCGCACAAAGTCGATGAACCCGATGGCTCAATTCCCGCGAACACGTGTCTAAAGTGACCAATGAATCAAGCAATTGCGCGGTGAGAAGTCAATCCACCAAATCAGACAATTGCCTATACCGCCAACGACCTTTGGGCTATACCTTTTGAACTCATGAACAGTTTTTTGAAGCATATTGAGGGACACCTCAACAAACCTCAAATGGATGCCGTTGAGCATCTTGAAGGTCCTCTTCTTATCCTGGCAGGCGCGGGCTCCGGTAAGACTCGCGTGCTCACCTACCGAATCGCCAATCTCATTGCTAGCGGAACTGCGACCGCCGATCAAATCTGGGCCGTGACCTTCACCAACAAAGCCGCCAAAAATATGCAGGAGCGAACCAACAAATTGCTCTGGGATTTAGGGCTTACCTCACGAACAGCTCCGTGGATTAGCACATTTCACTCGAGCTGCGCGCGGATTCTTCGGGATCATGGCGAACTTCTTGGCTATGAGAAAAACTTTGTGATCTATGACGACAGCGACCAGATGTCGATGATCAAAAAAGTGGCGGAGACCCTTGGGTTCAACGACAAGATTTATCCACCGAGGTCATTTCAAGCTCGTATCAACGAAGCCAAACAGCTAGGCCAAACCCCAAGGGAACTCGCAACCAAGGCGCTGAACTTTCTCGACGAAAAAAATCTCAAAGTTTACGAACTCTATGAGCGAGAGATGAAAAAAGCCAATGCCATGGATTTTGGAGATTTGCTTTTCAGAACCTATCAACTTTTTGCCGGTCACGCTGACGTTCTCGAATATTATCAAAATCGTTTTAAATTTATTTCCGTAGACGAATATCAAGATACCAACAATATTCAGTACAAGATGCTTAATCTCGTGGCTCAAAAATATGAAAACATCTGCGTGGTGGGCGATGAAGACCAATCCATTTATAGCTGGAGAGGCGCCGACATCACAAATATATTAAATTTTGAGAGTGATTACCCAACAGCAAAAGTGATCAAACTTGAACAAAATTATCGTTCAACACAAAATATCGTTCTCGCGGCCTCCGAAGTTATAAAGAACAACACTCAAAGAAAAAATAAAAATCTCTTCTCGAAAAACGATGAAGGTGAACTCATCCAACTTCAAGAAGAATACAGCGAACACAAAGAAGCTCAGTTTGTGTGCAGAGAGATTCAAAGCATTGTTCAACAGTCCGACGTGGCTTACAAAGACTTCGCTGTCTTCTATCGAACCAATGCTCAATCGCGGGTATTTGAAGATCAACTTCGGCAACACTCCATTCCCTACAGAATTGTTGGCGCTGTGAACTTCTACGACCGCGCCGAAGTTAAAGATCTCGTGTCTTATCTGAAGATTCTGGTGAACCCACGCGATGATATTTCGGTGAAACGGATCATCAACAGGCCCGCAAGAAGGATCGGCAAGGCGACGATTGATCGCCTCGAGCAATTGAGCGTGCATAACAACGTGACTATGCTTGAAATGGCGAGAACCATTGTCAGCGGAGGCTTGGAATCTCAAGAGTTTCATTCCGGCGCCCTTAAAGGACTCGCAAACTTTCTAAACATCTTAGAAAAAATAAATGAGGCGTCCATTGGCCAAAGCCCCAGCGACATCTACGAACGAGTCCTAGAAATTTCGGGCTATGCTCAATCTCTACAGGCCGAAAACACCGTTGAGTCTCAAGCTCGCATCGATAACTTGGATGAATTGAAGAGTGCCCTTAAACAATTTGAACTTGAGCGCGGAGAAGAAGCTTCGGTTCCAGCTTTTCTCGAAGAGATGGCCTTGATCACCGACCTTGATCGCAAGGATGAAAATATTGATTCCATCGTTCTTATGACTTTGCATCTATCAAAAGGCTTGGAATATCCCTATGTGTTCCTTGTGGGGCTTGAGGACGGACTCTTTCCATCGCGGCAGTCTTTTGATTCCTTGGATCCGACGGCGCTCGAAGAAGAACGACGTCTTTGCTATGTGGGGATGACGAGGGCTGAGAAAAAACTCTACATCACCTACGCCAGACAAAGATATTTGCGGGGGATGGAAGAGCACTTTCCACCCAGCCGTTTTCTTAAGGAGATTCCAGAAAAATATTTGGCCCGTAGAACTTCGATTCCATCTCCAAGATTTATGAGTGGTATCTCCACTTCTGGCACCAGCCAGAGGACCCCTCAGTACAGTCCCTTCCCAAGCGATGACAACGAGTTCGACCAGGCCTACGAAGACGCCAATGATTTTAGAAACGGCATGCGAGTGCGCCATCCTATCTTTGGCATCGGGGTCATTCATCAATGCGAGGGAGAAGGCGAAAGCCAACGTGTGACCGTTTTATTCAGCAATAACACTCTTAAAAAATTCGCCATTAAATTCGCTAGGCTCGATAGGATCTAGAAGGTAAGCCGTCTAAGAGTCAGATGGGGTGGCGTAAATGGCCATTTCCAAAAGTACCCCTGAGGTGACTAGGCCCGTTTCAGGGTCGATGATCATATTTTTTGGATCGACGATTTGAAGCACCAGCGCTCCATCGCAATACTCGCCGTTGCTATTGAACTCAGTAAGTCTCACAAGCTCTTCCCGCGAAGTTCGAATGTTAAATGCTCCAGAAACCCTTGGCGCGACAATGCTAAGACCCGTGAGCTGACTCACTCCTATTAACTGATAGCTGGTGAGACCACCATTGCCCTTAAGATATTGGTCCACAAGACTTTGATAATCTCCTGCCGAAATGCTTTTTCCGTTGAACTGTAAAATGGCGCTCGGCGAGGCCTTTCCGTTGACGAGCAACACAACAAAATTTTGATCACTGGAGAGAGCTTCGGAGATGGAGGGAGATATATTGAAAAGATCGACGCTATTGGAATCATCAAGATTTCTATGGTCCGTAAACGAATCGCTACCAATCCACCAGCGAACATTGAGTTGATTGGACAATTCTGCTGAAGCCGAGTCTCCGAGTTTATGAACAATGGCATCGTTCGGGTTTTCTGGAGCAGGCGAAGACCCGCAGTTCTGATAAAGAACCATCAGTCCGAAGAAAAGGACCACCAAACTCATTCTGG
>Ga0206905_10233_pt1 | contig 13663 bp, 11 predicted proteins | sample Alteio_BWOrgHeat_43_FD_152940 | JGI IMG/M metagenome (GOLD analysis project Ga0206905, IMG submission 152940) | Enriched cells from forest soil in Barre Woods Harvard Forest LTER site, Petersham, Massachusetts, United States -... | ecosystem: Environmental > Terrestrial > Soil > Temperate forest >...
TGGCCGGCTCCGACTGACGGGACGGCTTTAGACTTCTTTCAAAGCTTGCTTTGAAAGAAGTCTTGCCGCCCGCGGAGGAGGATTCCTGTCCCGAGCAATTTTCTTAGAAAATAAGCCATCTGTCATTCATTAAATTCTTGAATATTAGATTCTCAAGGCTTAATATTTTCCTAACCTTTTGAAAAGCGGAACATTTATGGCAAACATACCTAAGAAGACAACATTCAAAGAGAAGGAAAGTAAATTAGTCGTTTTTGAAGACAATCAAATCCGTCGTATATTTCATAATGATAAATGGTATTTTTCGATTTTAGATGTAATTCGAGTGCTAGAATGTACGACTGATCCCAGGCGTTATTGGCCAGAATTAAAAAAGCAACTTATTGATAATGAAGGTTTTGCTCAGTTGCTCGGAAAAATCGAGCAACTGAAACTTGAGTCTAGTGATAGAAAAAAATACCTCACTGATACAGCCAATACGGAGACAATGCTTCGCATTATTCAATCTATACCTTCCCCAAAAGCAGAGCCCTTTAAAAGATGGCTCGCCCAGGTGGGATATGAACGTATTCAGGAAATTGAAGATCCGGAACTAGCAACTAAACGCACCCGCGCTATTTACAAAGCCAAAGGATATAGCGATGCATGGATTGAAAAACGGATGCGCGGCATTGCAATACGTGAAGAGTTAACGGATGAATGGGACAATAGGGGTGTAAAGATTCAACGTGAATATGCCATTTTGACTGCTGAAATTTCAAAGGCAACCTTTGGAATGACTCCATCTGAATATAAGGAACATAAAGGCCTGCAGCGAGAAAATCTTAGAGATCACATGACCGATCTCGAGTTGATTTTTTCAATGCTTGGAGAAGCTGCAACGAAAGAAATAGCGGTCAACCAGAATGCTCAAGGTTTTGATGAAAACAAAAGAGCTGCTAAAACAGGTGGTAAGATTGCAGGAAATGCAAGACTTCATCTGGAAAAAGAAAGTGGCAAGCGGGTTATCTCAAAAGAGAATTATTTAAATAACCAATCTTCAATAGTTACAGAAACTCCTGCATTGGAATTTGAAGATGAATTTGAGTAAAGGGAATTTTTCTATTGCTATTGAAAAGGATCGGAAAAAAACAAAAAGATATGCTAAGATTGCAACAATTATTTATCTTTTTTTTGTTTCCTTTTCTATTTATGATGGCAGCTGCTAGTGTCATGATATTTGATAGCCCCAGTATGACAGTGCCCATTGGCTTATCGATCATTTTCATGTATTTTTGCGTCCCATTATCAATACCATTTACCCTCTACCTTGTCTGGTCTCGATATTCACAGAATAATTATAAAAAAAGTCGTCAGTTCTGTCTACTTCCTTTAGGTCTCTCGATTGCAACAATTGCGTATGATGCCTTAGTTGAGGTTATCCGGGCCCTGTTTTAATAGTCTTGTCTAAATCAAAATATTTTCTTACCGCTTATCCTTTCTAAAAGATATTACTTTTTAAGAGATTAAGTTCTATCTATTTGTTTTTGCGAGGAGGCATCTTCAGCATTGGTAATAATTGGAAAGTTTCTTTGATCTTGATCTGGTTGTGCATGGCCTCGGTTTTTAAATGAGAGCCAATCAATTATTAATTTAATTATTATTTTTACAAATTCCTGCAACATAATTTATATTTAAGTGTTTCTTTTTATTAAAAATGTGCTTTTTTTTGACTAGTTTATTCATTGATAGTATATAATTTCGATGTATTTAGCAACTTTAAAAGGGAGAAAGCTATGCGTCGATTTTTAATGCCTGTTATTAGTTTGTTTGCTAGCTCTTTAATGGCAGAACAAGTAGGAAATATGGAGTATAAGCTGCCAGAGATTCAGGAAAATTGGAAAATAGCGAATGAGTTTCATGGAAATGCCAAAAGAAAAAGCTCAACCGTTATCTATATCCCAGAAAGTGATACTTCTGAAAACATGCAGGAATTTTTTGCTGTTCATGTAAGCAATCTTCCTTCAGAAAATTTAGATGAAGAGTCTTTAAAAAAACCTTTTGATGTTTTATTTCCCGGTCAAGAAATCGAAATGACTATTCTTGAAAAAGATGCATCATCTGCGATGTATGCATGGGCAGCAAAAGAAGAATTTTTCAAAGGTCTTGGGAGAGTATTTACTAACGAAAATGGAACCAGCATGATTTCATGGCAAGCCGAAAATGCTGACATTTTTGAGGCTCACAGAGAGGTCGTAGTCAAAGCGCTAAAAGAAGCAAAAATCGTCAACAATAAGTAAAAAATCTAGCTTATAAAAATACATCATGGAAATGACGATTATCATTTCCATGACTTATACAAACTAGGGTAGTTTTTAGGGTACTTGCAAAAATCGTAATAATCACAGAAGATGTTCTTCATCTTCCGCAAAGAGTAGCCCAATCTTCTAGAGGTCGTCAGCCAATGCTAGCTTACGCAAAATAGTGGCGCCAGTTCCTGGCTATGAGAAGGTGGTGCATCTTTTCCGTGGGTTCCCACTCACGGCTAACAACTGCCATCGCTTTGCGATTTGACAACCGCTTCGCGGTTAAGATGAGATCAGGTTTTAATAACAAAATCAGATGCTGTTCTTACCGCAAAGCGGTTGTCAAATCGCAAAGCGATGGCAGTTGTTAGCCGTGGTGTGACGAACGAATGTGAGGAACCCACGGAGAAGATCCACTCATCTTATCCGAGCCAGAAACTGGCGACACCATTTTACGTAAGGTGAGTGATTTAAAACAACCTTGAGAGGTTCTGCTGCGTTGGCTCTGCAGCATCTTTTTTGTCTTCACTCGTGTCTTGTTCTAGAACAATGACCACTCGCTCCAGAACAAAAAATCTGCGCAGCTGAGCTGCATATCTCTCTCAATTATATTTTACATCACTATAATCGTCAGAGCTCCATGATTTGATAACATGAAAATTTGGGAGTGCTCTCTATTGCAGGATCCATCTCTTTAGGGCATAGGCATAGGAAGTCTTCCCAAAGATCAACTATCATGGTCGATGAACACTGTTTTTCTGGGGATTCTGCTTTTTCATATATGACAATTTCCACAACTCCAGCGAATTTGAAAGATGGATTGCCGAGTGTTGCTAGCGGTGCATGATCTCTTACAGCCAATTTGTCTATGTTATCGCAAGAAAAAGTAGGTCCCATAACGGCGTGATCTTTATTATCTTGTTTATCTCGTTTAAGCATTAGTCTGTTTAATCCTGCTTGATTAGGGACGGGCTCAAGACGTGCAATTTTTTCTGCTGTTTCATCGCAAAAAATCATTTCCCCTTTAAAAGTCAGTAGAGGAATGTTGTCAAAGACTGAAGTTTGTGGAGCAGGTGCAGAAGCTGTAGCAGATCCAACGCTCATAGTTTTCTCCTTTGTGAGGTTTGTGAGCGTGCATTCTATTTAGTTTTTACATAAATTTCAATAATTTTCAAAAAAATCCATGTCTTTAAGAGCTTTTATTTCTTTATCCAGTAAATAAGCCAGAATGTCCAATGTAATTGGATATTCTGGCTAAAAAAAGTCAGTAGGGTTTTCTTGACATTTACGAAAGAGAATCCAATATCAAGAATAAAGATAATATGTTATACCTAACGTGATTCAAAATTTGGTTTTTGACTGCGCTGAAGGCGGCACCTTCGCATCCAGCCCGCCCCGGTCCTAGGTTTTCAATAGTAACCGGGGCAGAATCGGATGCAAATTTGCCGCCTTCAGCTTTGTCAAATTCCCAAATTTTGAATCACGTTAGGTATAGCTTTGAGGGCATTATGCTTGAAGTCAAATCGGTCTCCAAGATCTACAGGCGGACAAATAAGGTTGTCACTGCTTTGCAAGACATTTGCCTTACTATTGAAGAAGGAGATATTTACGGGATTATTGGATTAAGCGGAGCTGGAAAATCGACACTCATCCGCTGTTTGTCCTCGTTGATACACCCTAGTTCCGGAGCTATTTTTTTCGATGGAGAGGATGTGGCTAACATGAAAGGGGGTCGGCTCCGCGCTTTTCGCAAATCCATTGGAATGATTTTCCAACATTTTAATCTTTTAACTTCAAGAACGGTTGAAGGCAATATAGCCTATCCTCTGGAAATTGCAAACATTTCTCGGGAAGAACAAATTGAACGAATCGATAAGTTATTGAAACTGGTTGGTTTGGAAGAAAAGAAAAACACTTATCCTGCTTTTTTAAGCGGCGGACAAAAACAGAGGGTGGGGATTGCACGCGCACTCGCGAATCAGCCCAAAGTTTTATTGTGCGACGAAGCTACATCGGCTCTCGATCCTCATACCACAAAAGAAATTTTAGAGCTCTTAAAAACGGTCAACAAGGAGCTTGGCATTACCATTGTTTTGATCACGCATGATATGGAAGTCATCAAACGAATATGCACCAAAGTTGCCGTGATTGAAGCAGGAGAAGTTGTGGAGGAAGGTTCTGTATCTGATATTTTTACGACTCCTAAACATCCAACAACGAAGCAATTTATTCAAAGAACTTCTCATGAACTTCCTGAAGAATTTTTCAAACCTTCTTCCCCTAACCGTAAATTATTACGCTTGCGATTTAGAGGAAAGGCTGCTAGTGAACCTTTGATTTCTCAAATCGTTAAGAAATTTGATGTAGAAACTAATATTCTTTTGGGATGGATTGATAAACTCCAAACCATAATTATTGGAACTTTGATTATTGAACTCACAGGTTCTCCGGAAGGAATCGCCCAGTCGATTGCCTACCTGGCTGAGCATGCTGTACAATGCGAGGTTCTTGAAAATGGGTCCTAATATTGATCTTGCTCTGCAGCTTTTACCTCTGCAACTATGGAATACGGTTTACATGGTTTTTGCTTCCGCTTTTTTTGCCCTCGTTATTGGATTGCCCATTGGCGTTATTTTAACCATTACCAGCAAAGGTCATATCAAGGAGCACCCTTCTTTTTACAAGACGCTTGAAACCATTGTAAATATTGGGCGCTCATTTCCTTTTGCTATTCTCATGGTTGCGTTGATTCCTTTCACAAGGTGGGTTGTAGGAACAAGTTTAGGAACTACAGCAACCATCGTCCCTTTGACCATTGCCGCAGCCCCTTTTATAGCTAGGCTTATCGAAGCTAGTTTAAAGGAAGTTGATCAAAACATTTTGGAAGCTGCTATTGTGATGGGGTCTACAACATGGCAGATCATTACAAAGGTATTACTGCAAGAAGCTCTCCCTTCCATTATTACAGGAATTACCCTTACTATTGTCTGTTTGGTGGGATATAGTGCCATGGCCGGATTGGTCGGCGGGGGAGGCTTAGGACAAGTGGCTATTCAGTATGGGTATAACCGTTTCAATACATTTATTATGGTCGCAACGGTGATTCTCCTTGTTTTACTCGTTCAAATAATTCAATGGGCAGGTGGCCGCCTCGCTCAATCTATTGCAAAAAAAAGAGGAAGGATTTCTCATGAATAAATATTGGATGTGCGTTATTACCGTTTTGGGTTGCCTATTTGTCAGTTGTTCCAAAGAGTCAAAAAATGCATTAAAGATAGTTGCAACACCTGTTCCTCATGCGCAAATGTTGGAATTCATAAAACCTGATTTAAAGGCAAAAGGGATAGATTTGGTGATCATTACTACAGAAGATTACAATATGCCAAATAGAGCTCTTGCCAATAAAGAAGTAGACGCCAATTTTTTCCAGCACATTCCCTTCTTGGATGAGCAAATCAAACAATTTGGTTATTCCATTGAAAGTCTTGCTAAAATTGAGCTCGAACCGATGGGCATTTACTCCAAAAAATTGCATTCTCTCAACGATTTACAAACAGGTGCGATAATAGCAATCCCCAATGATCCAACGAATGAAGCAAGAGCTTTGCTTTTATTGCAAAGCGAGGGGCTTTTGCAACTACAAAACTCGGACGATCTCCAATCAACCATTTTAAATATCACGAGTAATCCCAAAAATCTTAAGTTTATAGAAGTAGATGCAGCGATGCTTCCCCGTACTCTTGCTGATGTTGACGCTGCTGTGATTAATACCAATTACGCTCTTGGCGCTAATCTTGACCCTTTAAAAGACCCATTAGTCCTCGAAAGCAAAGATTCTCCCTACGTCAACGTGCTCGCTGTTCGAACAGGTGATGAATCCCGTCCTGATATTCAAGCGCTAAAAGATTCCATGACATCGGAGAAGATGAGGGCATTCATTATAGAAAAATACAAGGGAGCTGTTCTCCCAGCTTTTTAGGTCAGCAGTTATTTGATTGCTTTCTATTAGTAACTTATGCACGATTTTGGTGAAAAAAGGAGTGTTTATGTCAGCTATTGGAGCCGCAGGAGAAAGCGTTGCTATTTCTCGAGATTCTCCTGAGTCTGTCGAACATACACTTTCTGCGGAAGAGATCGGCGAAAGCATTAGCTCGATTGATGCCCTGAAAATTGAGACAATTAGCACTAAGATCATTGAAAAAGTTCTGAATAACTTAGGCTTTGTTGGAAAGGTCTTTGTCGAGAAACAAGTAAGGCAAAAAAAAGGTTTGGCAGAACTGCCTTTCCCTACAACGATCCCCGCTGTACTAGAGAATAAGCCATTTCTTTCCAATGCAGATACGGCCAAATTTTTCCCTGCAGCTCTGTTGCTTGTTACGACAAAAATATCCTCTGCTTTTTCGACTTCAAGCAATTTCATGGATTCAGGCCTGTGTTTTCAGATATCAGACTGTGAGCCTATGGGATTTGTTCACGATGCAGCAAAACAAACTGGGATCGATCTTACCTCAGATCATATCCCCAGCAAGTATTTTGTGCATTTCAAAGGAGATCTAGAACAAACACGAGAAAAAGCAGAGGTAGTTTTTGTATTAACAGAAGAAAGTGAGGGTATTGAATTTTCAAAATCCACATTTACCATTGCTGAATTACAACAAGAGTTTAATGCAAAATTACAACACTTCTCGCATGAGAAGCCACTTCCAGAACTGAAATTTTAACTTCAATTGCTTGACTTAATAACATTTTTTTCTTTACAGTCGCTTCTTTCTCAATTTTGGTGAGATATGCAGCGATGGCTTTTTCTTCTTTTGTTTTTCCCTCTCATTGTATGGGGAGAATGGGACCAACTTTTTAATGAAGAGGAAGACCCTACTCTTTTTCATCATGTCAACGTCATTACCGGCAATTTGAATTTGTGTTTACAAGATACTGTTGTACAAGGGGCAAAACCCTTTCCTATGATGCGTACGTACACAAGTGCAGGCGCTTTAGAAAAATCAGAACAAGGTTTGGATCTTCTTTTAAGAGAAATGCGCGGTGGTTTTTTGATTCAGGGAGGTTGGAATTTTTTGCCGCATGCGAATTTACTCATTGAACCTGATTACGCAAGACCAAAGTTTCGAGCCTATCTTGCAGAGCCAAGTGGAAATTTAATCCGTTATACTTTTAGCCATAAAAAAAGCAAAGAACTCCTGGTGTTAAAGCCTGCGCAGACGGTCACACAAAACGGCTCTGTACTTAGCGCAAGGACAAATCCCCAAAACAACGTTTTAGAATTGGACTTGAAGAAAGGGGAGGCTACCCTTTATCTTCCCAACGGAGGAGTGCGCAAGTATAAGGGAATGCAATACCACAATCATAAGCATCATACGCAAAAGACATTTTACCATTTAGAAACGGAAAGTTTTTCAAGCGGACATCAGCTTTGTTATTTGTATAACGATAAAAAACGGATCCGCCGTATCGAGATGAAAAATCCTAAAGGAGATAAAACCTATTCCTGGGTCGACTTTGAAATTTTTAAGACAAAAACCCCCTTCCATTTTTCTGCTAAAACATCTGATGGAAAGGTGTTTGACTATCAGGCAATGGAATTTGAAGAACGGGATTATATTTGCAAGGTAAGTAGTAGCGCTCGTGCGCAAGAAGAGATCAGCTATGCGCCAGGAAGAAAAGGAATTGGCGCCAGAGTGGCAAGTTTTGCATTAGATGGGAAAGAACAATTTGTCGCTGGTTACTATCTTCCCAAAGATAAAAAAAGTAGCAAAAATGATTTTTCCGTAGATAAGGTAAGAGTTTTAGAAGCAAATGTAGGCCCAAACGGAGAAAAGATGGCAATCGCCTCTTTTATTTATGAGCCTGGGATCACTCATGTCCGCGATGTTTTAGGCCTTCTCACAAGATATCATTATCAAGCCGGCGCCCTAACCGAAATTGAATACTTTGATGATAGGGAAATAATCTCTTCGGCCGTGCAGTTTCATTATAATGAAAACGGTCAGCTCGAGTGTAAAGCCTCTTTAGATGGAGAGAAAAAACTTCTTTTTTCCAAAACGTTTCATTACGACGCTGCAGGAAATGTTGTGGAAGAAATCCTTCAGGGAAATCTCACTGGAAGTGGCGAGCAAACCAGTTATGCAAAAAAATACACCTATTTACCTGAAAGTCATTTGACAAGCGTTGAGGAAGAAGAAGAGGGGCCGAGCTATAAATATAGATATAAATTAGGAACCGATCTTCCCACTCTAAAACTCACATGCGATAAGGAAAAAATCCTCATCCGAGAGTTTTTCTTTTATGATGATGACAACATCCTCATTGCAGAAATTACAGATGATGGAAATACAGAAGATTCGAACAACCTAAGCGGAGTCAGTGAGCGGCGAATCAAGCGATACGAGATCGATCCTGTAAGAGGACTTGTCTCCTCGATGACAGAATCGTATTTAGAAAACGGGCAAGAAAAACTCCTTAAAAAAATACACTACCAGTATTGCCCCAATTTTCAGGCCTGTAAAGAGGAGGTCTATGATGCGCTCGGCAACTATCGATATACCATGAATACAGAGTATGACTCGTTAGGAAGAATCGTACGAAAAGCCTCTTCTCTTGGAACAGAAAATACTTACCATTATGATTCTCTTGGAAATCTTTTAGAGATGAAAGAGACAGCCTCTCCTAAAAAGAGCTTTGTCTACGATAAGTCATCTCGGCCCATCCTTTCTCAAGAAGGAGAAAAAGTTTCAAAAACCACTTTCGATCCAAAAGGGAGAGTCCTTTCTCAGACAGATTTTAGAGGAAACACGACCACTCAGAATTACGATGCTTTTGGAAGGTGTGTACAAACCGATCTTCCAGATGGATCTTCGATACAATTTGCTTATGATGTACAGGGAAATCTTGTTGCTACGAAAACTCCTAATGGAGAGATGACCGAAACCTCTTATAATACCTTAAGAAAACCTGTACACATTATTCAAAGAGACGGCTCAGAAATCACTCATTTTTATAACAAGAATGGCACCCTTGCACAAACAATTTATCCTGATAGCACAGAGATCCATTACACTTACGATCTATTTCAAAGAACAACTTCCAAAACGATCTATTCTGAGGGCAAAATAGTAGCGGAAGAAAAGTGGACTTATAACGCAGTTCATCTTCTGTCTTACACAAATCCAACCGGGCTTACAACGAGATACACCTACGATGGAGCAGGAAGGAAAATTGCAGAAGAAGCACTTTCTAGAACACAAACTTTTACGTATGATTCTTTAGGGTTTTTAGAAAGAAGCATCTTAAGTGATGTTGCTCATGTGGAAATCCACGATCCTCTCGGAAATGTTATCGAGCAGTGGGAAGAAGATTGTGTGGGCACAATCGAAAATCATACCCGTTTTTTGTACAATCAAGAGGGGAGAAAAGTAAAAGCTATTCGAAAAACTTCGCAAGGAGAGGCAGCAGATCTCTTTTTCTATGACGAAGAAGGAAGACTCATAAAACATGTAGATCCTCAAAGTGCAGTCACAGAGTTTATTTATGAAGACAATAACTCCAAAAAAATTGTCATAGATCCCTTAGGACTTTCCACAGTTGAAACGTACGATCTTTTAAATCGTCTGATCCTTTTAGAAAAGAAAAGTACACCAGGACAAATCGTAGGAAGAGAGGAGTTTTTCTACGATCGTTCAGGCAATAAAATAAAACGGATTTCTTCGGTCTATCATGAAAACCAATTTTCTAGACAAATAGTTGTTTCTTGGGAGTATGACAAGTGTGGCAGAGTAATAAAAGAAGTTGAAGGAAAAGAGAAAATCACTGCTTATGCTTATGATAGGAAAGGAAGGCTTTCTAAACGGGTGCTTCCTAGCGGCATCTCCTTTTTCCATATTTATGATGGCCTAGATAGAATCACAGAACTAAAAAGCTCTGATGGAAAAATCCACTATCAATATGTCTATGCACATGGAGAGGATCCCACAGAAATTTATGACCTTGTCCAAAATATAGAGCTTTATAGAACGTATAATTTGTGGGGTGAGTTAGTAGAAGAGAAAAACTCCTTTGGGCACTCTTATAAATGGAATTATGATACAGTTGGAAGGTGTGTTTCTTTTACCCTTCCTGATGATTCCAAAATCCATTACGAATATTCAGGATTGCATTTAGTTAAAGTAGGGCGCTCTGGTTATGAGCACAGATATACCGAGTTTGATCCAAACGGGCATATCTGCAAAGAAAGCCTTATAGGCAATTTAGGAGTTATAGAAACAGCCCACGATCTTCTCGAGCGCCCCTTTTTACAAACCACTCCTTGGGGTTCCCATTCTGTTTCTTATGGATTATCTCATTTGGTAACGGCTGTTCGCAGCGCCTTTACTGGAGATAAACAGGTAGCTTATGATCCGCTAAATCAAATTACTCAAGAAGGGGAACAAACCTATCAATTCGATTCTCTTGGCAATCCCTTAAATTGCAGGGCAAATGATCTAAATCAAATTCTTTCGACCCCAGATTTCCAATTAGTTTACGATACTGATGGCAATCTCATAGAAAAAATCTCGGGCAAGCAAACGATTTTTTATCACTACGATCCTCTAGGTCGATTGACCTCCATTATTTATCCAAAAAACAAAAAAATCTCCTTTATCTACGATCCCCTTTCTAGGCTCATATGCAAACAGATGAGCGATGGGGAAAAACGTTTCTTTCTCTATGACAGAGATCACGAAATTGGCACATTGGATCCATCTGGAAAAGTTTTACAGCTTAAAGTTCTTGGCTCTGGAATTAAAGGAGATATTGGAGCTGCCATTGCATTAGAGTTAGAGGGGAAAGTGTACGCTCCTTTACACGACTTTTCTGGGAATATCATTGCACTTATCAGTTCCAAAGGGAAAATTGCTGAAAAATACAACCTCACTGCCTTTGGTGTAGATCACTCTTCCGGAACCCTTTCCCCATGGCGCTTTTGTTCCAAACGCTCAGATGAGGGACTCATTTACTTTGGCCTCCGTTTTTACGATCCATCTCTCGGAAGGTGGCTCACCCCCGACCCTTCGGGATTTGCCGATGGATCAAACCTCTACGCGTATGTTCGCAACTCTCCACTTAATAGGTTAGATCTTTTTGGTCTTTCCTCTGAACAAACCTTTCCTTTTGAACTCCGTTTTGACATTGCAGCAACGCCACAAAATATTCCGTGGCATATGCCTCCGTCTATGCATACCATGCTTCATTGCAAAGCAAGCTGCAATGAGATAGAAACCGATTGCTTTATTTTTTATAAAAACGTCCATCAGTTCCAGTTTTCTCCTGAAGGGCTTTCCACAGGCCAAGTAAAGATCATTGATCATTTCAAAGATATCATGCCCAAAGAAGGAAAAACCATAGGGGTCTCCATGTTAATGAATGGGATGAACGTTCCCTTAAATAGTTTTTTGAACATGTGTCAATCTACCTACTCAAAGCTTCCCGAAGGACATCTCTTCATGGGCGTTTATAACCCCTCAGAGGGGCTTTTCAAAGATTTTTTACGCGTAAGAACCGAAATGAAAAGCCAAAAAGACACTCCGATCATTTGTCTGACCCGCCAATTTCTTGTCGCAGTTGCCGATAGCCTCCACAAAATCAACCCCGATCTCCTCTTCCATCTCACCACCCATAGCGAAGGAGGGCTCATCTCCCTCAGATCGATCGAAGGGATGACCCCAGAGCAAAAGCTCCTCATGCAACAACACCTCACCTACACCGGCCTTGGGCCTGCGCTCCCTATGCCTTTGAATTATGCAAACCGCTCTGTTAACTATTATTCAGAAAAAGATGGCGTAACGAAAAGATTTTCCAAACCATATCTTAATAACCCAAATTATGATATACAAGTCATGCCCTGTATGACAGGTAGAAAGGACTTGAGATTTTTCATAGGGGATCACGAATTTATGAAAAATACCTACCAAAGCGTGCTAACAGACAGAATGGAATTTTTAGGAAAAAAAATCGGGTTTTATGAAACTAATACACGTTAAATTGTTTTTTATTTTTAGTTTATTTTGGGGTGGTACAATGCACGCAAAAATCTCTGATTCTCCATCATACTTAGGATATGTTAAAGAAATTACTAGCTCATTTGCAAAAGAAACAGAAAAACAATTCGATCTTTTATGCATAGGCAGTGGCGGGGGAATGCCACATAATGTTGAAGATATATCAATTGCATTTATTGCGTATCGGAAAGGAACAATAAAGGAAGCGAGAGAAATAGAAGTAAAAGCTACAGAAAAATTGCTAGTTGAAATCAATGCAAATAAAAAAATTCAACCTTTTTTAATAGAATATCCATTCAAGGCAAATAGAGCAGAAGTGTCTGTTTCTTTTAGACAAAAGGATGATTCTTGTTACAAAGATGGCAGCGTTGTCCACGTTTTTCAAACAAAAAATAAAGTCTTTTATTACGCTGAAGATCCACTTTCTGGCAAACGAGTTCTTCTCTTAGAAGAACCCTACGAAGAAGCCCGCAAACTTGTCCTGGGTTCCTGATAAGTAGGATCTTTCTTTTAATCTATGAAATGTCTATGCTTTCTCCATGACATTTCCTCAATTCAAAGATAAACATCAATTTGATGCGTTGGTTTCTGCGGAACAATTGCTCAGTTACCAGAAGAGCCTTGGACGTGTTCCAGAGGGGCCATGCCCAACACGGGTCATTCTTTGTTATCAGAGTTCCTTTATGGAACGTGTGGTGGCTACGCACAAAGGGCTCTTTTCTTCGGGGGTTTTTCGAAGGCTCTATTGGTTAAATGATGCTCCTGGAGTAGCAATTGGAGAATATGGGATCGGAGCACCGCGTGTTGTTCTTTCAATGGAAATGATGATCGCATGGGGCGTAAAAGAATTTATTTCTATAGGAACTGCCGGAGCGATTGCGCCTGATCTTAAGCCTGGTGATCTCGTCGGCTGTGATAGGGCGATCCGTGACGAAGGAACTTCTCATCATTATTTACCGGCAGGTCGTTATAGCTATCCAACAGATAATGGAGAGTTTGCTAAAAAATTCCAACGAGTTGGAACAAGTTGGACCCTTGATGCCTTTTTTCGCCACACTAAAGAAGAAATAGCCACGTATCAAAAAGAAGGAGTGCTTACTGTCGAAATGGAGGCGAGCGCTGTGTTTGCAATTGGGCAAATGCGTGGTGTGTCGGTTGGTGCAGGTTTTGTAATCAGCGATCTTTTGTACGAAGAAGGTTGGAATCCTCAATTTCGAAAAGAACCTGTAGAACAAGGACTAGACAGTTTATTGCAAATGGCGGTGGGAAAGTGACCTTATTCATTAGATTTTTTATATTCGTGGTGATGCTATTTAGTCATACAATAAA
>Ga0206905_10234_pt1 | contig 13652 bp, 15 predicted proteins | sample Alteio_BWOrgHeat_43_FD_152940 | JGI IMG/M metagenome (GOLD analysis project Ga0206905, IMG submission 152940) | Enriched cells from forest soil in Barre Woods Harvard Forest LTER site, Petersham, Massachusetts, United States -... | ecosystem: Environmental > Terrestrial > Soil > Temperate forest >...
CGGGGCGCGCATAAAGCCCGGCATAGTAAACACGGGTGGCTTCGTCCACTTTCGACGGATCGCCCGCAAACTCATTCCAGAAGCGATCAAGGTAAATACGCTCCCGACCGGCAACCAGGCGCTCGGCGTCGGGACCGCCAAACGAGAAATGCCAGAGCTTCGGGCTCCGCACGATCTCATCCCACGGCGGAATACCGGGGACCGGTGCATCCATCACCACCAGGCGGTCGGTCTTCTCCGGGTAACGGGCGGCGTAAGCGTATGCCACCATCGTTCCGATATCGTGACCAACGACCGTCGCATGATCGATCTTCAACGCCGCGAGGACGGCGCGGATGTCGCCGGCCTGCGTTCTCTTGTCGTATCCGCCTTCCGGCCGTGAGGACAAACCCATGCCGCGCAAGTCGGGCGCCACGACGGTATGATCGTGTGCGAGCGCCACCGCCAGCGGCGCCCACATGTCGCCTGTGTCGCCAAAGCCATGAATCAAAACCACCGCCGACCCCTGGCCTCCCACCCGGACATGGATCGTCCCGTCATCGGTCTTGATGTCCTCAACACGGAAATCATCCGGGAACGGCATGACTACTGCCAGGACGGAGGACGAAATGAGCGTGAGGGGAATGAGCGTGAGGAGCGATTTAATCATTGGTTGAAGTCTGATTCCATAGACATTGGATGCGAGCAGCACGAGCGAATTGAACGCCGCATATCGGGATGTAGAGAGAAAGCCTACGATGACCAATCCGAAGAATGATACCGCCGCCCTTTCCCGCACCACGGTGCGGATTCCAACGGCTTCCGGAGACGAGCTGGAGGCTTGGCTTTACCTGCCCGAAGGGAACGGGCCGCACCCAGCCGTGGTGATGGCCCACGGCATCGGCGCAATCAAGGCCGGGAGAGTCACATGACCAACGTGCTTTGCCCGTTTTGGTTTATCGAGGCTGATTTCGTAAGCGAAATTTTCCGCAAGATTTCGCAAAATTTCTCTCCGGCGGGTGTCACGTCACCCTTTACGGCGCGGGCGATGCCCACGGACCCCACTTCCGTCGTGCCGGTGAGTGGGCGGTAGAGCAGGCGTTTGCCAGCGATGAGTTTGAACATCGGATTCGCCAGAGCGATGCCGCGTTCGGCTTCCACCTCGGTAATCAGCGAACTGGCGCTGTCGCATTCCACCGCAATGCGGGGTTTGACGCCAATGGGAGCGAAGACACGATCGAGGATGTGATAATATTCGGGGTAGTCCTTGCGGCGGAGACTGATGAGCGGTTCGGCAGCCACCTTCTCCAACGTGATGGATTTCAGCCGGGCCAAGGGGTGCGCGGCGGTCAGCGCCACGCAGAACGGGAAGGTGCGTAGCACTTCATACTCGATGCCCACTATCTGCTCGCTGATGGGTTCAACCATGATGGCGAGTTCGAGCGTGGCGTTTCGGAGGCCGGCGATGAGCTCATCACTCGAAAGGTCATGCAGCAACACCTTCACCTGCGGCACGGCCTTTTGAAACGCGGCGAGTGCTGGCGGCAATATCTCCACCGTGGGAGACGGCGCGTAGCCGATGTGCAATTCGCCATATTCGCCGCGCGCCAGCGCACGGACTTTTTCCACTGATTCGTCGGCTCGTTTCAGCAGGTCGCGCACTTCATCCAGGAAAAGCTTTCCCTCCGCCGTGAGTGTGACGCCCCGCGGACTGCGTTTCAGGAGGTCCACGCCGATCTCATCCTCCAGGTCCTGCACCTGTCGGCTCAATGCAGGCTGTCCGACTCGAAGCTGCGCCGCGGCCTTGGTGAAGTTGAGCGCTTCACCTACGGCTAGAAAATTTCGGAGACGGCGGAGTTCCATCGCGGGATTTCATTATGCCGAAAACGCATGGCTGCGCAAACAACAAAGCATGGGGCGCCCCGGAAAATCGGGGTCAAGTCTGCGCGAGAAGCCTCCCGCTGGTCAAAGGGGGGCCAGGCCTGGCGGAGCACGGTTGTCCGGTTTGACATAATTAATACGCTCGTCCATATTGGCGGTATGGCAAAACAATCCCATCGAGACGTGATCCTGAGCAAGGGCATGGAGGTCATGCACCGTCAGGGTTACAACGGGACCAGTGTGCGGGACATCGTGCGCGCCGCGGGCGTTCCCCAGGGATCGTTCACCAATCACTTCGCCTCCAAGGAGGTGTTCGCGCTGGAGGCGCTGGACCTCTATTACGCCCGCAGTTGCAAGATGATGCGCGAAACGCTGGACAACGAGGCGCTTTCTCCACTCGGCCGGATTCGCGCGTATGTCGAAGTGTACCGGAGTTTATTCCGTCAGCGGGGCTGCCAGCATGGCTGCCTGTGTGGCAATTTCGCCGCCGAGGCGAGCGACCAAAGCGAACCGCTGCGCAAGCGCAATGAGGAGATCTTCGAGGATTTGCGGCGCCGCATCGTCGATTGCCTGAAAGCAGCCGTCAAAGCCGGTGAAGTGTCGCGCCCCATGAAGTACGACGAAGTGGCGAACTTCATCATCGGAGGACTGCAGGGCGCGCTCCTCCTCGGCAAGAGCAGTCGCAGCCTTCTGCCGCTGGACCAATTCGAACGGATTCTCTTCGCGCAGGTCTTGCGCTGAAAGAGGCCGGCAAAAAAAAGACGGCCTGCCGCGAAACTTTTTTTTGACAGTTTAATACGGTCGTCCATATTGAACTGCACGATTAACAAGAAAGACGACCTATGAAACTCACCGGAAACACCATCTTCATCACTGGCGGCGGCTCGGGCATCGGGCGCGGCCTTGCCGAGGCTTTCCACAAGCTCGGGAACAAAGTCATCATCGGGGGGCGCCGCCAGGGGCGCCTCGCCGAAACCCTCCGGGCGAATCCGGGCATGGAATCAGTCGAACTCGACGTTGCCGATCCGGCGAACATCGCGGCGGTCGCGAGGGACTTAATCGCCAGGTATCCGAAGCTGAACGTCCTGGTCAACAACGCGGGCATCATGCACATCGACGACGTGTCCGGCCCAATTGATGACGCGGTGGCGGTCGCGACTCTCACAACGAACCTCCTGGGTCCGATGCGGCTGACTGCGGCCGTGGTCGATCACCTGAAGAAGCAGGAATCGGCGACGGTGATCAACGTGTCCTCGGTCCTCGGCTTCGTCCCGCTGACGCTGGCGGCGATCTACTCGTCAACGAAGGCAGCCATTCACTCCTACAGCCTTTCGCTGCGATACAAGCTCAGGAACACGCCGGTGGCGGTGCTCGAGATCGCCCCGCCGTGGGTTCAAACCGATCTGCTCAACAGCAACAACGAACCGCGGGCGATGCCCTTGGGCGAGTTCATCGCCGAAACCGTCAAGGTTCTCGGAACCGATGCGGAGGAGGTGCTGGTCGAGCAGGCCAAACCGCTTCGCAACAATGTCGGACCCGCCGAGAGAGCTTTTGTAACGGAGTTCAACGACATGATGGCACAAGCGTCGGCGTAGTTCCTTAACTGCCCATCTCGTCGATTAAACGCAGCATGACAACAATATGAATAGCAAAATCCTACCTACCGACTTAACCCAACGCCCTCCGCGGAGCTTCCGCGTCCGTTTGGGCAACTACGTAATTCTGGCCCGGATGCTCGACAAGGGCCGGGCGACGGTCGCCGGGAAAAATGGCGAATACAAATACAACTCCACAACCGATCAGCGTCTGGTGCAATTTATTGGCTTTGATCCCGATGCCATGTTGGAGGAATTGGCGGCGGGCAAAGGCGATGGGGAAATCCTTGAGTGGGTTCAGTCCCATTCCAGGACGCCACGTGCGCCGTGGGAAATCGAAGTATGGTCTGCTTTCATGGAAAAGCGCGGACCGGACAGCGACGCGGAAACACTTGCGTTCTTTGCCGATTACCTGGGTCAGCTCTCCAAAACCCGTGAAGACGTCAAAACCTGGTTCGAAGCCATTGAACTCGATGACTATGCCAGCTTTGGAGGAAAGGCGTAAATCTCGCATCCGCCATCCACCAGGACAACGAAGAACAAAAGACAGAAAAACAACAAAGGACAAAACCTATGAGCAATAACAATGGACAAACATTGGAGGGCAAGGTCGCGGTTGTCACTGGCGGTTCGAGGGGGATTGGCGCAGCGATTACCAAGCGGCTGGCAGCCGACGGGGCAACTGTGGCGTTTACTTACGCCAGGGGCGCGGATGCGGCTGTTTCGGTGGTGAAAGAGATTGAACGTGGCGGCGGGAAGGCAATTGCAATTCAGGCGGATGCCGCTGATGCGGACGCCGTCAAGGCCGCGGTCGAAAAGGCTGTCGCGACCTTCGGCCGATTGGATGTCCTGGTGAACAATGCCGGCACGGCCATTCCGAAACCGTTCGAAGAGACGACCCTGGAAGAGATGGATCGTGTGATCGACATCAACGTCCGCGGCGTATTCGTCGCGACGCAGGCGGCGCTAAAGCATATGAAGAGCGGCGGTCGCATCATCATGATTGGTTCGGCCGTGGGAGAGCGTGTCGCGGCGCCTGGTCTTGTGCCCTACGCGGGCACGAAGGGGGCCGTCAAGATGTTCACTCAGGCGCTGGCCCGGGAAATCGGGAGCCGGGGCATCACGGTCAACAACGTGCAACCGGGTCCGATCGACACGGAATTGAACCCTGGCACGGGCGATTGGGCAGTGCCGCAAAAGGCCGCCACGGCGCTCAACCGCTATGGGCATGTTGACGATATCGCCGCGATGGTGGCGTTCGTCGCCGGTCCGGAAGCATCTTACATCACCGGCGCGAACCTGACAGTCGATGGCGGAATGAACGCCTGACTTACAGGTGTCCTATGTCCCACCTTATTACCCAGCCCCTTCTCACGCCGGTCCGTATGGGCGATCTGGACCTGCGCAATCGTATCGTGATGGCGCCGCTAACCCGGATGCGGGCTGACAATCCCGCTCATGCGCCGACCGAACTTCATGCCCGTTACTACGCGCAGCGCGCCTCAACGGGCCTGATCGTCGGGGAATGCACCGCGATCAGCCCGGCGGCGTATGGCTGGGCGGACACGCCTGGCCTGTGGAGCGCGGAACAGGTGCGCGGCTGGCGCGGTGTCACCGACGCGGTCCACGAGCGGGGCAGCCTTATCTTCGCGCAACTCTGGCACACCGGCGCGTTGTCGCATCCGGACTTCTTCGACGGCGCTCTGCCGATGTCCGCCTCCGACGTCGATCCGATCCAGATCAGCGTGACGCCCAGCGGCCGCAAGCCCACCGTCGCGCCACGACCAATGACTCGCGGCGAAATCCGCCAGAGCGTGGCCGACTATGCCCAGGCAGCGCGCAACGCGGTCGAGGCCGGCTTCGACGGCGTGCAAGTCCAGGCGAACTACCTCTACCTGATCGCCCAGTTCTTCAACAAGGCCACCAATCGGCGCACGGACGAATACGGAGGTTCCATCGAAAATCGGGCGCGCTTCTTCTTCGAGATCCTCGAGACCGTGCTGGAGTATGTCCCTGCCCATCGTGTCGGAGTCAAGACCGGCCCGATGAATGTGGATGGCGCTTTTGTCGCCAACGACGAGACACTGCCGACCTCGGAATACGTCATCGGCCGGCTCAACGATTACAACCTGTCGCATCTCTTGTTGATGGGAGCCACCACCGACTTCTCGGCTACCCCGCTCGCGACGCTGGCGGGCGACGGCATGTTCCGGCACTTCCGCGCGCTCTATCGCGGCCCGCTCATCGCCAACACCGGAATCGACCGTGAGCGCGGCAACCGGCTGATCGAAGACGATCTGGCCGATATGGTGGCATTCGGCCGCCCTTACATCGCCAACCCCGACCTGCCGGAGCGCTTCGCCGCCGGAGCGCCGCTGGCCGAGGTGGACTGGAATACCGTCTATGCCTCCGGTCCCGCAGGCTACACCGACTATCCGGCGCTCGAACCGGTCGCTGTCTGAACGCCATCAACCCATAACTCAAAGAGAAATATGATCACTGCCAAGACCACGCCGGAACAAAACAAGGCCCTCGTCCTGGAGGCCTTCGATACCCTGTTCAACAAGCGCGACTACGATGTGGCCAGCCGCTTCTGGTCGGAGACCTACATCCAGCACAGCGCGCACATCGAACCGGGCCGCGACGGTTTGTTCAACCTGATCCGGAGCGCGCCCGACACCCTGCGTTACGAACACCAGCTCATCCTCGCGGAAGGCGATTACGTTATCATTCATGGCCGCTTCTCGGGCATTGGCCGGCCCGCCTCCTGGGTCGCCGCGGACGTAGTCAGGATCGAGGACGGGCGCCTCGCCGAACACTGGGACGTCTTGCAAGACGAGGCGACCGCAGCCGAATCGAAGAGCGGCCTGCCGATGTTCGGCGACCGCTTCCCCGCTTGAATGCTGGTCGCACGGCTCGATGTATGAATCCGGAATTTCGCCGGCCCACGCGGCCCAACCCTAAAACTCCGACAAACTATGAAAACTAATATGCGTGCAATGAGAGCAGAACACTTCAGCGGTTATGAAGGGCTGAAGCTCGTCGAGCTCGCAAAACCAGCGGCCTCAGACGGGAAGGTCCTGCTGCGAATGAGCGCCGCAGGCGTCACGCCGCTCGACTATACGATTCTCTCCGGCAAATTTCACCACTCGAAGCCGCCGCTGGTCCTGGGCAACGAAGGGGCGGGTGTGGTGGAGGAGGGAGGCGGAACGGAGTTTCCCGATGGTTCGCGCGTGATGTTCTTTGGCCCTTACGGCGCTTTTGAGGACGGAACCTATAGTGAGTGGATTGCTGTCCGGAAGGAAGACCTTTGCCTGATTCCCGACAATATCGACGAAGTAAGCGCCGCAGGTATTCCGGTCGCCTATCTCACCGCGCAGGTAGCTCTTACCTTGGCGGGTTTTCGCGCAGGCAAGACTGTTCTGGCGCCGGCCATCGGAGGCTCGATCGGCAATGCGGTGACGCAATTGGCGCGCGCCTTGGGCGCAAAGCACGCCATGTCCAGCACGACCAATCATGCGAAAGCTGTGCAGGCGAAGGCGCTCGGTTTCAATGAAGTCATCGATGCCTCCCTGGAGAAACTGGGTGACGGCGTGCGTCGCATCACGGGCGGCTACGGCGCAGACATTGTCATCGACGGAATCGGAGGCGAAGTCTTGAGCGAGGCGCTCAAAGCGCTGGCGTTGGGAGGAAGCCTCACAACGCTGGGATATTCCGCAAGCCGTGAGGCGACCATTGACGTGACCGATCTCATCGTGCCACAGGCGAGCATCCGGAGCCTTAACATGTTCCTTCAGCCGAAGGCGGCCGTTGCTGACGCTTGGAAGGTCATTGTCTCTCTACTTCAATCCGGCGCCATCAAACCGATCGTCGCTAAGACGTTTCCTTTGGCCGAAGCGGCTGAGGCTCTGCGTTATCTCGTTGAAGGTCGCCCCTTCGGGAGGGTAGTTCTTACAGTCTGACGACAATGGATGGAGGGAAAACGTAACAGGTGGCGCCGGGCCGCTCTTTCTCGCCGTCCTCCAATTCTTCGTGGTGTATCTGCTTCACAGATCTCATTTTGATTAAAGCACTTAACCGTGTGAACGATCTATTAAAATTGGCTGTCGAGGCCCACGGTGGCCAAACTCGGTGGAACCGCTTCGCCCACGTAGAGGCGCGCCTGTCGATCTCCGGCGCCCTCTGGCGCCTGAAGGGTAAACCGGAGGCATTGAAAGACGTCCGCATCGAGGCTTCTTTGCAGCGGGAACGACTGATCACCCACCTCGCGGCCGAGAACAGGCGCGCGACGTTCAGTCCGGACCGCATCGTCATCGAAACGGAGAGCGGCGATTTCCTGGGGAGTCGGGAGAACCCTCGCGCGGCGTTCCAGGGACACACGATGGAGACCCCCTGGGACGATTTTCACCTCCTCTACTTCAACAGCTACGCGCTGTGGAACTATCTGACGGCTCCTTTCCTCTACACCTGGCCGGGTTTCGAGACCGAGGAACTGGCGCCCTGGCGGGAAAACGGTGAAGTCTGGCGCCCATTGAAGATAACCTACCCTGATTCCGTTGCCGGTCACACGCGGGAGCAGGTCGCTTACTACGGTCAGGACGGCTTGCTGCGGCGGCACGCTTACACCGTCGATGTCCTCGGCGGCGCCTCGGGGCTCAATTACGCCTACGACTATCGCAACGTGAACGGGATCATGATTCCAATCACGCGCCGAGTCTACCCGTCCGACGCCCACCAGCAGAAAGTCCCGGAGCCCGTTTTGGTTGCCATCGACATCCGCGAGATTGCCTTCGTCGAAGCTCGGAGATGACCGAACGCCCAATCGATAAGCCAAAACAATACTTAGATTATGAATTCCCCAAAGATCGAAAGCAAGACGGGTAAGTTGCACGGAAAAGTTGCCGTTGTGACGGGGGGCACTACGGGAATAGGGCTGGCCGCGGCTCAACTCTTCGTCAGAGAGGGCGCCTATGTATTCATCACGGGGCGCCGCCAGAAGGAACTCGACCATGGAGGTTAAGGACCGTCGTATCCGTTCAAACGTGCTCAGCCCCGGTCCAACCGACACACCGGCCATCGATCAGCAACCTCCAGACGCCATCGCCAGAATTGTGTCCACGATCCCGATGGGACGCATGGGGTCAGCCGACGAAATTGCCAAGGCGGCGTTGTTTCTGGCCTCGGATGACTCCAGTTTCGTCACGGGAATCGAACTATTTGTTGACGGCGGGAGGGCACAAGTCTAATCGCCGGCGAAGTGTGCTTCCATCTGGAGAATATCGCGGGGACGGTCTGGAAGATGGCGCTCGTTGTTTCTGATTTTCTATTTGGATGGCGGGTCCGGTCGAACAATCATTTCCGAGTGCCACTCGTAATCGACGGACGTATTGCGGCGCCAAATGTAGCAAACGGTCCATAAAATTGCCAAAGCCGCCAGCGCCATTAAGGCCACCTTGAGGGGCGGTTCTGCGCTGAACTTTTCCATATCTAGCCAGCTTATCAGCCCGAATGGGTGCTCGTACCAAGGGAATTTCGTGGCACACGAAGTCTGCGCGTTCATCCCCCCTCCCGCCGAGTGTTCCACGCGACCGAATCAGCCGGCCGTCTTGTGGAGCATTTTCGGTTGTATAAACACCGTTGTTGAAATTAGGACACCACCAAAACCACGCAAACACCCAAAAAAATAAAAATTTCTTTGACTGCGGTCTCCAACCGCGTTACATACCAACCAGTTCGTATGTCATTTTCCGCCCGCTCCAAATCCGAATTGCCCGAGACCAAGCGTAAGCTGATCGATGCCGGCGTCGAGTTGATGCGCGTCCAGGGATTCAACGCCACGTCCGTGGATGAAATCTGCGCGGCAGCCGGGGTCACGAAGGGCGGATTTTTTCATTATTTCAAAAGCAAGGAGGATTTGGCCAAAGCGGCGGTGGGTCGCTTTCGCGAAGGCAAAATGCGCAGCCTCGGGGAAGCGCCATACCGAACGATGAAGGATCCGCTGGATCGAGTTTTCGGGCGGCTGGATTTCGAGAAGGCCGTGATCGAGCAAAGCGGGGGGCGGCCTGCAAAGGGATGCCTCGTGGGCATGTTTGCCCAGGAAATGGTTGTGAAGCACCAGGAACTTCGAGGCGCTTGCGAGGAATTCTTCTCTGACGTGGGGGGAGATTTGGAGAAAGAGATCGCCGAAGCGAAGGCCTTGCATGCGCCCGAGGCTGCGTTTGATCCCAAAAAGGTCGCTACGTTCTATCTGGCCATGGTTCAAGGCTCATTGATCCTTTCGAAATCATCCGGGAGCAATGAGGTGCGCCTGGATAACATCGAGCAATTTCGCCAATACCTTGCGCTCCTCTTCGGGAAAGCGAGAGCCACGGATGACGGCGGCGAAGAGCATCCACCTGCCGCCAGGCGGAACTGAAATTCTGAAAGAGTCTCAAGCAAAGGCCCCCTTTTTTGACAACAATACATACCGACCAGTTGGTTTCACATTCAACTCAAACTCTAATTCAAACTCATTTATGACTGCATCTCATCCCGTCTCTCGAAAGCTCGAAGGTAAAGTGGCCCTCATCACCGGCGGCAGCAGCGGCATCGGTCTCGCCACCGCAAAACGCTTCGTCCATGAAGGCGCTCAGGTGTTCATCACGGGACGCCGGGAACCGGAACTGCGCGCCGCCGCCGAGTCCATCGGCTCGAACGCCGTTCCAGTCCAAGGCGACGTTTCCAGCCTGGCCGACCTCGATCGTGTTTTTCAGACGATTCGATCCAAGGCTGGAAGGCTCGACGTCGTCTTCGCCAATGCCGGCAGGGTCAAATATTCACCGCTCGGGCAAATCACGGAACAATTCTACGAGGAGATCTTTGGCGCGAACGTCAAGGGACTGCTCTTCACGGTCCAGAAAGCGCTCCCGCTGATGACCGATGGGGGCTCCGTCATCCTCAATGCCTCGGTCGTGGGGAGCAAAGGCCTCCCCTCAAACAGCGTCTACAGCGCCACGAAGGCTGCCGTGCGCTCATTCGCGCGCACGTGGACGACCGATCTCAAGGCTCGTCGCATCCGGGTCAACGCCGTCAGCCCCGGCGCCACGGATACGCCGGCGCTGAGCGATCTCCTCGGCTCCAGTGAGGTCGGCCAGCAACGGCTGAAATCCATCGCCTCCACGGTCCCGCTTGGCCGGCTCGGTTCGCCGGATGAAGTGGCGAAGGCCGTCGTGTTCCTCGCATCGGATGACAGCAGCTTCGTCACGGGGGCCGAACTCTTCGTCGATGGCGGATTCGCGCAAGTCTAGCCGGCTTTCCCAAACCGGTGGGGGCATCGCGCGAAACCGCGGCGCCTGCACACCACCGGCGGGCAAGATGCCAGAACCCCCACCAACCCCAACCGCAACCCCAACCTAAAGCCATGTGGATCGTCAGAGTCGCCCTTAACCGGCCATACACCTTCATCGTCCTGGCGCTGCTCATCCTCTTCATGAGCCCGCTGGTGATTCTCCGGACGCCGACGGACATCTTCCCGAATATCAACATTCCGGTGGTATCCGTGGCATGGACCTATACCGGCCTGAACCCTGACGACCTCGAAGCGCGCGTCACAACGCCCTTCGAGAAAGTGCTCACCACGCTGGTGGACAACATCGAGCACCTCGAATCCACGACTTACAACGGCGTTTCGGTCACGAAGATCTTTCTGCAACCCGGCGCGAGTCTGGACACAGCGAACGCGCAGGTGGTGGCTGCATCGCAGTTCGTGCTCCGGTTTCTGCCGCCAGCGAGCCAGCCGCCCGAGATCATCAACTTCAGCGCATCGAGCGTCCCGATCTTGCAGATGGGACTTTCGGGCGAAGGAATGTCCGAGCAGCAATTGAACGATGTGGGTCTGCAGTTCGTGCGCACCCAGCTCATCACCGTTCCTGGCATCGTGGTTCCTCTGCCCTACGGCGGCAAACAGCGTCAGATCATGATCAATATGGATCAGAACCTGATGCAGTCGAAGAACGTCACGCCGGATGACGTGCTCAAGGCGGTCAATGCGCAAAATCTGATTCTTCCGAGCGGCACGGCCAAAATCGGCGACAGCGAACTCGACGTGCGGATGAACACAGCGCCGCGGACCATGGCCGAGCTGAGCCTGCTCCCCATCAAGCAGGTGGGCCCCGTCACGATCTACTTGCGAGACGTGGCGACCGTCAGCGACGGCTCGGCCTTGCAAACGAACGTCGTGCGGCAGGACGGCCATCGCGGCGTGCTGCTGAGCATTCTGAAGGCAGGCCAGGCCTCGACCCTGGATGTCGTGCGCGGCGTCCAGCAATTGCTTCCGCGCATCGCCGTGATCATTCCCCCGCAGGTGAAAATGATCGCGCTCGCGGATCAATCCATCTTCGTGCGCGATGCGATCAGCGGCGTGGTGCGCGAGGGCGTCATTGCCGCGGCGCTTACCGGATTGATGATCCTGCTTTTCCTCGGCAACTGGCGCGGCACGCTCATCATCGCGGAGTCGATCCCGCTTTCCGTGCTGACCTCGATCATCGTGCTCAGCCTGCTGCATCAGACGATCAACATCATGACTTTGGGCGGTCTGGCTCTGGCCGTCGGCATCCTGGTGGACGACGCCACGGTGGAAATCGAGAACATCGAGCGCAATCTGCGAATGAAGAAGGAACTCCGGCAGGCGATCCTCGACGGCGCGCAGCAAATCGCCGTGCCGGCCTTCGTCTCTACCCTCTGCATCTGCATCGTCTTTCTGCCAATCTTCCTGCTCGGCGGAGTCACGCGCTACCTTTTTGTGCCGCTGGCCGAGGCGGTGGCCTTTGCGATGCTGGCTTCCTATATTCTGTCGCGCACGCTGATTCCCACGCTGGCGATGTATCTGCTCAAAGGGCACGAGCAGCATCACTCTTCGCCCGGCTTCTTCGGGAGAATGCAATATCGCTTCGAGCGCGGATTCGAAGCGATCCGCTTCCGCTACCAGGAAATGCTCAAGGCATTTGTGGCGCATCGGAAGGCATTCATTCCCGCGTTTCTCGCGCTGTGCCTCGCCGTATCATTGCTGGTTCCCTGGCTCGGTCAGGATTTCTTTCCCAGCACGGACAGCGGACAGATGATCCTGCACGTGCGCGGCAAAACCGGCATCCGGATCGAAGAAACCGCGCGCCTTTGCGATCTCGTGGAGGGCGAGCTGCGGCGCGTGATCCCAACCAACGAACTGGACAACATTCTGGACAATATCGGCCTGCCCTACAGCCCGATGAACACGATGCACTCCACCTCCGGAGTCATCGGCGCCGGCGACGCGGACATTATGATTTCGCTGCGCGAGAATCATCGCCCCACGGCCGATTATGTCCGCGAACTGCGCAAACGACTGCCGGAAAAGTTTCCGGGCGCGACCTTCTACTTCCTGCCCGCCGACATCGTGACGCAGATCCTGAACTTCGGTCTGCCCGCGCCCATCGACGTGCAGATCGAAGGAAACAATGTCCAGGCGAGCCACGACATCGCCGAAACCCTCATGACTCAAATGCGCAGGGTTCCCGGCTTGACCGACCTGCGAGTGCAGCAGCCTCTGGATTACCCCACGCTGGAAGTCGACGTGGACCGCACGAAAGCGTCGCAGGGCGGGCACACCGAGCAGGACGTCGCCGCGAGCGTTCTCAATACCTTGAGCGGCAGCTTCCAGGTGACGCCGATGTTTTTCGTCAACTGGAAGAACGGCGTGGATTACAACCTTGTCGCCCAGACGCCCCAATACCGGATGCAGTCTGTCACGGATCTTCAGAACATCCCAATCGCCACGAATTCCAGAAAGAACCCCGAGATCCTCGGCGACGTCGCATCCATCCAGCGGTCGCACGAGAGTGCGGTCGTCAGCCATTACAATATTCGGCGGACGATCGATGTCTTCGGCTCGGTACAGGATCGGGATCTGGGCGCCGTCAATCGCGACGTGGAGCGCATCGTGAAAGCGGCGGAAAAGACCCTGCCGCGCGGGACTTTCGTCGGCATCCGCGGCCAGGTGCAAACCATGCGCGCTTCTTACCAGGGATTGCTCTCCGGCCTGGGCCTCGCGGTGCTGCTGGTTTACCTGCTCATGGTCGTCAACTTTCAGTCGTGGGTGGATCCGTTCATCATCATTACGGCGCTGCCGGCCGCCCTCGCCGGAGTCGTCCTGATGCTCTTTTTCACGCGCACGACCCTGAGCGT
>Ga0206905_10236_pt1 | contig 13569 bp, 6 predicted proteins | sample Alteio_BWOrgHeat_43_FD_152940 | JGI IMG/M metagenome (GOLD analysis project Ga0206905, IMG submission 152940) | Enriched cells from forest soil in Barre Woods Harvard Forest LTER site, Petersham, Massachusetts, United States -... | ecosystem: Environmental > Terrestrial > Soil > Temperate forest >...
CGGTTAAGATGAGAATCAGGTTTTCATAACAAAATTGGGTGTTGTTCTTAACCGCAAAGCGGTAATTAAATCGCGAAGCGATGACAGTTGCTAGCCGTGGCGTGACGAACGAATGTGAGGAACCCACGGAAATCGTATACCCTACATCTGAGCCAGGAACTGGCGACACCACCTTGGAATTTAGCGGCAGCCGAGAGGGCCCATCCTGACGGTGGGGATTCCTGTGTAGATGCCAGGGCCTGTAATGCTTGATGTTGTGCCAGCAGGGATGGCTGTAGTCACTCCAGTTGGAGTTCCTAAGGCTAGAGAGTTTGCTATGTTGTTAATTTGACTGCTGAGCTGTACTTGATTGGCTACGACCTGTTGCTGCGCAATAGCCAATGACATCGTAGTAGGCGCAGGAGGTAGTGGTCGCGCAGCTACATAAACAGGAGTTGTTCCAATTCCCGCTGTAATCGTTCCCGTTACTGTGTTCGAGGCGGTGCTAACGACACTTACACTATTAGAACCATTGTTTGCTACATAAGCAGTGAGTCCATCTGCTGTAATTGCAATGCCATTAGGACTTGTACCTATTCCTGCTGTAATTGTACCTGTCACTGTATTCAAGGAAGTGTTGATGACACTTACGCTATTTGAACCAAAATTTACTACATAAGCGAATTGACCATTTGGTGTGATGGCGATATCTGCAGGATTGTTCCCCACGTTAATAGTTCCGGTTACTGTATTTGTTGCAGTACTGATGACAGCCACCATATTACCGCCAAAATCTGTTATATAAGCAAATTGACCATTTGGTGTGATGGCAATACCAAAGGGGCCCACTCCCACACCGGCAACAGTTGCTATTACTGTATTTGTTGAGGTATTAATGACGCTGACGGTGTTACTGCCATTATTTGTTATATAGGCAAATGAACCATTAGGAGTAATAGCAACGCCCCGAGCACCTGAGCCTGCTGGAACTGTGGCGGTTACCGTATTTGTGGCGGTGCTAATGACGCTTACGTTATTAGTTCCTACATTTGCCACATAAACAAAAGAACCGTTTGGAGTGATCCCAAGCCTCTCGGGATTTGAACCTACAGGAATTGTTGCAACTACCGTATTTGTAGAAGTATTAATAACGCTTACATTAGCACTCCCCTTATTCGTAATGTACACAAATGAAAGGTTTGGTGTGATGGCTGCACCATCTGGATTTGTACCAACAGGAATGACTGCTGTTACTGTATTTGTTGCACTGTCAACGACGCTAACGTTATTGCTATTCAGATTTGTAACATAAGTAAACGGAGATGCAGACAATGAGCTAGTACAGGCTAAAAGAGCAAAAAATTTGAATATTTTCATAGAGAAAAACCTTTTTTAGCTAAGTTTGATTGTGTAGAATTTCATGTGGTTGCCTTGGCGAATAAGGAGGATGATTCGCTTATCTTTGCCGAGATTATTCATCGCGTTATTGAAGTCCTCAACATTGGTTATTTTGCTCTGGTTGATCTGAACGATGAGGAAGCCTGGATGCATCCCAGCCATTGCTGCAGGAGTGCCCGGTTTCACTTTTGTGATCACTACACCTTCTTCTGTTTTGCCAATATTGAGTTGTCTTGCTAGCTCTGGAGTGAGATTTTCTACTTCTAGACCCACCTTTTGAGAGACTCCTCCTTCTGCATTGTTTTCAGAAGCAGTTCCTAAAGTAACGGGAACAGTGATGATTTGTCCATTTCGGTTCACCTTAAGGGTAACTTTTTTACCAGGAACAATAAGGGAAACCTCATTTCTAAAGCTTCCAAGCGACTTAATAGGGGCTCCATTGCATTCGACGATCACATCCCCTTGTTTTACTCCTGCTTTATCAGCTGGAGAGTCTTTAAGAACTTCTGATACGAGAACTCCTTCTTGCTTATTTAAGTGGAATGCTTCTGCGATATCTTTATCAACAGGTTGTAAAGAGACCCCTAAAAATCCTCGCGTAACTGTTCCTTTATCGATTAGCTGAGTCATCACCCCTTTTGCCATATTGCTAGGTACTGCAAATCCAATTCCCATGTAGCCGCCTGTCCGAGAAACAATGGCTGTATTGATCCCTATAACCTCTCCATCGAGATTTTCAAGAGGTCCTCCTGAGTTTCCAGGGTTAATGGCAGCATCTGTTTGGATAAAATCTTCTAGGTCTGTAATGCGGAGATTCTGTCTTCCTTTGGCGCTGACAACACCCACTGTAAGGGAAGCTTCGAGTTGGAAAGGGCTTCCAATAGCTACTACCCATTCACCCACATCTAGAGCATCTGAGTCTCCAAAATGAAGAAAAGGGAAATCTTTGCCATCTACTTTGATGATTGCAATATCTGTTTGCGCATCTGCGCCAACTAAAGTTGCATTTAACTCTTTTCCATCATTGAGTACGACGGTCATTTTTTCTGCATTTTTTACAACGTGAGCATTTGTCATAACATAGCCATCTGCACTAACAAAGAATCCAGAGCCTTGGCTAAGTTGTGGTTGTTTGGGTGCTTTTCCTTGAGGAGGTCCGCCGAAAAATCTTTGAAATAAGTCGTTTCCGTTATAATCAAAGGGGTTTTGGAATCCGCCACCAAAAGGCATATCTCCATCTTCTAGAGCGCCTTCTACTTTAATAAAAACAACAGCAGGAATCGTTTTTTTTGCAACGGCAGTAAACGCTTTGGATGTTTGTTGTGGTGAGCAACTGCACTCTTTTGTATCGGCAATAAGCGTAGAGCTTAAGACCATCGTAGTGGCAATAAGAAAACGAAACATAACCTACTCCTTGAATTATTTTAAAGTCCAGGTTCTACCAGGTTATGTTCTCTTTGTCAAGAAGGGCCTTGCCTGCAAAAGTTACAATGATTCCATTTTTGATTTTTGGCAGGAGTTCTTTTTCCAATATAGATGCGACATCTTTCATGCTAACTGCAAGGAGGCGGTCTCGATAATTTTGACGAATCTCTTTTGTTTTCCCTTCGCGCCACTGAGCATAGGCAGTGATGGCTCTTGCTCCGGGAGAAACAGGTTGATCGAGTTGTTGGATCACTTCAAGTTTTGATTCTTCCAGATCTTTTTCTGTAAATTTTCCCTTTGCTATTAGCTCAAGTGCTTCATGAAATGTATTTAAGGTGCGTGTGATATGGGGATCGCGGTAGGAATGAAGGTAAAAAGCGCCAATTGTCATGTTGTAGTTCGCTCCAGCTCCATAGGCGCCGCCTTGTTCTCTTATAACGCGATGAAGGAGTTTATTTTCTAAAATGTGGGTGGCAACGGAAAGGGCAGGGCTGTAGGGATGGATAAAAGAGGGGGCTTTAAAGGCCTCGCAATTATAAGCCACAGGGGAAGCAATCACTTTGGATTGTTTGGTTACTTGAAGCAAAGACAGGTCGCTCTTCCACGGAAGAAAATCTTTGTTTGGAAGTTCTAAAATATCATAGAAATTTTTGCTTTGAAGTTCATGGTAAATATCTTTATCTCCACATAAAACAAGATGGGGGTTTTTCAAGCAAAAAACTTTCTCTTTAATAGCTACCAGTTTGCTTAAGATGTCGGGCATTTTTTTGGAAAGATCTTTGCTTAAATCTTCGATAAAATGGAAAAATTCGATCCCATGCCATAGATTATTAATATAGGACGCCGCTCCAAATCCGCTTAATGAGAGTTGGATGGCATAACGAAGAGCGTTTTTTGTCAGTCGTGTTTGTAGCGCATTATTCAGTTGAGAAATCAATTCTTGGATCCTTTTTTTCTCATCGAGCCGGCAAGAGGTTGCTGTTTCTTTTAAAAGGGAAAAAAGTTTTTCGGCGTTTCTGTATAAGGCTTTGCCACGGATGCTTACACACGGTTTCATGATTGCAGGGTCATCTGCTTGGACATGTAAAGAGCTTGCAACGCCAATGCCTCCCGTATAAGCATGGATATATTCGAGATTTTCAGCGTATTTTCTTTTCCCACAACCTACTTCTACAACCAACATATTGAATAGTTGGAGGTAAGCGAGCTCTTCTTTCGACAGCTCTGGCATATCGAAAATAAGATCAGCGTACAAGACATGGTTTGTAAAACACTCATGATGAAACACGAAATCTTTTTGTTTTAGAGGAAAAGTCCGCACCAAAACGGGCACATCTGTGAGATCAACTTTTGGAAGGCAATCGATATCTTGATTTTCTGTTTCTTTTTGATAGTTTTCTAATTCTTTGGTTTGTTTGAAAATTTCAGAAATCTCTTTTTCTGACAAAGAGGCTTTGATTTTTTCTAAATGATCTTCTTCTTCTTTTTTTTCTTCCGCTGCAAGTTTTGGATCGGGTGTGATAATAAGACGGACAAAATGGGAATTATTCAGGAAAAATTTTTCAATAAACCCTGCTAAATAGGCGGGATCTTTGATTTTTTTATTTATATTCTCAAATAGAGAATGGATTTTAAGCGCATCTTCAGGTTTGCACCCATGTTGTTTAGCAAGAGCTGCTTTCATAAATAGTGTGAGACCAAAGGGGGCGTGGTCTCCTGCAATTTCGGTGCGAGAAAGTTCAAGTTGGTGGAGTGCCGATTCAATAAGGTGGTGGGGGATCCCTTTTTGGATAACTTCTTTTAAGGTATCTCTTAACGTTTTTTCTAATTTTTCTGCATTTTTTTTATCACACCCTTTGCAGACGATCACGTAGGGGATTTCACTCATTTCAAGGTCCATGTAAGCATCTGCATGAATGCAAAGTTCTGATTCCAGCATGGGCAACTTTAATAAAGAGGCATCTGTATCCATAAGGACTGAATCGAGAATGCTTAAAGCCAAAACTGCTTCTTGATCTGTGAGAGACGTTGTAAGCCATCCAAAAGCGACCATGGTTCTGTCAGAGAGTTCTTCTGTTTCTGTTACGGGAAAGCGAATTTCTTTTAAGACGGGCGCTCTATTTCTTTTTTGCTTTGGAATCAAGGGAAGGGAAGGCAGTTTTATCGCTTCATTTAAGATCTTTTCCTCAATAAATTCTAAATGCTTTTTTAAGGGAAGGTTGCCGTAAAAGAAAAATAAACAGCGGCTTGGTTGGTAATGGACTTGATGAAATCTTTTGAGCTCTTCATAAGTTAAATCAGGGATTTCTTTGGGCTCGCCGCCTGAATTAAATTCATAAGGAAGGCCTACGCAGAGCTCTTTCATCATCGCATGCCAAAGCCTTGATTCAGCGCCCGCAAGGGTTCCTTTCATTTCATTAAAGACAATTCCTTTAAAGAGAAGAGGGCTTTGAGGATTTCCTTCTTCCGAAAATTCGAGTCTATGACCTTCTTGTAAAAAGCTCATTTTTTTTAGCTCAGGATGGAACACTGCATCGATATAGACATCTAAAAGATTATAAAAATCTTTTTCGACCTGTGTAGCAGCAGGATAGCAAGTAAAGTCAGATCCAGTAAGAGCATTTAAGAAAGTATTTAAACTTCTTCTGCTCATCGCAAAGAAAGGGTCTTTTACAGGGAACTTTTTTGATCCGCATAAAACTGTATGTTCAAGAATATGAGCGACCCCATTAGAGCTAGTAGGCAAGGTCTGAAACGAAAGGCAAAAGAGATTTTCTGGATCCTCATTTGCAATATGGATTACTTTCGCACCAGAAGGGATATGCTCTAGCTCAATAAGGTCGCATTTCAGTTCATCAATACGCGTTTGATTCGTAACAACAAAGTTTTCCATGATAGCCAAGAGTAGAGTAATTTAAATAAAAAAGAAAGAAAAGAGAAAAGATCGGGCACGCACGCGGGCACGGGCACGGGCACGGGCTCGAAAGAGAAGAAGCTTTAAGTTTTTTCTTCTTTCGAGCCCGAGCCCGTGCCCGCGTGCGTGCCCGATCTTCTTCTTCTCCTTTCCATTAGTTCCAGGTTAAATTAGATGACGACTGGTATTCTGTGACTCTAGTTTCAAAGAAGTTTTTCTCTTTGCCTAAGTCGATGGTTTCACTCATCCATGGGAATGGATTCTTTGAGCGATAGAGCGCTTTAAGGCCAATTCTTTCTAACCTGCGATCTGCAATATATTGTACATAATCGCGGAACATGGGAGCCGTTAAGCCTAAAATTCCTTTTGGTAAACAGTCTTGCGCATAAAGAATTTCGAGTTCAACCCCTTTTTTTATTCGGCTGATGATATGTTCCTGGAATTCTGGTGTCCAAAGTTCTGGATTTTCTTCTTTGATCCCGTTAATGAGGTCTATACCAAAATTTAGGTGCACAGTCTCATCTCTTAAAATATATTGAAACTGCTCTCCGATACCAGTCATTTTGTTTTGACGGTTGAAAGAGAGGATCATTACAAATCCACTATAGAAGAAGATCCCTTCCATGATGATGTAATAACCAATGAGGTTTTCTAAAAATTTCTGGGCCCCCTCAAAAGTTTCTGTTGTAAAGTCAGGGCGAAGCATATCCTCTGTCAGTTCCATTTCAAATGCATCTTTGTCGTGGATGGTTTTAATTTCGTTGTACATGTTGAAAACTTCTCCTTGATCAAGGCAAAGAGACTCTACGATGTAATGGAATGTATGGGTATGGATTGCTTCTTCAAATGCTTGGCGTAAAAGGTATTGGCGCGCTTCAGGATTTGTCACATGTTTGAAAATTGCGAGGGTGATATTATTTGCGACAAGGCTCTCTGCTGTCGAAAAGAACCCCAAATTTCTCATGATCACCCTTCTTTCATCGGCGCTAAGGGCATCTGATTTCCAAAGTTCAATGTCTTTCCCCATAGGAACTTCTGAGGGCATCCAATGGTTTGCGCATCCATTAAGATAGTGCTCCCACGCCCATTTATACTTAAGGGGCATGAGTTGGTTGACATCGACTTTATTATTATTGATAAGGCGTTTTTCGCTTACGTTCACGCGTTTGTCTTTATTCATTGTCTCTCCTATTATTGACAACTCTCGCACCCTTCTTCAAGGCTGCAGCTTTTTTTGACTGGCATAGCTTCCCTTTCAACTTCGATGTTGCTAGAGGCTGATTTATTTTTCATCCAACGTGGTTGTAAGCCCCGTTTATTGACATCCATTGTGGATTTTTCAATTTGGGTAGCAGCAACGGAACGGAGATAGTAGGTTGTTTTTAGCCCCTTAGTCCATGCGGATAAGTACATTTGGTGTAATTTTTTACCACTTGGCTCTTGCATATAGAGGTTTAAAGATTGACCCATATCAATCCATTTTTGACGACGAGAGCCACACTCAATGATCCACTCTGAGTCAATTTCAAAAGCTGTCACAAATAACTGCTTAATTTCTTGGGGGATTCTTTCAATTTCTGCAATGGAGCCATCGAAATATTTAAGATCGTCAAGCATCTCTTTGTCCCAAAGTCCCGCTTTTTTTAATCTCGCAACTAAGTGTTCATTTACAATCGTAAAATCTCCTGAGAGATTAGATTTTACAAACAGATGTTTATACATCGGTTCAATTGATTGGGTAACGCCAGTAATGTTAGAGATGGTAGCAGTAGGGGCAATGGCCATGGTGTTGCTATTGCGCATTCCATGCTTTTTAATCGATTCTCTTACAGGGGTCCAATCAAGAGAAGAGGATTTATTCATTTCCAAATAGCCGCCTCGTTCTTTTTCTAAAAGATCGATGGTGTCTAAAGGAAGGTATCCTCTTTCCCATTTTGAGCCTTTATACGTTGGGTAAGCTCCTCTTTCTTTTGCAAGCTCGCTAGATGCTAAAAGGGCATAATAGGAGATGAGCTCCATACTCTTATCAGCAAATTCCACAGCTTCAGGGCTGGAGTAGCTGATATTTTGAATATAGAGAGCATCTTGGAAGCCCATAAGTCCCATGCCGATCGGACGGTGACGTAAGTTTGCGTTTTTCGCTTCAATGGTCGGATAATAATTGATGTCGATCACGTTATCGAGCATTCTTACTGCAGTCCGAATTGTTTGAGCAAGTTTTTTCTCATCGAATCCAGTTGAAGTGACGTGTTCTGCAAGATTGATCGATCCCAAATTGCAGACTGCGGTTTCTTGAGCAGAAGTATTTAAGAGGATTTCTGTGCAAAGATTGGAGCTATGGACAACGCCTACATGATCTTGTGGAGAGCGGATGTTGGAAGGATCTTTGAAGGTGATCCAAGGATGTCCTGTTTCAAAGAGCATGCTGAGCATTTTTCTCCAAAGGCCAAGGGCTTCGATTTTTTTGAAGAGTTTTATTTTTCCTTCTTCCGCCATTTTTTCATACTCAGCGTACCTCTTTTCAAAAGCATCGCCATAAAGGTCATGAAGGTCAGGAACATCACTTGGGCTAAAAAGGGTCCACATCCCATTTGTCGATACTCTCTTCATAAATAGATCGGGAATCCAGTTGGCTGTATTCATATCGTGTGTACGCCGTCTTTCATCACCTGTATTTTTTCTCAGCTCTAAAAAGTCTTCGATATCGAGGTGCCAAGTCTCCAAATACGCACACATCGCCCCTTTTCTTTTCCCTCCGTTATGAGCAAGGCCGGCAGATGTCATGTAAGATTCGTCTCCCTCTACTTTAAGATCATAGACAAAAGAGTGAGGCTGAATAGATTCTACCTTACTCACTCGAGAAAAAACAAACCCATTGGACTCAAGCCAATTCCGTTTTGTTAGAGGTTTTGCGCCAACTAATTTTGCGATTTCAGGAACAGCTGGGATCCGGAGGTCATAACAGGTTGTTTCATTATCAAAATGGATCAAAGAACCGTCAGAGCGTTTGCCTGTATGGCTGTGTTTCCGTAAACGTTTATTGCCGGCAGTGGGAACTCCTAAACGAAGCATCTGATAGCTTAACCCTTTAACGAGTTTTTCAGATGTATTGCAGAAGGTAATTTCTTTGCTGCGAGAGACGTTTCCATCTGTTTCAAGGAGTCCACGGATCATAGATAAAGCTTGTGGCCGCGGCAGATGACTTAAACGAGGAGCGATCTGTTTATTTCCGTTGGCATCATAAAGATCGTCATAAGTAAAGGGGAGAGTAGGCGCACCTGCACCTGCAATACGTCCTGTTGTCGCATCGCGAACAGCACCTCTTCCAGAGGCAAAACGTACTTGTTCGTAGGTTTCTCCTCGTCCTGTAATCCAAAAATGGATATTTCTTTCCTCTAGATATTTTCTTGTAAATTCTAAATGTTCATCTTTTTGAGGATTGCCTGATACTCCCCATTCTGAACTGTCTTTAGTCATATGCCCATCGCCAAGGAGAATTCCGTAAAGGCGCGCATCATCTTCAGTAAGTTCGGGAACTGCGATCACTTCTTTGGGGATTACTTGAGCAACGTAATCTCCTTTTTTTAGCTCTCCAGCATCAACCCATTGAGATTTGATTTTTCCTTTGGCAATCCATTGCTTTGTGCGAGATTCTGCTTGTTCCATAGGAACGCCTCGCAGTGCATATAGAGGATGGCCACTTGTGACTGCAATCGGTTCTATCGAATGTTTAATAGACACTGCAACCATTGGATCTCTTTGATTGTATGTGAATTTTTCAGTCACTTCTCTATACGTGCCACTTGCCCCAAGCACGAGGTCTCCCTTTTGTACTTTGGAAATCGGCTTCATTCCTTGATCTGTATAGATAGTTGTTTCTGCAGCGAAGCATTGATTCACTGCTACAGCAGTATCATTTGCGACTTTTAAAAATGGGATAACACCTTGGCTTCTTCCATTTGTTCCTTTAATAGCAGCTCCAGTTGCGCGGACATTTGTCCAGTCATTGCCAATCCCGCCAGCCCATTTTGAGAGTTGGGCGTCATCAGAGACAACTTTAAAGATGTGGGAAAGATCATCCATGACAGTAGAAAGATAGCAAGAGCTAAGCTGAGAGGTCATGGTTCCAGAATTGAATAATGTCGGTGTGCTTGAAGTGAAATGGAATTTAGAAAGGATGTTATAGAACTCGATGGCAGCTTGGTTTTTCTTTTCTTTTTCATTAAGGGCAAGACCCATAGATACACGCATCCAGAAGATCTGAGGAGTTTCAAGGCGTCTTTGTTCGTCGTGGATAAAATAACGGTCATAAAGAGTTTGTAGCCCCAAATAAGAGAATTGATCATCTCTTTGCAGTTCCATGGCTTTCCCAAGAACGTCTAGATCGTATTCTAAAAGAGAAGGGTGAACTCTTTGAAGCAATATAGCGTGTGTGATGTATTTTTTAAAATATTCTCGGTGTTTAGATTCGAGAGATGGGTCAGATGCGTTTACTTGGAAAGACTCTTTATAGAGAACGTTTAAAAGAAGGCGCGCTGCAACCTTTGAGTAGGCGGGCTCAATTTCAATTTTTGTTCGTGCAGCCATAATGTTAGAAAGATCTACTTCGCTTTCTTTTATTCCTTCATAGAAATTTCCGATGGAAACTTCCAGCAAGTCTTTTGCAGATACGAGATCCTCTAAACCTCTGCAAGCAAATTTAAGGGTAGCTAGAACTTGTTTTTCTGTGATGATCTGAGTAGATCCATCTAGTTTAATAACTGTAAACTGTCTTTTTACCCCTTCTTCAGCAGAAGTTTTTTCTTCAGTGAGCGATGTGTTTTGTTCTCCAATCCCTGCTCTATGTAGGATAAAATCTTTTGCGACGGTATAGTAACCTTCTCTCATGAGTTGCTGCTCTATCTCATCTTGGATAAAAGCAACATCAAGTGTGCTTCCTGTTTTTGTGTTTCCTACTGCTTTTGCAACGACCCTTTGCGTTAGAAGATTTACAGATTCAATGATCTCTTGAGTGGAAGGTCCTTCGATGTGGCGAGTTCTTCTAAAAGCTCCTTCAATCGAGGAGGCAATTTTCATGGGGTTAAAGCGGACAAGAGTTCCATCTTTTCTAGAAATCTTAAGATTTTGAGGAGAGTCTTCTCGAAGAGATTTATGTTGATCACGGTAAATAATGTAGTCTTTTGCAATATCATGGTGCCCCTCTTTCATTAGAGTTACTTCGACCATATCTTGGATCCCTTCTACAGTTAAGCATGCGCCTTTGGATGCGGCTTCAAAAAGATTGGTGATCACAGCAGTTGTGAGCTCTTCTACAGCTTGTTTTACATCTTCAGATAAAGGGTCTGATTTGAGAACTTTTTTTGTATCTCGAAAAGCAGCTTCAAGAGCGCGGAAAATTCTATCTCTGCGGAAGGGGACGAGCGATCCATTCCGTTTTACAACAGTAAAGTTATTGATCTGGTCATTTATCATATGTTTTATTGTCTCTGCAGGTGTTTCTGTGGTCGATTTTTTTACCATATTGTGCTCTCGTTAAATAGTTTACCCATTTTGCTGCTCTACCACATCTGGTAGTGCTGTATCTCTTACTACACCATATATAGTAGCTGAAAGCTTTTAGTCTACTAAAAAAAGATCTTCGCTTTTCCTTTGTAAAGGGAGAGTGAAGAACATTTAGATTTTTCTCAAATTTACGTATCTGCTATGCTTCAGAATATGAGACAAGTATATCTAATTCCGAATATTATTACAGCTTTTGGTTTGGCCTGCGGGTTGTTTGTGATTTTCAAAATTAATATGGTGGAACCTGGCAGCGGCACTCTCCAAGTGTTGCAATCTTCTGCTTTATTATTGCTCCTTGCTGCGTTTGCAGATCTTTTAGATGGTGCGGTTGCAAGAGCATTTCATGCAGAAAGTGAATTTGGTGTGGTATTTGATTCTCTTGCAGATGCTGTTTCTTTTGGAGTGGCTCCCTCTGTTTTAATGTTAAAGAGTTTATCTCTAGAACAAGGAACAGGACTTTCTTTTTTTGCTATTGTAGGCGCCATGCTTTTTTCTATATGTGGGGTGCTGAGACTTGTCCGATTTAATGTAAAATCTGGAGAAGTTAAAAAAAGTGTCGAGATGACCAATGCATACAAAAAGCATTTTACCGGTCTTCCGATTCCTGCCGCAGCATTGGCTGCAGTCTCTGGAAATTTACTTCTTTCTTCACCCCTTATTACTATCAGTGAAACTTATCGTGCGATTATTTTAAGTAGCATCATGATTGTTCTGGGTTATTTTATGATTAGCCGCTGGAAATTTCCTAGCGCCAAAGCTCTCCATTTTCGAGTCCCTTCTTTTCAATTAGTTTTCTTTACTGTTGTTGTAGCCATTTTTATTCTCTACGGCATTCTCTATTTTTTCCCTATCATTTTAGCGCTCTTTGTATGGGGCTATGTTGTCATTGCAATGATTTTAGCCATCATCCGCGTTATTGCTGGTAAAAAGTCAAAGACACTAGAAGACTTTGAACCCGAAGACGAAAACAACGACGACTAAAGTTCCTCTTCATCGCGAAGTCCGAGTTTTTTAATATAAAGAATTATGGCAGAGCTTCCTATGCCTTTTTTTAACGCAAAGAAAGATGAGGAAGAAGAGACCCTGCAAAGGATAAATTTCGTTTGAGATTTAAATGGCAGGCAATCTGATAAACTCACAGCTTGTTTCATCCTGCCATCTTAAATCTCAAACGGAATTTATCTTTTATTTAAAGGAAGACAAAAGAAAATCATCTCGTAAATTACCCGGAAGTCTCCTGAAAAGTTGATTGTAATCAAGCAATTACTAACTTTTGTTTTTCCTTCAATAAAAAGGGAAATTCCAGAAATTTTTCAGAAAGCACTAAGATGAGTTAAATCTGAACATAGTTTGCTTTCTGAAAAATTTCTGGGATTTCCCCTTTGCGGTTTCTCTTCTTCCTCCTCTTTCTTTGCGTTTAAAAAAGGGCATAAAAAGCCTTGTCATAATTCGTTATGAATAAAAAGTGTGAGTTTAGCAATGGGCGAGGAGTTTTTCTAGAAAGAGGTGGTCTGCTTCTTCGAGAGTAAAGGGGAGGAGTTCGGCACGGATTTCATGGTCTTGAAGGATCGCTCTTTCATCGAGGTATCCTTTTTCAGATAAGAACTCTTTTAGGCTTTCCCGATCTTCAGCGCGCAATCCTTTTTTTCGATCATCTTTTATCTGTTTATCTTCGAGGAATTCAATCAATTTTCTTGCGTTCCGGTTGAGTTCTTGAGCTAGTTCCCAGATCCGATCAATAAAGGTTTTGCTTAAACCTCCCTCTGCTAAAATTTCTCGAGAAAGAGATTTTCCTCTTCCTCTCGTTTTTAAAACAAAAAACTGCTCTAACAATTGGCTTCGCGTATTTATCAGATGGGCGCTTTGAGGAAAGCCTTTTCCAATTTTTTCCGATTTTATGTGTTTTAAATTTCCATAAGTCTCAATTCCGCTAAGAAGCAATCGATAAAGATCTTGGGTATTCTCTACTAAATAATGGATGGATACCATTTCTAATGGGTCATCGATACGGAAGGAACTTAATTTCAGTTCTTTTACATATTCTTCAAAACTCTGATGGGAAGGTTTAACGGGCTGGGAACATTCATTCGGAAGGGGAAGAGGGGAGAAAAGGAAAGCTTGTTCTCCACGGATTTTAGCAAGATCAATCAGATGAGCATCAGGACACTGTTTTTTCCACCGCCATGCATCTTCAGGATTGCATGTCAGATAAAAAATTTGTCTTCCACTTTTTACAAGTTCTGCGACAACTTCTCCAACGGCATCGAATCGTTCCGGGTCAGTGTTTGCAA
>Ga0206905_10125_pt2 | contig 13530 bp, 15 predicted proteins | sample Alteio_BWOrgHeat_43_FD_152940 | JGI IMG/M metagenome (GOLD analysis project Ga0206905, IMG submission 152940) | Enriched cells from forest soil in Barre Woods Harvard Forest LTER site, Petersham, Massachusetts, United States -... | ecosystem: Environmental > Terrestrial > Soil > Temperate forest >...
AGATCAAAGCATTCTCAAAAAAACAGTTCCCTTTTTCGTCACCCCGCATCCGAAAAAGGGAACTGTTACCTAATTTCTGTACCAACAGTAAGATGCGACGGGGGAAGTTTCAGCGACAGGTGTTCAATTTTGTGGGGTAAATTTCCCCTGGCCAATCTTTAAAATCAATTGAGGCTGCCAGCCCCTCTGGCCAATTTATTGCAACTTTCAAAATCAACCAAGGAGAGAAAATGCCAAAAACCAATGAAGCAAAACCTCAACGTACTGAATCGGATTGGAATACTTCGGAAAAATCAGGGAAGAGGACCTTTGATTCGTTCTTCAATTCCATTGAACGACAGTTGAACGAACATCCTCAGATGGGAGCTATGATTTTAGATGGAGTCGTCATGGCATGTGAAAAATTAAGTGAATTACTCAAAGAATTTCAAGAAAAGGTCAGCGAGCGAAAGGATCAGATCAGACAGAAATCCTCTTCAGGCAAAGGAGAGAAAGAAGACAGAACCTCTCACTGAATGAAAGATCTCTTTTCTGATGATTTACTCGTCACCTCTAACGGCCCTCGTGTTTTTTAAAACCAAGGGCCGTCTCTTTTTGAGAAAATGCAAAATCATGTAAGAATCGCGTCAGATATTACCCAGACTTTCCGATAGGTATGTATGAATAATATTTTGGTAATAAGTAAGAACGGAAGCGAAACAGAGACCCTATCCAAAGAACTCCGGACCCAAGAAGATTGCGACGTAGTTGTGGCTTCGACTCCCGATGAGGCCATCGAAATAATCACGATGGATAGAATTGACTTGGTTGTTTTTAATATCGAACTTTTCACGCGCAAACGTCTGCAAACAGCCACTGACTTTAGAGGCCTTGGCTACACTTTTCCGCTGCTGGTTTTGGCCCATACTGTTTTACCGGAGATCTATTACAATTTAGAACAGATGGAAAGTACCGTTATTCTTGAAAAACCTTACGATCATAAAGACCTTATGGGGCTCACCGAAAAGTTGGTCGATGGGGTGACCGTGAAGCAAAGAATTTTTAGACGGTATGATACGAATCAGTCAGCTGACTTTCTGGCTAAACAATATGTAACTCCTATTCGAATTAAGAATTTATCTCAAGGCGGGGCCTACCTTGAATGTGATGCGAGCTCAAGACTTGTGATCGGTGAGAAAGTGAAGCTTGAGATTCCCCTCAATCAGGTCTCTAAGACTTATAAGATGGAAGCTAAAGTTGTTTGGGTGATGCCTGAGAAAATTTTGGGAAAAGTCGGTGTGGGCGTGGAGTTCATTCGATAGAAGCTTCCCGGAGCTAAGCTCCAGGAAGATCAATCATTACATTTTATTGTTCAGTCGGAACGGGTTGGCCTTTACCGATCACACAATTCTTTTGTGCGTTCGACCATTGACCTTGAACTGTGTAGGCAGTTCCTTTGGCATCTTTGATAACACCCTCGTGTTGCACACAAATGTCTCCAATCTCGCCGTTTGCCTCGTCATACCATGCGAGTGGAGCGCCATAGGACGAATTCGAATTTATGACAGGGTCTGTGATGCTTTCGACAAGCTCATGAGAAGCGGTGGAAGTCGTATTTTGAAACACGGTGTTTTCTTTTGGACCACAACCATCGTTGCAACCGTCTTGGCTTAAATCAGGAAGAACTCCATACATGGTGTTGCCACCTTTTTTGTTCGTATAAGCTCCGTGATAGGCGCAGAACTCCACACAAGAGGTCGCGCCGCCAAGGTCGATGGAAATTCCAGCAGGAAAATTGATCGCATAATAAGAATTGCCATCAGATGCAGGGAGGTGACCGGCATTGATTTGGCTTTCTAACTCAGCGGTGATCTCTGCGTCTGTGATCGCGAGTTTGGTGTTCGCTGGATTGATGGTGTATTCACCAGCAAGAGTTCCTCGACCAATTGTTTGTGCTGTGCCTTTTTGTCCATCAACAGAAGTGATGTTGGTGTTGTACTCGGACAACCAATCCATATAGCTGCTGGCAGTGATGGTTCTGTAAAAGCCACCCATTCCGGCTTTGACAGTGGGATCAATTTTAGACCCCCAATTGATAGAATAGACTTTTACATTGGCAATGACAGGTCCACCGAAATAGAGAAGATGGGCATCGGATGGTGGTGGCGGTGGTGGTGTCGGAGCCGTATGTGTCGGATGTATACGCTGCATAACTGTGTATGCCTGCGCAAAATGAGATGACAAAACAATGGTGACTAACAGTGCGAGTAACTTCATGATTCCCTCCCCAGGAAATTTAGCTTTTGAATAGTAAACTCAAATGTATAAATTTATTCAACGTGGCCTTTTGAGAGCGGCACTAGGAACGGAGAACAGGAAAAATCTAGACAATAGTCCGTGGACTTTTATCTTGCAGTTAGAAGAAAATTTTGCGCACCACTTAAGAGTATTTAATATCCAAAAAATAAATTAATTGGCGGTAACAATGGATTCGGCTTTGATTCTTGCGCCTTCTAAATTGGAAAGATCTTTCACTGCACCTTGGGCGAAGTCCGGTCGTCCTCCACCTCTTCCGCCGAGTTCGGCCGCGATGATTTGAAGAATTTTGCCCGCATTGTATTTCGAGACCAAATCCTTCGTCACAGAAACACTGATGGGATTGGATTCTACGCCTTTTCCGATGAGCACAATGACACCCGAACGAATTTTATTTTTGAGTCGATCATTGAGATCGTTGAGCACATCTCGGTCGTCGAGATCGACACTGGCATAAATAAATTTTCCGCCCGTGATGTCTTTGGCAAAATTTGCGAGTTGATCAATGTCAACTTGTCCGCCTTTAAGACTTCGAATTTCTTTTTCTAATTTTTTATTTTCTTCGATCATTTTCAAAATGTAATTTTCGACATCGCTAGAGCCCGAAGCACCTTTGGCAGCCAGGAGCTCCTTGGATTGACCAAGTAAATAGTTAAGAGCCCCATCACCTGTGAGAGCTTCGAGTCTTCGCACTCCGGAACTGACTCCAGCCTCCGATAAAACTTTAAAGAGGCGAATGTCACCGGTGTTGTGAACGTGGGTGCCCCCACAAAGTTCCGTCGAAAAATCACCCATTTGAATCACGCGAACTTTGTCTCCATATTTTTCACCAAAGAGAGCCATGGCTCCTGCCTTGATGGCATTTTGGTAATTCATCTCTTCGGTTTTAACATTTCGAGAAAGAGAAATTTCAGTGTTTACTAATTTTTCGACCTGATCGAGCTCTTCTCGACTCATCGGTTTGGAATGAGTGAAGTCAAAGCGCAGACGATCAGGCGCAACCGAGCTTCCAGCCTGAGTCACGTGAGGGCCTAAAACTTTTCTGAGGGCTGCATGAAGTAAGTGAGTGGCTGAGTGATTTCGTGCCGTCGATCGGCGTTCGGATTCATTGACGATGAGGTGAATCTTTTTTCCATTTGTAAGTTCGCCTTCTAAAACTTCGAGGTGATGAATGACGGTATCATTGGTCTTAGTGGCGTCGATAACTTTGGCTGAGCCTTTTTCAAATTTTAAAATTCCTTGATCACCAATTTGGCCACCACTTTCACCGTAGAAACAAGTTCGGTCTGTGATCGCAAGTCCTTGCTCACCTTTTTTTAGACTTGATACGACTTTACCGCCATTAGACAGCAAGAGAATTTTAGCATGGGTTTCAGTTTCATCGTAACCGGTAAATTCGGTTTTGCCTGCTTTTTGAGAAAGTTCAATAAGGTGGGTAGCGTTTGATGAAATGGCGCTGCCCTTCCAGGTTGTCTTGGCGATGGCTTTAGCTTTTTCCATCAGCTGTTCGAAGGATTTTTCGTCGGCGGTAAAGCCGTGCTCACGGGCGATGACCTGAGTCAGATCCACAGGAAATCCATAAGTGTCGTAAAGTTTAAAAAGTGTTTCACCAGAAATAACTTTTTTTCCTTTACCTTGAAGGGTTTTAATTTCCTGATTGAGAATCTGAGTGCCATGATCCAGCGTCTGAAGAAATTTATCTTCTTCATCACTTACGGTCTTGGCAATGAGATCTCGTTTGAGCGATAGCTCCGGATAGACATCCTTCATTTTAGCGATGACTCCGTTCACGACCACTGCGCTAAGAATACCGTTATTCTTTTGGCTTAATTTTCGACCAAAACGAATTGCTCTTCTCATGATTCGTCTAAGGACATAACCTCTGCCCTCGTTAGAAGGAACTGCGCCGTCGGCAATTAAAAAAGCTGTGGCGCGGGCGTGGTCTGCGAGAACTCGATAGACGGTGACAGCTTCAGTGTCAGATATCGGAAGTTCTTTAAATGTTTTTGCTATATCGACCAGTGGCTCAAATAAATCCGTGTCGTAGTTATTGGTTTTTTTTTGCATAACTGCGGCGACACGCTCCAAACCAGAGCCAGTATCAACTGAAGGTTTTGGCAGCGGTGTTCTCTTACCGTCTGCGGTTTGATTGTACTGCATAAACACGAGATTCCAGATTTCGACGTAGCGGTCGCAAGAGCAACCAACTTTGCAATCAGGTTTTCCACAGCCAGCTTCTTTGCCGTGATCATAAAAAATCTCGGAGCAAGGCCCACAAGGTCCAGTATCGCCCATCATCCAAAAGTTGTCTGCTTCAAAGCGAGAAATGCGATCTCGAGGGATTTTTTCTTGGTCATGCCAGATATCCGCGGCCTCGTCGTCGGTGGTGTAAACGGTGACGTAGAGTTTATCTCTTTCAATTCCGAGTTCTTTGGTTAAAAACTCCCAAGCAAAACGAATGGCATCTTTTTTAAAGTAATCGCCAAAAGAAAAATTCCCCAGCATTTCAAAAAAGGTGTGGTGTCGGGCTGTGAATCCGACATTTTCAAGATCATTGTGCTTGCCGCCGGCGCGCACGCATTTTTGCGAAGTTACAGCTCTTTTGTAAGGTCGTGTTTCAATTCCTAAAAATAAATTCTTAAATTGGTTCATCCCGGCATTGGTAAAAAGAAGAGTATCATCACCAAAAGGAATGAGACTGCTGCTAGCGACGGGAGTATGACCATTTTTCTCAAAATATTTTATGAATTTGCTTCGAATTTCATGGCCGGTCATTGTTTTCATCACTTAGCCTGTTCTTTCATTTGCCGTAAAGTAGCGCTGATGGTCTCAAAATCAAATCCACGCCTCGAGAGAAATTGCCTGGCTTTGGATTCTTGGGCCCATGATAGCGGAAATTTGAATTTGCTCAAAAGTTTTTCTGCTTTTTCGATCTCAATCAAAGGATCTTTGGCCACTTCGGGAAGACCCTTTTCTTTCAGAAATTGCCTTATAAATTGAAAACCTTTCTTTTTTCGATGCAAAGTGAGGCTTGCTTGGAGAGCCAACTCTTCTGGCTTCATAAGCCAGCCATGGGTTTCAGCCCTTGAAATGGCAAGATCGATATGCTCGTCTTCATAGAATCGGCGTAATTTGGCCCTTAATTCCTTAACGGAGTGGTTTCTTTGGGACACATAAATCATGAGTTTATTGAAGGCAAAGTCGACCGAGGATTCTTTGGGAGAATCTTTTTTAAGGAACCTTCTTGTGTTTGATGACCTTAACTTTTTCATCGGATTTGATTCTATTGTCTTTTTCTATTTCTAAATCGAGTTCAATTTTTGTGGCCGTCGCATCATGGCCCTTCTCGTTGTAGTCGAAGTGAGCCCATTTCTTTCCGTCCATGGACGTAATGCCCTTCACTCTTAAAGCAAAATTTTCGGGCTGAGTCGAGAGTTTTACGGCTTCGGCGTAGTCGATCACTTTTTCGGACATAAGTTTCATCAGAGATTGATCAAAAGATTGCATTCCATAGTGCTCATAACCCTCTTCGACCGCGGTTAAAAGATGCTTGGTCTTGGCGGGGTCAGAAATCATTTCGGCGATCCTCGAGGTGTTGATCATGATTTCGAGAGCTGGAACGCGTCCGGAATTGTCAGCTTTTTGGGCGAGCCGTTGGCAGATCACTGCTTTGAGATTGCTTGCCAGCTGCAGTCGAATTTGAGTTTGTTGCATAGTTGGGTAGGCGGCAAGGATTCGATTGATGGTTTCGTGAGTATCCCCGGTGTGAAGGGTCGAAAGAACGAGATGTCCGGTTTCTGCTGCAAGAAGCGCAATATTGATAGTCTCAAGATCTCTCATCTCGCCAATGAGAATAACGTCGGGATCTTGTCGGAGGGCAGCTCGCAAAGCTGAAGAAAAGGAGTTTGTGTCGGAGCCCAGTTCTCGTTGAGTGATCAAACTTTTTCGATCTTTGATAATGTATTCGATGGGATCTTCGATGGTGATAATATGTCTGCTGCGATTGCGATTGATAAAGTCGACCATAGCAGCAAGTGTCGTCGATTTTCCGGAGCCAGTGATTCCTGTGACGAGAACCAAACCTCGTTCATAGTCCGCTATTTTTTTAATGACCGGCGCGAGATTCAGTTCTTCGAGTTGCGGCACTTTGTGAGAAAGATGGCGAATGACGATTCGCACGCTTCCTCTTTGTTGAAAGATGGCAAGACGAAAACGCCCAAGGCCTGCAACTCCATAACTCATATCCAGTTCGCGGTGTTTTTCGAAATGGGCTCTTTGGCTCGCCGATGTGATGAGGTAAACCATATCGCGGAGCACGTTGGCGTCACAGATGTCGTTGGGGTCAGTAAGGGGAACAAGCTGACCATTTTTTCGAATGATGGGCGCGAGACCTGCCTTGAGGTGGATATCACTTGCCCCCAATCCCACGGCCTTAGTTAAAATCTCATCTAAGTTCATACTTTCATTTTAGAAAATATAGCGCGCCATCGCATTATACTTCTTCAAAACTATACCTTTGATATGCGGGCAACCTAATATCCAGTCTAATATGCAGCGATAAGGCATATTCTTTGACAGGTAAATGGCCCTGGAGGATACAAAGGTTACCCATGTCTGAACGATTTAAAAACGTTTACATTTTCTTAGCTACTGGTCTCTATTCCGGAAAGGTTCCATTTATGCCGGGCACGGCTGGTACCTTGGTCGGTATTCCGGTGGCGTGGCTTTTTTTTCGCTCAGGGCCTGCGATCTACATCTTTCTTACCTTCGCTCTCATTCTCGCCGCCATTTACGTTGCAGAAGTTTATGAGAGTTTCACCAACCGCCACGATCGCCCGGAGGTGGTCATTGACGAAATTGCTGGCTATGTGGTGACCATGGCTCTTTTGCCCTGGAATTGGAAAACGGCACTTGCAGGATTTGTGCTTTTTCGAATTTTCGATATTATTAAACCCTTTCCCATTTCGCTGGCCGATAAAAAAGTTCCCGGGGGTTTTGGTGTCGTTTTGGATGACGTTATGGCGGGTTTGGCTAGCAACGTCATTTTGCAACTGCTTGTGACGCACACTCCTTGGCTCGGAGTTTAGTGAAAACAGAAGTCGAAAAATTTATGAATCTGTTTTTATCACGCGGATGGACTTTGTCTGTTGCGGAGAGTTGTACCGGTGGACTCCTCAGCGCTGAACTTTCTCATATATCTGGAATCTCAAGCGTATTTCTTGGCGGAGTTGTGAGTTACTCCAATGCTGCAAAACAAAATATTTTGGATGTTCCAAGTCATTTGATCAAAAGCTTAGGGGCTGTCAGCGAACCCGTGGCTTTGTCCATGGCAAAGAATGTGAAAAAGAAATTTAAAAGCAATTGGGCTATTTCGATAACCGGAATTGCTGGTCCGACCGGCGGATCTCCGGACAAGCCAGTTGGCACTGTATGGTTCGCAGTGGTTGGCCCAGCTTTTGAATATGCGCAAGTACAAGTGTTGAAGGGAGACCGAAAGCAGATTCAGCAGAGCGCCGTAAAACATGCTTTAGGTTTACTTTTGGCAAAAAGCGAATGACGATCAAAACATCAAAAACAAGGAGAAAAAATGGCAAATGTTGAAACAACTGCGAACGATAAAACGAAGGCCCTTGATCTTGCTTTAGCTGCAATTGAAAAGCAGTTTGGCAAAGGATCTATCATGCGACTTGGGAGCAAAGAATCTCTCTATGCTGATATTCCTGTGATCAGCACTGGTGCACTGAGTTTGGATATTGGACTTGGTATCGGTGGACTTCCACGTGGCCGAATCGTTGAAATTTATGGCCCAGAAAGTTCTGGTAAAACAACACTTGCACTGTCTGCCATTGCTGAAGCCCAAAAAATGGGTGGAGTGGCAGCCTTTGTCGATGCTGAACATGCTCTTGATGTGACTTATGCAAGAAAACTTGGAGTGCGCACCGAAGATCTTTTGATCTCTCAGCCTGACACTGGTGAGCAAGCGCTCGAGATCACCGAAACTTTGGTTCGTTCAGGTGCGGTCGATATTCTTGTTGTGGACTCTGTTGCAGCCCTTACCCCTCGCGCTGAAATCGAAGGCGAAATGGGCGACAGTCATATGGGACTTCAGGCAAGACTCATGTCACAAGCTCTTAGGAAGTTGACATCTGCGATCAGTCGAAGTCACACCACTGTGATTTTCATCAACCAAATCCGTATGAAAATTGGTGTGATGTTTGGAAACCCAGAGACAACAACAGGTGGAAATGCACTTAAATTTTACGCCTCTGTTCGATTGGATGTACGACGAGCTAGCGTGATCAAGAATGGCGAAGAGAGCATTGGAAATCGCACAGCTGTGAAAGTTGTGAAGAACAAAATGGCTCCTCCATTTGCAAAAGTAGAATTTGATCTGATGTACAATGAAGGAATTTCGAAAGAAGGAGATATTCTTGATCTTGCTTCCGCAAAGAGCCTCATTGATAAATCGGGTTCTTGGTACAGCTACAACGGCGAAAGAATCGGACAAGGCCGAGACGCCGCAAAACAATTTTTGAAGGACAATCCGAAGGTCACTGAAACTCTCAGACAAAAAGTTCTAGAGTTTCATGGAATCGGAAAAGCAGCTGCCGTGAAAAAAGACGCGGCCCCTGCAGCAGCAGCTCCAGCTGTGGATGCTGACAAAGTGAAAGCGAAACCAAAGAATCACTAGGATTTTTTATCATAAGTTGGACCTGAGAAAAGGAGCTTTGCGGCTCCTTTTTTATTTCGGTGCTGGTTCAAAGATGCCCGCGTTAGTTGTCACTCACTGGTAAAAATTATTTGATTGTTGATCGTTCGACGGTTGGACCTTACAGTCAACATATGAGAATTGTCGTTGCCTTTATTGGTCTTGTTTTCACGGTGCTAGTAAATGCGAAGGAGCAAACACCTAACAAATTTCTGGTTTCTTGTTTCAGAGACTATGTTGCTGCATTCAGTAGCGGTAAGTCTGGGAAGAAGACTGCAGAAGTCGTACGCTTGCGGTGTTTATCGAAAAAACTCAACGAGCAATGGCAGTCTTTAGTTTCTGTTGATAATTTGGACGCTGATGCCTTTTTATTGGCTCAAGATTTTCAGGATAGCTGGAAGACCGAGCAAAAGGTGAAGAATTTAAATCCGACGCGGTTAACGGCTGACGTAGTCTTAGGTAAAGGCTCTGAGGAACATTGCATCCATATCAATTATGAAACTAGTGCCTCAGGCCCTAAAATATCGAAGATTCAAGACTGTTCTGCCAGATAGGCGCAGGCCAATCCACTAGTTTCTAGTCGCCCTTTGGCTCGAATTTCACAGTCGATATGATTTAGAACTAAGCGCGAGGATTTCTGATTTTGTGAAGAAGTTCTTCGACAGTATCTGCAGGGTTGTCGATCACAATTTGACAAAGGAAAGCATCGAACGCTAGTTTTAGATTATGGCAAAACTGTATTTTAGATATGGGACTGTGGGTAGCGCGAAGACGATGAACCTTCTGGCAGTGGCCCACAACTATCAACAGCAGGGCAAGAAAGTGATTTTGATGAAGCCGAAGTTTGATGTGCGTTTCGGGGCTTCGAATATTAAGTCGCGATCAGGCCTTGAAAAAGAGGCAGATTTTTTGGTGACCGATGAAACAGCTCTCGACTTCAATGATTTCGAAGGGGTGTCTTGCATTTTAATTGATGAGGCTCAGTTTTTAGGCACAGAATTTATTGATCAGCTCAGACGTTTGAGTCTGCAAAAAAATGTTCCCATTATTTGTTATGGCCTACGAACTGATTTTAGAACAAACCTATTTACCGGCTCTCAGCGACTGCTTGAAGTTGCCGACGCAGTCGAAGAAGTGAAGACCACTTGTTACTTTTGTAACCACAAAGCCATTTACAATATGAAGTTTCTAAATGGAAAGCCAACCACTCAAGGTCCGGCCATCGATCTTGGCGCCGAAGAAAAATATCTTCCCTCCTGCGCCAATTGCTACGCAGAGAAATTGGCTTAATAGCTAATTTCTCTTTTCGATTTCATCGAGGCGTAGCTCGCAACGATCTTGTCGATCATGGATTTGTGAATCGATTGCAGGTTAAACGACGCGCCAAAATTTTTAAAGTGTGCACATTAAGTTATTAGGACTTTCCATCTGCGATATCGCGATGCTGATTTCGCTTCCGCTTGGAGGCAGTAAGCGCACGCCAACCATAAGTCGAAAACCCAAAACTCCCTGCTGGTTGCGGTCATTGTTTTTAGTGAAGGTATCGACAAGCATGTAAGAATCGAAGTTTGGCTGAAGAAACATTTGGGACGCAGGGGATGAGAAGCTTATTGTCTTGTCTCCCTTTTTAAGGGTTACATCCAACTTAGTATCACTAAGTTCAGTAAAGGTGACCGTACAGCCATCGCGGCCTGCGAACGTCTTTGGAGCCGCCACTCGCCCGAAAATGGCAATGAGTCGGCCAAGCATTTCAGTACCATCCGTTGCTTCAGCTGCGAAAGAAGCGGAACTCAAGAAAAGTGTCGTTAATAAAATAATTGCTTTCATATTTCCTTCTATTGGCAAGTGTGGCTTGCGATTTGTTGAACCTTGTCGTTAAAAGTTTTAACCCATCCGTCGAGAATGGCGTTTTTCTCGTCGTCATTTTTTGGCCGGCTACGTTCGGCAATTCGAGAGGCAATAAAGATATCTCGAATATTTTGTTGAGATAGTTTAGCTAATTGATCTGCCAAAAATTTGCGGCCGGTTTCTCGAATAATTGGATTGCCCATTCCGCCTTTTGCCTTCAGAGAAATGGTGAGGTTACCTTTGCAGACATGAGACTTTTGGTATTCCTTTTCATCGAAGATAGTTTTTGAAGCCCATTCTTTGTAAACCATATGTTCGCCGCTACCACTTAAGCGGCTTCCAGCTCCATAGCTTCCGCCAATATCGTGAATGAAGGCGTAAGTTGAATCGCAGGTTTTAGTTCCAAGCTTGGTCTCGTCAATCTCATATTTTTTTCCGTCCAAGACCAGATCACCTGTGGTTCCTTTGATTCCTTCGGGATCGCACATAAGTTTTTGCTGCTCAGACTTGCGGTCCCCGTGCTGCAAGAAAACGCCAAGAAGCTTGAGGGCTTCGTAATGTGTTCGGCATTGTTCTTTGTCAGAGCCGCTGAGAGCGTTGCAACCGTTGTCGTCCATTTCCTGCCAGGTCCAACCTTTGACTTTTGGAAGTTCAATTTGAGCACCCTTTGATTTTCGTTCAATGGTCGCGAGAGCATAGGTTCGGTCAGCGATTTCGCCAGTTCCATGAAAAGGATCTTCTGGGCAGCCAAGACATTTCACTTTAATGGGATAAATATCGTCGGCGTAAAACCCAAGTAGCCAGAGAGTCCTTGTTCCTGCAACTCCACCGAAGACTTCACCATTGCTCATATCCCCATTGTCGTATTTGACTTTGAAGCTGTCGTTACCGATTTCACATTCGAATTTTGGGGTGTTGCCACCTAGTTCTTTTCCAGCCTTAGCGAATTTACAGGTGTACTCCTGATCAAATTCAAATTTATTTTTCTTACTCTGATGGGGGCCTGCGACCACATCGAGGGCTGAAAGGTCGATTCCTTCCCAAAGCCTGGCCTGGCTAAGATATTCCAGCTTTCGTTGCTGAGAGGCGGCCGTGATGTGTTTAATTGATGACATATTGACGTCATTTGTCGGCTCTGGAATGTCTTGGGCCCGTCCTAATTGAAATGACAGTGTCATTAGCGCAAAAATAAATAGTTTCATGAAACCTCTCTCAAAACGTTTATGCCAGAGCAACTTCGGTGCCGACTGAAACTACTAGGGTTCCTCTCTGAGAGGGTCAAGTTTGGGCTTATCAATTGAAAAAATGATCGTCAGCTCTACACCTTCTAATCCAATCTGTTAAGGCTTAGAAGCGGGCCACCCCGGTCCTGCAATTGCAATCAGAAAGGCTAAACCGAGGGTCGGATATCATATGATTTTAAAGCGTCTCATTTTGGGATTTTTGCCAGTGGTGGCAGCTGCGACCTTGGCTGGTTGCGGCCGGGATGACTCTATTGGTTCAATTTTAAAAAATGAGCTCGAAAAAGATGCCGTTTGCGTCCCCCACACCGTGAATTCCTCCAGCCAACCCGCCTTTGCCTCAAATGCTGCCTATCCTATCCCCGAGGTCAAAGTTCATTATAAGGGGAGAAGTGTGAGTCGGGAGTTTTTAGGGCAACACTCTTCGGCTATCGATGTTCTCACGGCCATAAAAAAATTCAGCACCAGCCCAATTAACAACCTCAACGAAGCTTTGATTCCGGCCGGAACTGAACTTGCGATCGCTTATAACGAATCTTGCCAAAAGCCGAACGCTCCTATCCGAGTGAGAATGAAGGACTACTTGCTTCCCGACGACACAAATATTTTAGATTTGGAGAACCTTGCTCAGAACAACCCTTGCGTTGTCGGTGTCTACAATAAAATTCCTTATCACCTCAATATGACTTCCAACGACCCCAAGATCTCTTTGCAAAAACACCTGAATGCGATCAATGCCGCCACCGCTGACGACACTTTCTACGACACGACCAATGGAATTCAAGACGAAGTCGTCATTGCGATCATCGATAGCGGTGTGGATATTGACCACGAAGATTTAGTAGACAACATGTGGGTCAATAAAAATGAAATCCCAGCCAATGGAGTCGATGATGACTGCAACGGATTTATTGATGACTACGCAGGCTGGAACTTTGTGACTCAAACGGGAGACCCACGTCCCCAAGCTTGGTCAGGGTCTGATGCTGGCGGTGAAAAACACGGAACCCACGTCGCGGGTCTTGCTGCCGCAAGATTCAATAACGGCAAGGGCGGAACTGGAGTCATGGGACTCAAAAGTCGGATCATGGCTCTCAATATTTTTGGGAACTCTTCGGATGGTTCAATCTCCAATGTTTACAATGCTGTCCAATATGCTGCTGACAACGGAGCTCAAGTTATCAATTTAAGTTTGGGTGGATGTGGCTACGATGAGTCCCTCAAAGATGTGATCAACTATGCTGTGAGCCGCGGAGTGACCGTGGTGGTTGCAGCTGGCAATGACGTCTATCAACCTCATGATACAGATCCTCCGCTTGGCCGCGAGTTATCCGACGATCCAAGCGTGAGCAGTGATCCGAATGAGTGCTCCGACGTCACCCTCAACACCCCAGTGTATAAGTCTCCAGCTTCTTTCGGCGGAAGTATCGACGGCCT
>Ga0206905_10240_pt1 | contig 13495 bp, 13 predicted proteins | sample Alteio_BWOrgHeat_43_FD_152940 | JGI IMG/M metagenome (GOLD analysis project Ga0206905, IMG submission 152940) | Enriched cells from forest soil in Barre Woods Harvard Forest LTER site, Petersham, Massachusetts, United States -... | ecosystem: Environmental > Terrestrial > Soil > Temperate forest >...
CAACGGCAGGTGCTGACTCCTGGACTGGTGCAGATGGTCAGCGTGCTGGCGCTGAACAAGCTTGAGTTGAAGGAGATGATCAACACGGAGATGGTGGAGAATCCTGTGTTGGAAGAGTTGGAGGAGTCTGCCGTTTCGCTGGATGAGCGAGTGGGGATCGAGGGAGACAGGGAGCGCTCTGCCGAAGAAGTGGCGGCTGAGAACGAGCGCGTGGAGAAAGACCCCTTCGACGAGATTGATTTCGGCAGCTACTTTCAGGATTACCTGGATCCAGGATTTAAGACGGCCTCGAACTTTGAGGAATATGACAAGCCTTCATTCGAGAATTTTCTGTCGCAGCCGGGAACGCTGAGCGACCATCTGATGTGGCAACTGGGTTCGCTGACGTTGACGCCGGAGGTTCGGTTGGCGGCTGAGATGGTGGTGGGGAATCTGGATGAGAAGGGTTACCTGACCGCGAGCGATGAGGACCTGGTGGAGTCGCTGATACAGGCGAAGGTTCCTGAAAGGCCAGCCCCGATTCCGTTTGAGAGAGGAACGAAGGCAAAGGTTCAGCCGTGGATCGAATCGCAGGAGAGCTCTGATAGCGGCGGGGCCGCGTGTTCAGAGAAGTTTGAGATTGCAGCGGGAGCTGATGAAGAACACGGCGAACTGCTGGCGATCGTACAAGAGGCGCGATGCATTGTCAGCAACCTGGACCCGGTGGGTGTGGGGGCGCGCGATCTTCGAGAGTGCCTGCTGATTCAGATATCGGCTCAGAGGAATGAAGCGGCGATTGTGTCGGAGCGTCGGCGGAAGGCCGTTGCAAACGATGGAGCGGACCAAGAAGATATACCTGCCGGCAGGGAAGATGTCTTCTCGCTTGCTTCGCACATTGTGATGAACTGCCTGCCGCTGTTGCAGAAGAAGGACATGCGCGAGCTTACGCGAAACTGTGGGCATACGGCGGAACAGGTGCAGGCAGCAGTGGATTACATCCGGACGCTGGATCCGAGGCCGGGCCAACGCTATAACCAGAGCGAAACCCGATTGATTGAACCGGATGTGGCTTTTGTAAAGCGCGATGGCAAGTTCGTTGTTTTGATGAACGAGGAGGATTTGCCTACGCTGCGGCTGAATCAGGGCTATCGGAAGATGTTGCAGCAGAAGCAGACGGAAAAGGAAGTTAAGGAGTACGTTAAGGAACGCTACAAATCGGCGATTCAACTGCTGCGGAATATCGAGCAGAGAAAGAATACGATTGTACGGACCTGTGACGTGATTGTTCGGCGTCAGACGGAGTTTCTAGAGCATGGGGTGAATGCGCTGAAACCGATGATGATTAAAGAAGTGGCTGAAGAGATTGGTGTGCATCCTTCGACGGTGAGCCGCGCGGTGGCAAACAAGTATGTGCATACGCCGCAGGGAGTGTATGAGCTTCGTTTCTTCTTCTCCGAGGGAGTGAATGGGCCGGAGGGTGGAGACCTGCCGCTGGTGCTGCTGAAGCGTAAGGTAAAGAAGTTGATTGAGGAAGAGGACGAACGGAAGCCGTTGACCGATGATCAGCTAGCGGCGGAGTTGCAACGTCAAGGCATTCAGGTAACACGAAGGACAGTCGCAAAGTACCGAGAAGATATGCAGATCCCTAGTACACACCAACGTCGTGTGCGCTGACCACTAGTAGATTTTTCGTTGCAAAAGACGAGGTGAGCAGGATGGACGTCGAGTATACCGGTAGACAAACCACCGTTACGAAGAAACTAAAGACGCAGGTTGAGGCTGGGCTGGAGCGAATCGCAAAGATCGTTGGCAGCTCAGGCAACGTGCATGTGATTTTGTGCACTGATAAATACAGGCACATTGCCGAGATTACTGTACAGACGAGAAATCAAAAGCTGGTGGCAAGGTGTGAGGCGACGGAGATGGTGGTCGCGTTGCACGATGGTCTGGACAAGCTGGAGAAGCAGGCGATTCGGCATAAGAAGAGGCATTCGACGATCAAACGGCACCCGAAGAGCGATGTGAAGGCCGCCGCGGCAGAGAAAGCTTCGTCGAATGGAAGCGGTAAGGTTGCGGTGGAGGCTCCTGCGGTGAAGGTGGCGACGAAGAACGGCAGCGGGCGCAAGGCTGTGCCGATGCTCGTTCACTCTTTCCCGTCGCATTCGCCGTTGGCTGAGCCGCACGTGGCGCGATCGAACGATGGAGTGGCTTTACGTCCGATGTCACTGGAAGAGGCTGTGAAGGAAGCGGCGTTCCGGGACCGGGATGTTTTTGTATTTCGCGACCATCAAGGGCAGGCGATGGTGCTGCATCGTAAACGCAATGGAAAGATGGAACTGATCGAAGTTCCGTAAAGTGATGCGAAAGCTGTAGGTGCCGTGTTGTGGGTAGATGCTAGGATTTCTAGCATGCAACGCAAGCACGCGAAGAAGGCAGTGAAGCGGCAGACTGGGCCTGAGAACAAGGGCGAACTGGTGATCCTGACGGGGCTGTCGGGGTCGGGTAAATTGTCTGCCTTGAAGGCGTTTGAGGACCTTGGATATTACTCGGTCGATAATCTTCCCCTTGAGCTGGTGACGCGGTTTGCCGACCTGGTGCGGCAGTCTGCGGAGATTGAGCGCGCGGCGTTGGTTGTGGACGTGCGCGAGGGAATGCGGCTGGATGAGTTCCCGGAGATTTTGAAGAAGGTCAGCCGGGTGCTCCCGACGCGCGTGGTGTTTCTCGAGGCGAGCGAGGATGCACTGATACGACGGTTCTCGGAGACACGGCGGCCTCATCCCATGGGGCGCGCGGATACGGTGCTCAAGTCTATTCGCGCTGAGCGGAAACGGCTTGATCCGATACGCAATGTTGCCGACATTGTGCTGGATACGACGAAGTTCAATGTGCATGAGCTCCGAGCACACATCAATGCACAGTTTGAGCGTGAGGAGAGCGACCGGAATCTAACGATCTCTTCGAATAGTTTTGGATTTAAGAATGGTGTGCCTACGGATGCGGACCTGGTGTTTGATGTGCGGTTTTTGCCGAATCCGCATTTCGTGCCGGAGTTTCGAAAACTGACGGGCCGGCACCCCAAGGTTGCCAAATATGTACGCGACTTTCCGCAGACGGCGGAGTTTCTGGATAAGACGACTGAGATGTTGAAGTTCCTTTTGCCTCACTACATTGAGGAGGGTAAGAGCTATCTGACGGTGGCCTTTGGGTGCACCGGGGGGCAGCACAGGTCGGTTTTTATTGCGGAAGAGATGAAAAAACGGTTGGCTGCAGCGGGATATCGCGTGAAAACGACGCATCGGGACATGCCGCGTTAGGATGCCATACGAACGTCCCGGCACAATAGAATAGAGAGATGCGCAGCACGATGAGTACGATTGGGAGAGTGACGGCTTGAAGCGTATCTGGCGGTTACTTCTCTATGTGCGACCTTACGCGCTTTATTCGCTGGCTTCTGTGGTGCTGATGGCGGTTGTTGGTGCGATGGCTGCGTTCCGCATTTTGCTGGTGAAGCCGATCTTCGACAATGTGCTGCGGCCGGATGCGGTGTCGCATGATGTCCTGGTGTTTCGTGTGCCGCAGGTGGGATGGACGCTGAACCTACACTTTCTGGTGCCAAGTCATCTGCACAACGCCTGGAATGTGGTGGCGTATGCGTTGGTGGTCTCGGCTCTGTTGAAGTCGGTTTGTGATTACGTGGGAACGTACCTCGTGAACTATGCCGGATTCGGCATGATTACTGATCTGCGAAACGATCTATATAACGCTGTGCTGCGTCGGTCGGTGGCGTTTTTTCAGAAGCATACGACGGGCTCATTGCTGTCGACGTTGATTAATGACATTGAGCGTGTGCAGTTTGCGATGTCGAGCGTGCTGGGAGATTTTCTGCAGCAGTTGTTTACGCTGTTGTTTACCGTGGCCGTTGTTGTGATGGTGGGCGGCAAAATGGCCTGGGCGCTACTGCTGTTTGTGCCTGTAGTGATTTCGTCGGCGCGGAGGATTGGTAGGCGGGTTCGGCAGACGACGCGCAAGGGGCAGGATAAGCTGGCGGAGATCCAGAACATTCTTCACGAGACGATTACGGGCAACCGAATTGTGAAGGCATTCGGGATGGAGTTGTGGGAGATGAATCGCTTCCGCAGGGCTGCTCGGCGGTTATTCAGAGCGAATTTGAAGTCGGTGAGCGCGCAGGCGATTAGCTCACCGCTGATGGATGCGCTGGGTTCGGTGGGAATTGCGTTGCTGCTGTTGTTTGGGCGCCAGCGGATATTGCATGGCGATATGACGGCGGGATCGTTTATCACGTTCCTGATTGCGGTGTTTACGTTGTACGATCCGGTGCGTAAGTTTGCTTTGTTTTACAACAGCTTTCAACAGGCGCTGGGTGCTAGCGAAGATATCTTCAAATTTATGGACGCGCAGGATGATGTGCAGGAGAAGAAGCGCGCTTATGTGCTGAAGGGGTTCAGCGAAGGAATTCAGTTTGAGAATGTGGGCTTTGCTTATGAAGCTGAAGATGAAGAGACCAAGCAGGTGCTGCATGGGATCAATCTCGATGTGCAGCCTGGCGAGGTGATTGCGTTTGTAGGGCCGAGCGGAGCGGGTAAGTCATCGCTGGTGAATTTGATTCCGCGGTTCTTCGATGTGAATGAAGGACGGATTTTGATTGACGGACATGACCTGCGCGATGTGACGATTGATTCGCTGCGGAAGTTGATCGGCAAGGTAACGCAGGAGACGGTGCTGTTCAACGATACGGTGCGGAACAATATCGCGTATGGGCAGCCGGATGTTCCGCTGAGCAGAGTGGAGGAGGCGGCGCGGATGGCGCTGGCTCATGACTTCATCATGCGGATGCCTGACGGGTACAACACGAAGATCGGCGAGAAGGGCACGCGGCTAAGTGGGGGAGAACGGCAACGGCTGGCAATCGCACGTGCGATTTTGAAGAACGCTCCGATTCTTATTCTGGATGAAGCCACTTCGGCGCTGGATATGGAGAGCGAACAGTATGTGCAGGCAGCGCTGGCGAACCTGATGAAGGGGCGCACGGTGTTTGTGATTGCACATCGGCTTTCGACCGTGAGGAGTGCTACGCGGATTGCGGTGATCGAGCGTGGGCAGATATCGGAGATTGGAACGCATGATGAGCTGATGCGGCACTCTGGGACGTACCGGCGGCTTTACGATATGCAGTTCAAAGATTCAGGGCTGGTTACAGCAGGGAACGGCGATGTGGCGCATGTGGTGGAGGGTATAGCGTGAGTGCAGTCTATTCGATGACAGGTTTTGCAAGTCTGCGTGGTTCTGCGGGTGATGGACTTGCTTTTACGCTGACGATGAAGAGCGTGAACCATCGGTTTCTCGATCTGAGTTTCCGGTTGCCTTCGTACTGCGATGGGTTGGAGATGCAGTTGCGCAAGTTGATGAAGGAGAATCTGCACCGTGGGCATGTGGATGTGACGTTGCAGGTTGAGCGAAGGGCGAACGCTGAGGTCCAGTTGAACGCCGACCTGCTGGGCGCTTATGTGACGGCATTTCGTGAAGGCGCGAAGGCTCATGGGATTGTGGGCGAACCTGATCTGAGTGCGATGCTGCGGATTCCGGGTGTGATGAGTGTGGAGACCAATACGGGGGCGGGAGATACATCGGAGCTGGAGGCTGCGGTGGTGGCGCTGGTTCCGCTGCTGGTTGAGAAGCTGAATGAGGGTAGGAAGCAAGAAGGCGAGGCGCTTGTGGCGGAGTTGCGAGCGTCGATGCTGCGTTTGCGGGCCTTTGCCGGAGAGATGGCTGGGTTGCGGAATGGCGTGCGGGAGGCGCAGTTTGAGCGGCTGCGGAGCAGGCTGACTGAGTTGACGCAAGGTGTCGTTATGAGCGAGGAGCGGTTGCTGACTGAAGCTGCAGCGCTTGCGGAGAAGAGCGATATTGAGGAAGAGATCGTAAGGCTGCGCACGCATGTGGACCGCTTTGTGGCGTTGTTGGATGAAGGTGGGGAGTTGGGCAAGCGGCTGGACTTTCTGCTGCAGGAGCTGAATCGGGAGGCTAATACTATGCTCTCGAAGACAAGTGGGGCTACGGGGGAGAACGGCCTGCGCATTACAGAGCTTGGGCTGGAGATGAAGGCGGAGATCGAGAAGGCTCGGGAACAGGTGCAGAATCTGGAGTAGTGCGGCCGGGGCGGTTACACTGGGTTATATCGACATAATCAAGGTGTTCAGGGGCTGATGGCAGGCATACTTTTTATCATTTCGGCGCCTTCGGGCTCGGGCAAATCTACGCTGGTAAGCCAGCTTCGGACGCTGGTCACGGGGCTGGAGTTTTCGGTTTCATATACGACACGAGCGCCGCGTGGGTCGGAAGTCCCCGGAGAGGCTTACCACTTTACGACTCGTGAAGAGTTTGAGCGGATGATTGCTGCGGGCGATTTTCTGGAGTGGGCTGAGGTCTTCGGCAATTATTACGGGACGGCAGTATCGGCGCTGGAGCATGCGAAGGCTGCGGGAAGGGATTTGCTGCTGGATATAGATGTTCAGGGCGCGTTGCAGGTGATGAAGAAGAAGCCGGAAGCGGTTTCGATTTTTATTATGCCGCCTAGTCCACAGGTACTGGAGATGCGGTTGCGGAACCGCAGCCAGGCTGAGCAGATGACTTCGGAGACTGTGATTGAGAGCAGACTCGCGGAGGCTAAGAATGAATTGAAGAAGATCTGGGACTACAAGTACGCGTTGGTGAATGACGTGTTGGATCAGGCTGTGACCGAGATGAGGGCGATTGTTTTGAGTGAGCGTGGTGAAGATGGTGGTGTGCAACCGGTTGCTTCCAGTTGCAGGACGGATGCGGCATCACCGCGGTTGAAGGCGGCATTAGAGACATTTAGCAGGTAGAGATGCTTTCCGTAGCGATTTGTGTTTCGGAATTGGTTGGGCTGAGTTATAAATTCAGACAACAGGGGGTCTCATGACGGTTGAAAATGCTTTGCACAATAAATACAGCCTGGTAAAAGGCGCGGCACGACGGGCTCGGCAGTTACAGAACGGGGCTTCACCGCTGATCGTGGCGAAGTCGATGAAGGCTTGCCGGGTGGCGCAGGACGAAATCAAGCAGGGCCATGTAACATTTGTTCTGCCGAAGGCGATCAAGGAGCCGGTGCTGGATATCGCGATTCACTAAGCGCGATACCATAGAGTCATGGCTGAAGATGTAGAGCGGTTGCGGGCGTATGTCGAATACTTCCGTGACATGGGTGTTCATGATTTTTACCGCCGAGGCGAGCCGGTTTTTACCGAGGTCGTTGCCGAGGCTGCGGTGGAGCGTGCCGCTGAGTTTCTGTCGGTTAAAACTGAACCTCTGCCAGTGAAAGCTGTGCCCGTGCCTGGGCCGGTGATCGCAGCGCCTGTTGTCGTTCCTTCTAAGTCGGATTTTCTGGAGCCTCCGATCGCAAAGCTGGTTAGTTTCGATAATCTTGCACCTCTGCCGGAGGTACGTGTTGCAGCGGCAGAGAAGATGGGTGCGCTGCGCGCTATTCAGGAAGACATTGGCGATTGCACGCGATGCCCGCTGGCTTATGCGGGGCGACGCAAGATTGTTTTCGCTGATGGCGATCCGAATGCGCGGTTGATGTTTGTGGGTGAAGGCCCGGGTGCGGATGAAGATACTTCCGGGGTTCCTTTTGTGGGCAAGGCCGGACAGTTGCTGAACAACATGATTGGCGCGATGGGACTGAAACGTGAAGAGGTCTACATTGCCAATATCGTGAAGTGCAGGCCGCCGGCTAATCGGGTTCCGGAGCCGGTGGAGGCTAATACGTGCTCGCAGTTTCTGCTGCGGCAGATTGATGTAGTGCAGCCCCAGGTTATCGTTGCACTGGGCGCTACGGCGGCGATGTATCTGCTGGGGGTGAAACAGTCGCTCGTATCGCTGCGGGGCAAGTGGCATGGATGCAGAGGGGCCAAGCTGGTGGTGACGTATCATCCGGCGTTTCTGCTGCGCGATCCTCGGCAGAAGGGCGAGGCGTGGAAGGATCTGCAGATAGTGATGGCGGAGATGGGCTTGAAAGGTCCCAGCAAGGGGTAGGGTACTCCTCATACTAGGTATTTTGGGCGTAAGTTTCTTGTATTCAATGGATTGCGTCGGGTTGGTGTCTTCCAACCGGGCCGCCGCACATTACTCTGGCGATGACGACCATGGATACTTCAGTTGACTTCATATTTGGTGGGTCATTTTGAAGATGCATGCGGCTAGGGTTGCCAGGCGTATGGCTTCGCTTACGAGAGTGGCTGTGATGGCAACCTGAGGCGAAGGTTGGCGCTCTAAATTTGTAACAGTCCTGCAATAAGGAGCGTAATGGCGCCGAAGAAAAAGTATGGACTTGCTGATCCGTCACGACTTGAGCCGGTGCTAAAGAAGGGTTTGTTGCAGGTGATTGTTGAAACGCCTAAGGCCAGCCGAAATAAATTTTCCTTTGATCCGGAGCAGGAGATATTTGCGCTGAAAAAGGTGCTGCCTGCAGGAATGGTTTTTCCGTATGATTTCGGATTTCTTCCGAAGACGCTGGCGGATGACGGCGATCCGATCGATGTGCTTTTGTTGATGGACGAGCCTGCATTTCCCGGGGTTTTGGTGCCTTCGCGGCTGATCGGCGTCATTGAGGGAGAGCAGGTGGATGGCAAAAAGCGAATTCGCAATGACCGCCTGGTCGCGATTGCAGAGGCGAACCACATGTATCAAAACGTGCGAAGGCTGAATGATTTGCCCAAACAGTTTTTGCGCGAATTGGAGGATTTCTTTGTCAATTACCACCGGTTGGAGGGCAAGAAGTACAAGCTGCTGGGTTACAAGGAGATTGCGGTGGCGGAGAGATTGATCAAGAAGGCGAAGAAAGCTGCTTAGACTGCGAGCAGATGTGGTCAGCGACGGATGGAAGAACTGTTGATGAGGTTTCTGATCGGTGGGGTTGTGATCAGCGCATTTGCGTTGTTGGGTGATGTGTTGCGGCCCAAGAGTTTTGCAGGTTTGTTTGGCGCGGCACCTTCGATGGCGCTTGCGACGGTGGGGATAACTATTGCACACCAAGGTAAATGGTATGTGGCTACGGAGGCGCGATCGATGGCGTTGGGTGCGATCGCATTTTGCGTGTATGCCTATGCAGCGGGTTTGGTATTGATGCGGTATAAGAGATCGGCCGCGTGGACGACGTTGTCGCTGCTGCCGATATGGCTGGGGATTTCGCTGGGGTTGTGGTGGACGCTGCTGCGGTGAGTGAATGAGGATCGAAGCCAATTTTTCAGTGCTCAAAGATGCGAAGGTCCATGAGTATGTGGCACGGTTCGTATTGGGTGGATTGGTAACGGTGGTGGTGGGGCTGATTACGAAGCGATGGGGGCCGGTGATTGGAGGGCTGTTTTTGGCGTTCCCTTCGATCTTTCCGGCTGGAGCAACGTTGGTCGAGAAACATGAGGTGCAGAAGAAGAAAGAGATTGGACGAGACGGGAGACGGCGTGGCCGGGAGGCTGCGGGACTCGATGCGTTTGGTGCGGCTTTGGGGGCGATGGGACTTATGGCGTTCGCGCTCGTGTTGTGGAGATTGCTGCCGCAGCACAGCGCTTGGGTGTCGCTGGGTTTGGCGGCGGTGGCTTGGATGGTGGTCTCAGGATCGCTATGGGTGCTGTGGAGGATTTGACGGGGTAGCCACCACTTTCACACATAGAGATGTGAAAGGCTCGGAAGCATTAGGCTAGTGGGATGCCTTTGTTTTGTGATGTTGCGTTGCCAGTGCCTCTGGATCAGACATTTACCTATGTGGTGAACGGAATAGTTCCTGTGATTGGAGCGCGGGTGCTGGTGCCTTTCAGCGGGCAGCGGTTGATGGGTGTGGTGGTAAAGGTGCATGAGAATGCGCCGGAGGGCGTGGAAGTGAAGCCTGTGCAGCAGGTGCTGGATGATGCGGCGCTGCTGCCGGATGAGTTGATGAAACTGGCGGCGTGGATTGCGCAGTACTATGTCGCTCCGCTGGGCGAGGTGCTGCGGGGGATGTTGCCGCTGTCGGCTGAGGTGAAGCGGCATGTGGCATACAAAATCGCTGAGGCGGGACGCAAGGTGTTGTATGAGGGGGCGGCGAAGGGTTCTTCGCGGAGATCTAAGTTGTCGCCTGAGGAGCAGAATCGCGAGTATTCGGTGCTGAATTATTTGGAAGATGGAGCTTCGGCGAAGGTTTCGGCGCTGCGGTCGGCTACGGGGGCGAACAAGGCTCTGCTGGAGGGAATGGTCAGGAAGAAGTGGCTGGTGCGGGAGGCCGTGGCTGAGGAGAGGGATGCTCGGAGGCTGGAGAAGGTCGCTGTGCTAAGTACAGGGAGTAGGGAAGAGGGAATAGGGAGTAGCGAACAAAAGTATGGGGTTCGGTTGCCTCGGTTGAATGAGAACCAGTTGGCTGTGATGGCGGAGTTGGCGGCGGTTGATGGTCGGATGCGGGTGAAGGATCTGCGGGAGAGGCTGGCGCGAGTTGGGGTGCCGGAGTCAACGTTGGGGACGCTGGTGAAGCGTGGGTTGGTGGTGATTGAGGAGGTGGCTGAGGATTTTCGTATGGGTGGGGTGGGAGCGCATGGGAAGAAACATGCGCATGAGCACGCTTTGAATGAGGTGCAGATGGAGGCGTTGGGTACGATTGCGGCGGCTATGGCGCAGGGGGGATTTAAGCCGCATTTGCTGTATGGGGTGACGGGGTCAGGGAAGACGGCGGTTTATTTTGCGGCGATGCGACGGGCTCTGGATGAGGGGAAGTCAGCGGTGCTGTTGGTTCCGGAGATTGGATTGACGCCAGCGATGACGGGGCAGTTGGTGGCTGCGTTTGGGGATGAGGTTGCGCTGCTGCACTCGCAGTTGACGCCGGATGAGCGGGCGGAACAGTGGCATAGGATTCGGCGGGGTGAGGCGCGGGTTGTGGTGGGGACGCGGTCCGCGGTGTTTGCGCCGGTGGTGAAGCTGGGGCTGATCATCGTGGATGAGGAGCATGACGGAAGCTACAAGCAGGAGGAGACTCCGCGGTATCACGGTCGCGACGTTGCCGTGATGCGGGCGAAGCTGAATGAGGCTGTGGTGGTGCTGGGATCGGCTACGCCTTCGCTTGAGAGCTGGTCGAATGCTGAGAAGGGAAGATATGCGCGAGTGGAGATGCGGCAGCGTGTCGCTGATCGTCCGCTGCCTGCGGTTGAACTGGTGGACATGCGCAATGAGTTCAAGGAGACGGGGCAGGAACAGATATTCTCGCGCAAGTTGATTGAAGAGACGCAGGCTACGCTCGATCGCGGCGAGCAGGTGATTATTCTGCTGAACCGGCGCGGGTATTCGTTTGTGGTGATGTGTCGAAGCTGCGGCGAGAAGATTGAGTGCGAGAACTGCGCGATTTCGATGACGTATCACAAGCCGGTGAGTGATGGTGAAGGTATAGCGCAGCCGGGGCAGCGGTTGGAGTGTCACTACTGCGGATTTCGACGTGTGGTTCCTAAGACTTGTCCGAAGTGCGAGAGCGAGCATCTTTATTTTCTGGGTGCGGGGTCGCAGCAGGGTGAGGAACGGCTGCAGGAGTTATTTCCTTCGGCGCGGATTGGGCGCATGGATCGCGATACAGTGCGAGGGCGCAGCGATATGGAGAGGCTGTTGTCGCGGCTCCATGCGGGGGAGATCAATCTGCTGGTGGGAACGCAGATGATTGCGAAGGGACATGATATTCATGGCGTGACGCTGGTGGGTGTCGTGGGCGCGGACTTTGCTCTGGGGCTGCCGGATTTCAGGGCGGCGGAGCGGGTGTTCCAACTGCTGACGCAGGTATCAGGGCGAGCGGGGCGCGGCGATCTGCCAGGGAAGGTGCTGGTGCAGACGTATCACCCCGATCATTACGCAATTCAATTTGCAGCACAGCATGAGTACCCGGGGTTTGTGGCCAAGGAGATGAACTACCGGCGCTGGATGCACTATCCGCCGTATGCCGTGCTGGCGAATGTGGTGATCCAAAGCGAGAGGCTAGAAGAGGCTACTGGTTGGTCGAGTATGCTGGGGCGGTGGTTTCAGCAGTCGCGTATGGAGAAGGTTCGCGTGTTGGGGCCAGCAGCCGCACCGATAGTGCGGCTCAAGCGAATCTACCGATATCACTTTGTGCTGAAGGCGGAGCGCAGGCAGACGCTGGGGGAGGCTCTGCGTGCGATGCTGCGGTTCGCTGAGACGCAAAACATCCCGCGTCGAAACCTTGTGGTCGACGTGGACGCATTGCACCTAATGTGACGGAACTGAGGCTATTCCAGAAGATGAAGCTCTTTACCGGGCTTGAAGCGGACAGCCTTGCCGGGAGCGATGGTGACTTCCGCGCCTGTCCGTGGGTTGCGGCCGATGCCGGTTTTTCTGGGTTTAACTGTGAAGACACCAAAGCCGCGAAGCTCGATGCGGTCGCCCGCAATCAAGGTCTGCTTCATGCTCTCGAAAATAGCGTCTACCGCAGCCTCTGCTTTCGTCCTTGGCAGTCCGGTACGCTCAACAACCCTCTGTATAAGATCCTGCTTAATCATTCTGGGCCGCCGTCCTTGGGCTGTAATTTTTACAAATCGAATTACTGACCGGGTTTTAGTATCGTGATGTTAGAAAGTCATATCGAGATTGTCAACGCAAGAACGCTACCGTAAGATGAAGAATCTAATGAGTCAAGTGTTGGGCCACCCTGCGGAACCCAGTTTACACACTTCTGCGACAATTAGAGTATCGAATTGGATTACGAAGGGAACCATTTAGAGTGGCCATAAAAAGTGACCGTTGGATCCGCCAGCAGGCGATTGAGCATGGAATGATCGCGCCGTTCAGCGAAAAACAGGTAAAAGACGGGGTAATCTCCTATGGCCTGTCCTCGTACGGGTATGACCTGCGGGTTTCGGATGAATTCAAGATATTTACAAATGTAAATAGTGCAATTATCGATCCGAAGGCTTTTGACGAGCGTTCGTTTGTTTCGGTTCAGGCGCCCAGCGTGATTGTGCCGCCGAATTCATTTGCACTGGCTCGTTCGATTGAGTATTTCAAGATACCGCGCGATGTACTGACAATCTGCGTGGGCAAGTCGACGTATGCGCGGTGTGGGATTATCGTCAATGTCACTCCGTTTGAGCCGGAGTGGGAGGGATTCGTGACGCTGGAGATCTCGAACACTACGCCACTGCCGGCACGAATCTATGCGAACGAAGGATTATGCCAGATACTGTTCTTCCAATCTGATGAAGTCTGCGAGGTCAGCTACGCGGACCGCAAAGGGAAGTACCAGAATCAGCAGGGAATCGTTCTACCGAAACTTTAATTTTTTATTGGGCCTGTTGCGCTGTTTCCTTTGGCATTACGTAGAGATTGATTAGGCGTGAGGACGCTGACCAGGCCATGAAAGAGACGACGTCTCGCGAGCAACTGCGTCTAGGCATGATTGCCGTGGACCCCCTGCGTATTGTTGGAATGCAGGCATTTTTTTCTGACGGCAGCGGAGTCGAGGTCA
>Ga0206905_10244_pt1 | contig 13380 bp, 22 predicted proteins | sample Alteio_BWOrgHeat_43_FD_152940 | JGI IMG/M metagenome (GOLD analysis project Ga0206905, IMG submission 152940) | Enriched cells from forest soil in Barre Woods Harvard Forest LTER site, Petersham, Massachusetts, United States -... | ecosystem: Environmental > Terrestrial > Soil > Temperate forest >...
GGCGTTCGAGGGCTTTGTGGGGGCCGAAAAGGGGTACGCCATAGCGGCGGCTTTTCTTGGTGCGGGGTCCGGTGTAACGAGCCATAAATTAGCGGAATAGGATTTTTAAGCTTTCTTAGACCCGGCGCTGCTTGCGGGGGCGGCAGCCGTTGTGGGGGACGGGGGTGACGTCGGTGATGGAGGTGACTTCGAGGCCGATGGCCTGGAGGGCGCGGATGGCCGATTCGCGGCCGGTACCGGGGCCCTTGACACGGACGGAGACTTCCTTGAGGCCGTGGCCCATGGCCTGGCGGGAAGCGTCCTGGGCGACGACCTGGGCGACGTAGGCGGTCGACTTCTTGGAGCCGCGGAAGCCGCACTTGCCGGCGGAGGACCAGCCGATGACGTTGCCGGTCATGTCGGTGATGGAAACGATGGTGTTGTTGAAGGTCGCCGAGATGTGGGCGATGCCGATGTAGATGTTCTTGCTGCCCTTGGCCTTGACGATCTTGGGCTTTTCCATCTCGTTCGGGTCGAGCGAGAGGCTGGTCGAAATCTGGTCGGCGGGCTTGACCGCGGCAGCGGCGGCGCCCTTCTTTTCACCGGCGGCTTTTTTCTCGCCGGCGGGTTTCTTTTCGGCGGCGGGCTTTTTTTCCGCTGCCGGTTTGGGGGCCGCGTCAGCGGCGGGGATGTTGGGAGTTTCGTCTGCCATGGGAATAGAGGGTAAAAATTAGACTTTGCCGGCCTTGGCGTCCTTGTTGCGCTGCACGCCGACGGTCTTGCGGGGTCCTTTGCGGGTGCGGGCGTTGGTGCCGGTGCGCTGACCGCGCACGGGGAGGCCGCGGCGATGACGGATGCCGCGGTAGCAATTGATGGCCTGGAGGCGCTTGAGGTTCTGCTGAAGCTCGCGGCGGAGGTCGCCTTCGATGATGTACTTGTTTTCCTGGATGATCTGGATGATGCGGTTGATCTGCTGATCGCTCAGGCTTTTGGCGCGGGTATCAGGGTTGATCTCCGCCTGTTCGAGGATGAGTTTGGCGCGGCTGGGGCCGATGCCGTAAATGTAGGGAAGGGCGGCTTCAATCCGCTTTTCACCGGGAATGTCGATACCGAGAAGACGTGGCATAGGAAAGGTAGAGGGTAGAAGTGAGAAGGGATCAACCCTGGCGCTGCTTGAGGCGGGGGTTTTTCTTGTTGATGATGTAGACGCGGCCCTTCCGACGGACGACCTGGCAGTCCGAAGTGCGGCGTTTGACGGAAGCGCGAACTTTCATATTTTTTATTCTAAATTGTCGGGTTTTACGCTCTGGAAGCGAAGACAAAAATGCCTTCGCGCGATAAAGCGCAAGAGGAAAAGACTATCAAAACCCGGCTGGGTGGCAAGTGTGTTGTTGAAGTTTTTTATTTGAAAGATAATTAGTCTTTGAGGGAGGTTTTTTAGGGGCGAATTCAAGGAGGGGGAACGGTCGTTTTTAGCAAGGCAGAAGGGGTGATCTTTTTGGCAAATTCTTCGGTTTTAGAGATAGTTTTAACGGAGACTGAACTGATCCTTCGACACTGCCTGCGCGATAGCGCATGGATACTTCCTTTCACTTGAGCAGAGCGCCGAAAGGCGCAACCTCAGGATGACGTAGTGGAGGGAGACGAGCTCATTGCGCTTCGGGAGGAGGCCGTCGCCCGGAGGCCGATGAGTGCCTAGGCGATGATTCGTCCGCGGGAGAGGTCGTAGGGGTGGAATTCGAGGGAGACGGAGTCGCCGGGGCGGTAGGCGGTGGTGTTTCCCCGGGCGACGCGGGCGATGGCGCGGTGGCCATTGGCCAGTTCGACCCGCCAGGCGCCGATCCCCTGCCCGACAGGTTCGAGGATTTTGCCGCGGGCGTGGATAAGGTCGGAGGCGGGCATGTGGCTTTATTTATGGCAGGAGGATTGGCCTATCGGCAACTCCTTCGGTTTCGGAAAGCTGAACTGATCCTTCGACACTGCCCTGCGCGATAGCGCATGAATATTTTCCTTTCATTTGAGCAGAGTGCCGAAGGCGCAACCTCAGGATGACATTGTGGGGGTTGGGGAGGAAAGGGGCTCGCTGCGCTTCGGGAGGATTTCTGTCGCCCGGAGGCCGACGGCTACCATGCTCTTTCCATGGAACGCGGCGGGATGGGGTTTCGCTTTCCCCGGCGGTCATGGATCGCCGCTACAGGGAGCGTCCGTCGCGGCGGCGGCTATTTGCGCTTATCTCCGTTTTGCGGCGGTTTCGGGGAGGCAGGTGAGGATTTCGGGGTCGTCTTCGGTGATGAGGACGGTGTGCTCGAAGTGGGCGGAGGGTTTTCCGTCGGCGGTGACGACGGTCCAGCCATCGGCGAGCTGGCGGACCTGGGCACGGCCGAGGTTGACCATGGGTTCGATGGCGATGGTCATGCCGGGCTTGAGCCTGGCTTTGACTTCGCGGCCGTAGTTGGGGACGTGGGGTTCCTCGTGGAGCGAGCGGCCGACGCCGTGGCCGACAAATTCGCGGACGACGCTGTAGCCATTGGCGAGGACGAAGTTTTCGATGGCTTCGGAGATGTGGTGGACGCGGTTGCCGGGGCGGGCCTGCTCGATGCCGATGGCGAGGGCTTCCTGGGTTTTTTCGAGGAGGCGGGTGGTGGAGGCGGGAATTTCGCCGACGGCGATGGTGGTGGCGGTGTCGCCGACCCAGCCGTGGAGGACGATGCCGATGTCGAGCTTGACGATGTCACTGTACTGGATGCGCCGGGCGCCGCCGATGCCGTGGACAATCTCGTCGTTGACGGAGATGCAGATATGGCCGGGGAAGCCACGGTAGTTGAGGAAGGGGCTGCGTCCGCCGCGGTCGTTGATGAGGCGGGCGGCGAGTTTGTCGATTTCGCCGGTGGAGATGCCGGGGACAACGGCGAGGGAGACTTCCTCGAGGATTTCGCGGGCGGTGCGGCAGCTGCGGCGCATGGCTTCGATTTCCTCAGGCGTTTTGATGGGGATGCTCACGATGGGAGGGCTGTGGACGGGATTATCGGAATGGGGTGAAAAGTGGAAGGAGGAAGATGCTTCGGGCCGTCGGGAACGGCAACTGAATTTTTGACAGAATTGGCGAGATTAACACGATTTTTTTTCGGGAGAAGGAAGTGTTGTGGTTAGCGGTTGCCCAATTTGCGATCTCGTTAAAAAAAATTAAAGCCTGTCATTCTGAAGTTGTACCTTTCGGCGCTCTGCTGGAATGAGCCACCAACGGACGACCGGGAGGTGGTCTCTCCATTTTTCCAAACGGCGGTCATAGACCGCCGCTACAGGCTGAACTGATCCTTCGACACTGCCTGCGCGATACCGCATGGATACTTTCTTTCATTTGAGCAGAGCGCCGAAAGGCGCAACCTCAGGATGACGGACTATTTCCACCAGCGAGGGTTCTCCGAGAGAAAGCTCCGGATGACCGGAGCGTCAGCCTTACTTCAGGGAGAAGGCGATTCCGACGATGAAGATGATGGCGATGATAACGAAGAGCCAGACGTAGGAGGTGCTGTCGACGGCGTGGCCCTGTCCCTGCGCGGGAGTGGAGCCGGCGGAGCGGCCCCGGATGCGGCCCTTCTTGAGGAAGCCATCATAGTGGCGCTGGAGAAGATAGGTTTCCATCTGGCGCATGGTGTCGAGCATGACACCGATCATGATCAGCAAGCTGGTGCCGCCGAAGAACTGGCTGGTGAGCTGGGGGACGTTGGCGTAGTGCTGGGCAGCGGAAGGGAGGATGGCGAGGACGGCGAGGAAGATGGCGCCGGCGAGGGTGAGGCGCGTCATGGTGTACTCGAGGAAGTCGGCAGTGGGGGCGCCGGGACGGACACCCGGGATGAAGCCGCCGTTGCGCTTCACGTCCTCGGCGATCTGGATCGGGTTGAACATGAAGGAGACCCAGAAGTAGGAGAAGAAAAAGATCATGCTGACGTAGAGAACGTAGTAGAGCGTGCCTCGGTTGAGCGAGTCGGCGAGTTCGCTGGCCCAGCTGGATGAGCTGATGGGCAGGATCTTGATCATGAAGGCGGGGACGAGGAGGATCGACTGGGCGAAGATGATCGGCATGACGCCCGAGTAGTTGACTTTGAGAGGGAGGAAGGAACTTTGGCCGCCGTAGACTTTGTTGCCGCGCACCTGCTTGGCGTACTGGATGGTGACTTTGCGCTGGGCCTGGGTGATGGCGATGGTTCCGGCAATGACGGCAAAGAGGAAGACGAGCATCATGGGGAAGGCGATGACGGGGACCGCCTGCTCGGCGGTACTGCCAGCGGGGGGGCGGATCATCTGCCATCCCTGGAGGAGGGCGGCGGGAAGGCGGGAGACGATGTTGACCGTGATGACCATCGAGATGCCGTTGCCGATGCCTTTGTCGGTGATCTGCTCGCCGAGCCACATGAGCAGGAGGGTACCGGTCAAAAGACTGGTGATGGTGGTGAATTCAAAGAGGAGGCCGGGGGTGGGAACGAGCGGGCCGTATTGAGAGGTGACCGCCGCGATGCCGGCGAGCAGCTGGCTGTGCTCGGGGGATTCGAATTGCTTGGCGTAAAAGTAGCCCTGGACGAGGCAGATGAGGATCGTGGCGTAGCGGGTGTACTGGGTGATTTTCTGACGGCCGCCTTCCTCGCGGGCGAGCTTGCCGAGGCTGGGGACGACGGCGGTCATCAACTGGAGCATGATGCTGGCACTGATGTAGGGGATGATGCCGAGGGTGAAGACGGCGCAATTCTCCAGCGCACCGCCGCTGAAGAGGTTGAACATGCCGACGACCGTGTTGCCGGACTGGGTGTCGATGATGGAGTGAAAGAAGTGGGCCAGGATGGCGGTGTTGACGCCGGGAACGGGAATGGCCGCGCCGATGCGGATGACGACGATGACGGCCAGCGTGAAAAGAATACGCTGGCGCAGTTCGGGTATCTTGAAGCAATTGGCGAAGGCCGAGAGCATGGGTCAGTTCCTGGAGGCGAGGCCGTGGAGGAGATTAGGCCTTGGCCGCTGGCTTCTTGGCGGGCTTGGACGTTTTGGCCAGCACCTTCGCGCTGTTGCGGGCGGGATAGGTCTTGACCGCGACAATCTCGATCGAGCCGCCGGCTTTTTCGATTTTTTCACGGGCCGAGGCGCTGATCGCGTCCACCTTGAGCGAAAGTTTCTTGGTAAAGTCGCCGGAGCCGAGGATTTTCACGCCGTCCCAGCGGCCGTTGACGAGACCGGCTTCGCGGAGCGCCTTTTCATCGATCACGCCGGAGACGGAAAGCTTTTCGAGGTCGCCGAGGTTGACCGGGGCGTAGGTGATCTTGAAGGCGGTGTTATTGAAGCCGCGCTTGGGGATGCGGCGGATGAGGGGCATCTGGCCGCCTTCGAAACCGAGACGGATGCTGCCGCCGGAGCGGGCTTTCTGACCTTTGTGGCCTTTGCCGCTGGTCTTGCCGTGGCCGGAGCTTTCGCCGCAACCGAGGCGCTTGACGCGATGGCGGGCACCGGGACGGGGTTTGGAATTATGAAGTCGGATGGAAGAGGACATGATGATTTTTCAGTTTAGGAGGCGAGTGCGGGATCGCCCTTGTCGGTTTTTTCAGCCTTGGCGCCCTTGCCCTTGCCTTTGGCCTTGGGGGCTTCGGCGGCGGTTTCCTTGGCCGGTTCCGCAGCAGCGGGAGCCGTCTTGATGGTTTTGCCGCGCAGTTGGAAAATGGTTTCCTTGGGGCGAAGCTGCTTGAGGGCATCGAGGGTGGCCTTGACGACGTTGGCGGGGTTGCCCGAGCCGAGCGACTTGGCGAGGAGGTCCTTGATGCCGGCTGCCTCGACTACGGCGCGGACGCCGCCACCGGCGATGAGGCCGGTTCCGGGGGAAGCGGGACGGAGGAAAACGCGTCCGCCGCCGAACTGGCCCATGACTTCGTGCGGGATCGTGTTGTCCTTGAGCGAGACGGGTTCGAGATGTTTGCGGGCCGCGTCGGTGGCCTTGCGGATGGCTTCGGTGACTTCGTTGGCCTTGCCGAAACCGACGCCGACCTTGCCTTTGCGGTCGCCGACGACGAGGAGGGCGCTGAAGCTGAAGCGACGGCCGCCCTTGACGACCTTGGCGCATCGATTGATGAAGACGACTTTTTCGAGGAGATCCGACTTGGGCTCGTCGTTGCGTCCCCCACGGGGGCCACGATTGCCACCGGGTCCGCGACCACGTCCGCGTCCGCCACCACCACCGCCACGGGGGCCGCCACGATGATCGGGACGGTCTCCACCTGTTGCGACGGGAGCGACCGCGACGACTTCGGGAGCAGCGGCGGCGACTTCCGTCGTTACCGGCTCAACAGCCGCGGTTTCTTCGGCGATTTTCTGTTCAATGATCGGATCGGGCTTGGGAGACATAGACATGATGATTAAAATTGGAGTCCGGTCTGACGGGCGGCGTCAGCCAGGGCTTTGACTTTTCCGTGGTAGGTGAAACCACCGCGATCGAAAACGACCTGGGTGATGTTCTTGGCCTTGGCGCGCTCGGCGACGAGCTTGCCGATTTTTTCGGCGCCCTGGACATTGGGACGGAGCTTGGAGTCGCTGAGCGATTTCTCGGTGGTGAAGGCGCTGACGAGGGTCTTGCCCGCGACATCGTCGATCACCTGGGCGCGAATGTGGTTGCCCGAAAAATTCACGGCGAGACGGGGACGTTCGGAGGTGCCTTTGACTTTGCGGCGCAGGCGCACGTGGGTGCGGATACGGGAGGCTTTGGAAGTGAGGTGGGGCATACGGTTCCTTTACTTGCTTTGGGCAGTCTTGCCTTCCTTGCGGATGATCTGTTCGCCGGCATAGCGGACGCCTTTGCCCTTGTAGGGTTCGGGCGGGTAGTAGGCGCGGATATCGGCGGCGACGGCTCCGACTTTCTGCTTGTCGGCGCCTTCGATGAGGATGTTGGTGTTGTCGGTGACGGTGACTTTGATGTCGTCCGGGACCGGGTAGCTGACGGGATGGGAGAAGCCGAGGTTGAGGTTGAGCGCCTTTCCGGCGAGGGCGGCCTTGAAGCCGACGCCCTGAATCTCGAGCTTTTTCTGGAAGCCTTCATGGGCGCCCTGGACGAAATTGGCGAGGAGGGAGCGGGAGAGGCCGTGGAGCGCCTTGTGCTGGCGGGTTTCACCGGTCTTCTTGACGAGGAGGGTCTTGCCGTCGAGCTGGGCTTCGATGCCTTCGGGGAGGCTGTGCTTGAGCTTGCCGCGCGGTCCCTCGATGTTCACGAGAGGTCCCTGGATGGTGATCTTCACCTTGTCGGGGACTGTGATGGGTTTTTGTCCGATACGAGACATACGTTTATTCCTGATTTTTTAGTATACCGTAAGCAGCAGTTCGCCGCCGAGGTTTTGTTTCTTGGCCTGGTGGCCGGCCATGACGCCACGCGGGGTGGAGATGACGGAGATGCCCATGCCGCCGAGGACGCGGGGAATTTCCTTGGAGCCGACATACTGGCGGCGGCCCGGCTTGCTGATGCGGGTGATCTGGGTGATGGAGCGGGTCTTGCCGCTGCCGCGGAGCTTGAGGCGCAGTTCGGGTTTGCCGGGGGTGGCCTTGTCGGAGACTTTTTCGACTTCGAGGACGTAGCCTTCGTTCTTGAGGATGTGGGCGACGTCGCTGCGCATGCGGGACCAGGGAACGCGGACTTCGCTTTTGGAAGCGCGTGCCGCGTTGCGGATGGTGGTGAGAAAATCGGCCAGGGGATCGGTTTGCATAGTGAGGGAGATCGGTTACCAGCTGGCCTTGGTGACGCCGGGGATTTCGCCACGGAGGGCGAGTTCGCGGAAGGCAATGCGGCTGAGGCCGAATTTGCGCATGTAGGCGCGGCGGCGTCCGGAGAGCTTGCAGCGGTTATAGGCGCGCGTCGAGAATTTCGCGGGGCGCTTCTGTTTGACGATCCAGGTGGTCTTGGCCATAGGGTTATTGAGGGGTTAGCTTGCGGTCGGAGAAGGGCATGCCGAAGAGGGCGAGAAGCTCCTTGGCTTCGTCGTTCTTGCGGGCGGTGGTGACGATGGTGATGTCCATGCCGAGGTTGCGCTTGACCTTGTCGAGCTCAACTTCGGGGAAGATGGTCTGGTCCTTGACGCCGAGGGTGTAGTTGCCGCGGCCGTCGAAGGCGCGGGGCGAGACGCCGCGGAAATCGCGAATGCGGGGCAGCGCGGTGCGGATGAGCCGTTCGAGGAACTCATACATGATGGGGCCGCGGAGGGTGACCTTGACGCCGATTTCCTGGCCTTCACGCAGCTTGAAGTTGGCGATGCTCTTGGTCGACTTGGTCTTGACGGGGCGCTGGCCGGTGATCATCTGGACTTCGTTGAAGGCGTCTTCGAGCGCGACTTTGGTGTCGACGCTGGAGCCGATGCAGCAGTTGACCACGACCTTTTCGATCTTGGGCACTTCCATGACGTTCTTGTAGCCACGGCTCTGGATGAGCGCGGGGACGACCTTTTCCTTGTATTCGGCGGCAAGGGTCGTGGGCGGTTTGACGGGGACGGCGGCGGCGGGCATGGCTTATTTCTTTCCTTTGGGAGCGGCTTTTTCCTTGGTCGCCTTGGGGGCGGCTTCCTTGTCCTTGGCGACGGTGCCCTTGCGCTGATCGTAATCGGCGGCGAGCATGACCTTGGAGATGTGGAGAGCGCCTTCGCGTTCGACGATGCCGCCCTGGGGCTGCTCCTGGGACTTACGGGCGGCTTTCTTGATGAAATTGACTCCTTCGATGATGACGCGGTTGCGGTCGCGGAGGACCTGCAGGACCTTGCCGCGCTTCCCCTGCTGGGTGCCGGAGAGGACGACGACTTCGTCGTTTTTCTTGATATGGAATTTGCCCTGCGGGAAGCGGGGCTTGTTGACGCGGTAAAGAGCCATAATTAGACGACCTCCGGTGCGAGGGAAATGATCTTCATGAAATTGCGTTCGCGGAGTTCGCGGGCGACGGGACCAAAGATGCGGGTGCCGCGGGGGTTCTGGTCCTTGTCTATGATGACGACGGCGTTGTTGTCGAAGCGAAGGTAGGAACCGTCGCCGCGGCGGATGGCCTGGCGGGTGCGGACGACGACGGCGCGAACGACCTCGCTTTTCTTGACGGTGCCGTCATGGGCGGCTTCCTTGACGTTGGCGGTGATGATGTCGCCGATGCCGGCATGAAGCGATTTCTTGCCGATGACGCCGATCATGGTGGCGCGGCGGGCGCCGGTGTTGTCGGCGATGTCGACCCAGGAGCGAATTTGTATCATGGCGGTTTAGTGTTTGATGATGGAGACGAGTTCCCAGCGCTTGAGCTTGCTCATGGGGCGGGTTTCACGGATGAGGACGCGGTCGCCGGGCTTGGCTTCGCTTTTCTCGTCATGGGCATAGAACTTCTTGTGCACGCGGACGATTTTCTTGAATTTGGGATGGGGGACGCGACGCTCGACGCGGACGACGATGGTCTTCTGCATCTTGGAGGCGACGACTTCACCGGTCCGCTCCTTGCGGGCGGGGGTGGAAGCGGCGGGCGTGCTGGCTGTATCGGTGCTCATGACGGTTGGTTATTTCCTAAATCTATTTCTTTTTCTTTTCCTCGGTCGCGGCGGCCTTTTTGGCGACGCGGCTTTTGACCTTGAGGCCGAGGCGGCGTTCGCTCAGAACCGTTTCCAGCTTGGCGACGTCCTTGCGGATTTCGTTGAGGCGGCTCGGTTTCTCGAGCGCGCCGGTCTGCTGCTGGAGGCGCAGGTTGAAGTACTCCTGACGAGCGTCCTTCTTCTTGGCGACCAATTCCGAGTCGGTGAAATTACGAACTTCTGCAATTTTCATAAAGCTTAAAATCGTCCGGCACGGGTGATGAAGCGGGTGCGGATGGCGAGTTTGGTGGCGGCCAGGCGCAGGGATTCGCGCGCAACGGTCTCGGGGAGGCCGTCGAGTTCGAACAGGATGTTGCCGGGTTTGACGACGGCAACCCAGTACTCGGGGGCGCCTTTACCTTTACCCATTCGGGTTTCGGGCGGGCGGGCGGTGACCGATTTGTCGGGGAAGATGCGGATCCAGAGCTTGCCTTTGCGTTTCATGTTGCGGGTGAGCGCGACACGGGCGGCTTCGATCTGGACGTTGGTGACCCAGCCGCGGTCCAGGGTCTGGAGGGCGTAGGAACCAAAATCGATGGTGATGTTGCGGGAGGCGAAGCCTTTGCGGCTGCCACGCTGGGTCTTGCGATATTTGACGCGTTTGGGAAGGAGCGGCATAGACGTGATGAATTAGGTGGTGGCGGCGGCGGGGACGGTTTCGTCCTTGCGGCAGATCCAGCATTTGACGCCGATCTTGCCGGCGACGGTCATGGCTTCCGCGAAGCCGTAGTCGATGTTGGCGCGGAGGGTGTGGAGCGGGACCTTGCCTTCGCGGTATTCTTCGGTGCGGGCGATTTCCGCACCGCCGAGACGGCCGGAGCAGCGGACGCGGATGCCTTCGGCACCGGCCATGTCCATGGTGGTCTGGACGGCCTTTTTCATGGCGCGGCGGGAGGTGATGCGGCGTTCGATCTGGAGGGCGATGTTTTCGGCGACGAGCTGGGCGTCGAGTTCGGGGTTCTTGATTTCCTTTACGTCGACGAGGATTTCGCGGTCCTTCTGGGTGATGGCGCGAATTTCGTCCTTGAGTTTATCCAGCTCGGCGGCCTTGCGGCCGATGACGACGCCGGGGCGTGCGGTGTGGATGTTGACGCGGACGCGGTTGGCGGCGCGCTCGATGGTGACGCGGGAAACGGCGGCGCCTTCGAGTTTCTTCTTGATGAATTTGCGGATGAGGGCGTCCTCGTAGAGATAGACGGGGAAGTCTTTCTTCGAGGCATACCACATGGAGCGCCAGGCGCGGTTGAAGCCGACGCGAAAGCCGATTGGATTAACTTTTTGTCCCATAGGAGTTAGTTCTTGGTTTCTTCAGAGACTTTGGCCGGAGCTGCCTTGGCGGCGGGCGCGGCTTTTTTCTTCTTTTTCACGCCCTTGGCCCTGGCCGGTTTTTCGGCGACGGGGGCGGCTTCGGTGAGGATGATCTTGATGTGGGCAGAGCGTTTGCGGATGTGGGCACCGGCGCCGCGGGCGCGGGTGTGCATGCGTCGCATCGTGGGGCCTTCACCGGCGACGGCTTCCTTGATGATGAGGTTGGCGGCGCGGAGATTGTTGTTGTTTTCGGCATTGGCGATGGCGGAGGCCAGGGTTTTGCCGATGAGGCGGGCCGCTTTCTTGGGAATAAGGCGCACGATATCGAGGGCCTGCTCTGCGGGCAGTCCCTGGATCTCGCGCGTGACCTCGCGCACCTTGAAGGCGGAAATCTTCGCGTATTTATGCTCAGCTTTTACTTCCATAACTAAATCCGTTTCTTGATTTTTCTCTGTTTCTGTCTGTCTTAAAATTTTTATCTGTTCCCGGCTCCGTCGCCCGGAGGTCTACGGCTACCTTACTGCCCGGTATCGACGCCGACCCGGTCGCCCACCTTCAGGGTGGTGTTGGGGCGGAGGTTTTCCACCATCCCGGCACTGACCAGGTCGCGGGCGAGGACGACTTTTACCGATCCGACCCGGGTGGTGCCCTGGTAGATGGCGAAGACCATTCCTTCCTTGACGCCCTGGCTTTTCCCGAGGTTGAGGACGACGGCGCTCAACTCCTGGTTGATGTCGGCGATCTTCCCGTCGGAAAGCGAGACGGCCAGCGGAATCGCCGCTCCGTCGTGGCCCGCCATGTAGTCCTTGGCGGCACGGGAGGCGACTTCGTAGTCGGCCCTTACTTTGGGGTCGTAATTCGGGGCGGTGCGGAGCATCTGTTCGCTCGAGCCGACGAGCTTGTCGAGGAGTTGAAGCGCCTCGCGGCGTTTCATTTCGCTCTGGTAAAGTTCCTTTACCGCCTGGACGAGCTTGTCTTCGAGCTTGCGCTCGTCGACGGTCAGGGCCTCGATTCCCAGCGCCTCGTTCCGCAATCGTAATTCCTGCCATTGCTGGCGGAAGTATTCCGATTCGGTGTTGGCGCGGGCGAGGCTCTCGGTGAGGGTTTTTACCCTGGCTTCGAGCTGTTCGCGGGGCAAGGTCGAGAGGTCGGGAGCAGGGACCATGTCGCCTGTCTTGTCTTTCGAGTCTTGTTCCGCAGCCGTCGTTTCGGCGCCGGGTGCTGCATTCGTGGCCGCAGCGGTGGCGTCGGAGACGGGCTCCGTTACCGGTTTATCTGCATTCAAAGAGCGATCCGTGTCCGGCGGGGCGGACATGGCTCCTGGCGCAATCAAGGCCAGGAACGCGACGATCAGGACCGAAGTCCCGGCTCGTGGCGGGTGAACCGGGCGGCTTGCGCCGCGCCGATCCGATAATCTGGATAAAAAACGTTCCGTGCGTGTCTCCTCTTATTTGGCCGCGGCCTTTTCGGTGTGGGCACCGTGTTTCTTGAAGGTGCGCGTGGGGGAAAACTCGCCGAGCTTGTGCCCGACCATGTTTTCGGTGACGAACACGGAGTTGAAAATCTTGCCGTTGTGGACGAGGAAGGTGTGGCCGACAAAGTCGGGCGTGATGAGGGAGCGGCGCGACCAGGTCTTGATCGGCTTCTTGGCCGTGGCAGCGGTCATCTTCTCGATCTTCACCATGAGGTGATCGTCAACGAATGGTCCTTTTTTGAGGCTACGAGACATAAGCGTTTAGTGTTTCTTGTTCTTGCGGCGTTCCACGATGAATTTGTTGGAAGGCTTGTACTTCGGACGGGTCTTGAGGCCCTTGGCGGGCTGGCCCCACGGGGAGACAGGATGCTGGCGTCCGCCGCCGCCCTTGCTCTTGCCCTGGCCGCCACCCATGGGGTGATCGACCGGGTTCATGACCATGCCGCGGACATGCGGACGGCGACCGAGCCAGCGGGAGCGGCCGGCTTTGCCGAGAGAGACGTTTTCGTGCTCGATGTTGCCGACCTGGCCGATGGTGGCGTAGCACTGGGCGAAGATCTTGCGGATTTCGCCGGAGGGCAAACGGACCTGGGCGTAACCGGCGTCGACCGACATGATGGTCGCGCTGCTGCCGGCGGTTCGTCCGATCTGGGCGCCGCGGCCGGGGATGATTTCGATATTGTGGATGGCGGCGCCGAGGGGAATTTTCTCGAGCGGGAGCGCGTTGCCGATGATCGGCTCGGCGGCGGGGCCGCTGGCGAGCGATGTGCCGACCGCGAGGCCGACGGGGGCGATGATGTAGCGCTGTTCGCCGTCGGCATATTTCAGGAGGGCGATGCGGGCGGTGCGGGTCGGATCGTACTCGATCGATTCGACGACGGCCTTGATGCCGTGCTTGTTGCGCTTGAAGTCGATGAAGCGGTAGCGCTGCTTGTGACCGCCGCCGATGTGACGGGAGGTGACGCGGCCGTTGTTGTTGCGTCCGCCGCTTTTCTTGAGGCGTTCGGT
>Ga0206905_10205_pt2 | contig 13349 bp, 6 predicted proteins | sample Alteio_BWOrgHeat_43_FD_152940 | JGI IMG/M metagenome (GOLD analysis project Ga0206905, IMG submission 152940) | Enriched cells from forest soil in Barre Woods Harvard Forest LTER site, Petersham, Massachusetts, United States -... | ecosystem: Environmental > Terrestrial > Soil > Temperate forest >...
ACAGAAGGATTGGCAGGTATAGGGTTCGCTGTAACACTCACAGAAGACGAAGCTCCACCGCACCCACTTGATGGGGCAATGGAAATAAGGGTAACGGTGCCGCTGGAGCTAGCAATATAAGTTGAGCCGGTACTATTGTCTGGCCAACGCCACGAAGTGCCCGCTGGTGGAGACCCACTATAAGAGACCGTCTGCGGACCGCAAGCATAAGTGGTGGTGGTAAGCGCAGGTGCTGCTGCAGGCGTAGCATTCACCGTATATGCCTGCGATGGACCACCCGAACTCCAGCAACCGCTGGTGTTGTTACGAGCCATTACATAAGTTGTGCCTGCCGTGGTAAAAGAAATTGAAGTTGAAGATTGCAGGCCCTGCGTTGGCGAACTTGTTGAACTCTCCCAGTACCAGCTTTGTCCACTGGGGGGTGTGCCCGTCGCCGTAACTAAAGTAGAACCGCATTGATTGTTTACTGCGAAAGAGACAGAAGGATTGGCAGGTATAGGGTTCGCTGTAACACTCACAGAAGACGAAGCTCCACCGCACCCACTTGATGGGGCAATGGAAATAAGGGTAACGGTGCCGCTGGAGCTAGCAATATAAGTTGAGCCGGTACTATTGTCTGGCCAACGCCACGAAGTGCCCGCTGGTGGAGACCCACTATAAGAGACCGTCTGCGGACCGCAAGCATAAGTGGTGGTAGTAAGCGCAGGTGCTGCTGCAGGCGTAGCATTCACGGTGTAGGCCTGCGATGGACCACTCGAACTCCAGCAACCGCTGGTGTTGTCACGAGCCATTACATAAGTTGTGCCTGCCGTGGTAAAAGAAATTGAAGTTGAAGATTGCAGGCCCTGCGTTGGTGAACTTGTTGAGCTCTCCCAGTACCAGCTTTGTCCACTGGGGGCTGTGCCCGTAGCAGTAACTAAAGTAGAACCGCATTGATTGTTTACTGCGAACGAGACGGAAGGATTAGACGGGACAGGGTTGATATTCACTCCTATTGAAGAAGACGATCCCCAGCAGCCTCCGGAAGAAGCATAGGCCCTGAGATAGTAAGTTCCACTTGACGTGACCGAATAGGTGGAACTAGAATTGGAGGTGCTAGTCCCGGAAGAGTTGGTTCCTTGCCAGTACCACGTATTTCCTGCAGGGGCAGAACCTGAATAAGAAAGGGTCTGTGCCCCGCAATTGCCACTTGTTGTGAGTGACGGGGGTGAAGACGGCAAAGAATAAACAGTAACACTTGAAGTAGCCTTGGCAGTGCCCCAACAACCTGTGCCAACCAAGGCTCGCAGATAATAAGTTCCAGAACTTGTAACCGTATAGGTGGTGGAAGAATTTGAAGTGGAAGTCCCAGTTGCTGATGTTTGCCAATACCAAATAGTACCCGAAGGGGGAGTTCCAGAATAGTTTATTGTTGTGCTGCCGCAATTGCCAGCAGGATAAGAAAAAGTAGCATTGGGTGTAGCAACCGAAGGGCAAACGATATTAACCGTGGCCGATCCACTACCATCAGGCTTACTGAAACTAATGGTACAGGCACCGGGGTTAACCCAACGGAAAGTTCCATAATAAGTATTGCCGCTTTGTGAGGAAGAAACGAAGGCGGCATTGGAACATGAGTTCCATGAGAAATAGGTGTAAGCTGTGCCACCTGTATAGGTATAAGTTGCTGATTGTCCAACCGTCACATTTCCTGTTGGCCCACTAAGCTGCGCGTTAGCAAAAAAGCAAGGAAAGATTGCAATGATTAAGAGATGCAGCCTTACTATTTTTTTTACTTTAAATTTTGTGGTAATTAAATATGCCATGGTCATCCTATTATGCACTTAATTATTAATTAGTATGAAATCTCTTGTAGTCGTCTTTTCTCTCACTGACTAATCGTTCACCGTTATATTTGATTGACTCGGAGAACGTCTTCATAATGATACCGCGATCATCATACTGATAGCGGGTGTACGAGTTATCGTTGCCAAGTACGTAGGTCAAATATCCAGTTGAAGCATCATACACGCTGGCTTGCAGGCTACCATCCAAGGGTTGAAAACGGAAGTCATCAAATGAAATCGTGCCGCTGGTAGACGTCACACCAACTTCAAGCGAAGTGAATGTTGAAGGTATTGGAATGTCAGCAATAACTTTGTACCAATTGCCCGCCTTGTTTGCTGCTAATGGCACGACAGTAGTAGGAGAGGCCGCTCCATTAATTTTATAATAGATTGCGCCACTCGTCGAGTTCGTCCAAACCTGTGCTCGATAAGTTCTGTTTGGCGTAAGTGCGACAGGATTATAGATAAACGAATTGCTACCGGCTGCCACTTGCACCGCCGCCTGCCCCGTATGGCTGACAGTCCCAGGCGTTCCTGTCACAACACTTCCATTGCCTCTCGCGACCTCTCCGCCGAAATAAACCGAGGTGTTGTCGCCATCTTCTGCACCGGAGTAAGCGAATTCATAATAGTTGGCATTGGATGCCGAGGCGAGGATGAATCTATTATTGAAGTCTCTTTTGCTGGAAGAATAAATCCCACTGATCGAATTCTTTTGTTCAACCGGCAACGAATAGTGATCATAGCGAGTCATCTCACTTGTCTGCTGCCAATTCGTGTTCGAAGAAGAGCTAAAACTAAACAGATTGGCTGATGTATTGAATTGAATACTCCCATCGCTCTGCACATCAGTGACTGCGCCTTTATAAGCATAGGTTTTATTTTTTCGCCAAACATTCGTCGCAGGGGTTCCGGGGCCTTCGACGTATGTATTCGTACTTGTATTAAAATCACGATAATTATTCCATGTGTTGTTCCATGTACTGGCTTGACCGCTGATCAGACCAGTAATGTTTCCCAGTGCGTCAAGGCGGTAAACATATTCTGCAGCTATTTGGGTAAGCATGTTTTTATTATTTGTTACGTCAAAGGCTTTAGGCCCCATTTGCGAATAAGATGCAATGGTGTAGGCTGGTACAGTCACTGTCTTAGTTTTCACACCCGAGGCATTGGTATTGTTCTTCTCAACGACCTGTCCTGAAACAAAGTCCCAACTGATATTGTCAGCTTCTGTCGTAAAGCCGTCTTTTGTCGTAACAATGCTTTGTAAAGTATAAGGGTAATGAATTATGGATGACCGGGTCATTTTATATAACGCACCATATACCAATACTGTATTTCCAGAATAGTCGATCGGGTAAAGAATGTCATCAAACATTAATGTTCCCTCAGAAAATAACCCTTGGTAATTATTAGCCCCAGAATTGTTCAGTTGGCTAGTGTAAGTTAAGCTGGTAGAGGAAGTGACGTTGTTTGCAGCATCAAAGACGGTTCGCGACTTCAGTGAACCTATTTTCTCTGAATAATCAGATATTTCCTTCTTTATTGAATAGAGCCAGGAAAATGTGGCCGTGGAGGGCGCTGCATTATATTGAATGCTATCACTATTTAACGAGAATAAATTTGTATTCGGAGTTTCGAATTGATAGACCTCTTTTGTGTTATAGTCAGTATCCGTTGTCAATGCCCCCGACAATACTGAAACCTTTGAATAGACCACGGGCGTCATCGGATACCGTGGGATATTGTTATAATCATAGCTAATGGTTTTCGTATAAGACGGTTCCTGCGCAATGACACCTGAACCGGTACCATCATCATTGGTGTATAGATACCGCGTCTTATAAACGTTAGACTGGTCTTGCAGTGTTATAGACCCTACACGAATTCCCCCACCATTAATTGGGCTCACTTTTTTATAGGTGCCGGAATAACTTATGGAAGTAGAAGTGCCTGTCTGGCAACTGGTGATGGAACCATAATTTGTGCTGACCGTTATCACATTGCTAGGTGGTTGGACGGACATAACCATGTAGTTTCCGGAAATTGACCCTGTTACCTGTTGATTGTTCGCAGGACATGTTGCTGTTGCGGTCCCTGACAATTGAATTATATCACCAGATACCAGGGTGCCGGTCCCCACTATGTTCATTGCATTGGCTCCAGTGTAGGGTAATGCAGTTGTTGAGTAACTAAAGCTTCCTGTGGCAATTGTAGAGCCAGAAATTGATCCATACTTGTCCCGCTCATAAGCTACACTAATTGTTGACCCTTGTGGAGTAGTGATCTGACTTAGAGACCAGGCGGCGCCATCGACATCGTTAGTTGATGCCGTATGTGTATTGTTTGCACTGGTACCAAAAGAATTGTAAAGGCCCCAGCCATCCCATTTATTTGGATCGTAGTTTGGGTTACTGCCATAACCGAATAAGTAGTCCGGAACAACTTGCGTACCGTTCCTTCCAATTATTGATAATCGATTCAGCGTGAGTTTTCCGTTAGAGATTACGCCCTGGGAATTTAATCCGGCCGAATTAGGTGTTCCCGAACAAAGGTCATAAGCGTGGGAAAACTTAATTCGCCTCAGAGCGCTTTGAATTACAAACGTTCCTGCCGCTGTGTTTGAGCCGGAGGGGTAGAATTGGGAGTTCATCCAATTTGATGTAATCGTGCCTGAGTCATCTGGTAAACCGTAAGTAGAAATGAGTGACCTATAATCATCTCTTCGCAGCAGAGCAATTTCAGACAATCGTAAACCAGTTTGGCCAGTAGATGCATCCCTGTTATCATTGCGGACATCCTTGATAAAAATTGCCGCATGCGAACGGGTCTCAATACTGTTTAAGTAATAAAGTTGTTTCGCGCCTTGGGAGAATTGATTGAAATCCCCTGTTTCGTCAATAGTCTTTTGCGAATACGGAATCCGCCATTGATAATTGTCCGAGTATTTTCCATAGTTGAACTTTACCCAATACCCCCAATCAGAAGTGTCGACGACTCCATTTGCAGCTCCGCCTGAACTCCTGTCTACGAAGTCCGGGCCGGTAACCGCTGTGAGTAACCATGTATTTGCAAAAGGAGCTGTTCTTTGAATCGTAGTATTTTGAGATGAGTTAGTTGCGCTCTCCGCATAAGCACTGAAATTGTAATCATAGATGGGTAATGCAAAATGATACGTGAGCCCATTATCGCCGGTAACCGAAAAGCCTCCGATAGAAGAGGGAGATTTTGGTGCTGCTGAATTTGAAGCTATAAAACTGAAATACTTGCCATTGTATTGGGTCCAGCTACTCGGAACATTGACGTGAACTCCTGCTTGATCAATAGATGTAACTGTGGTTGTTTGTTGAGTAAGAGGTGTGCCGTTAACAATATTCTGAAGATCGGAAGATGAGTTATAAAGTATTGCGTTTAACGTTACCGACTGGCCAACTTGAAAATATGAATCCTCTGCACTGTTCAATGCCAAAATCCCGTCAGTTGGAAATGAAGAGCTATAACAATAAAAAACCTGAGGGTTATTGAAGGTATAATTTTGTCGAAATTGAGAACGGCTGGGAGACGAAAAATAATCCATAAAGCCATTAGTGAAGCTTCCAGCGGCAGCACTGATTTCAGAATTAGAAAGCCATTCAACGTGACTTGCCTGAGGTAATTCATATCCATTCGACTGAACATCTGCTCTAACTTTATTTACATCAAAGATTGGATCGGTTAGAGTAAATTGGGCAAAATCGATAGTATTCCCTGAGGGCGGATACTGAGATTGAATTTGACATGCAAGTCCGAAATTAAAATTTGGCGTAGAGTTCCCTGTATGGTTCAAATAATTGGAAGAAAGGCTCCCTTTATAAATGAACGGGACTTTATAGGATGAGTAATTAACCGGCATAAGTCGGAGATGGTATTGGCTCATTGCCAGCGGCATGGAAACACTTCCTACATCTAGCCGGTACGGAGAGATTATCCCAGAGATACCAGGCCCCTTGACTGAAAAATTATCGGTAGCAAGTACAGCAGCACTTTTTGCATTATTGAACCCCTGGCTCTGGGGAACATAGTAATTAACATCGCTTGCAGCCCCAGTATTATTAATATCATAGTAGCTTAAAAGTGGTTTGGTGCTTACGTCATTGTTGTTCACATTAAAAGCCAATTGTTCTTCATAATAAATCTGATTAGAAATATCTTTTCCAACAACGACGATGGATTTCGTTGTATTTGTTGGCGTCGCCTTGTCCATATTGGAAATGCCATACATTTTTTCATTTCTCGTTTGATCAAGCCATATCCAGTAATCGGTATGCGTTAAATGGTGTTTTACAGTTTCACTATACTGCCAGTAGCCATTGGTCGTTGTTATACCAGGGGCTGAAGGTATCATGGCTCCTATTGAAAGATTGGACATCTGCATACCAACTGCTTCTCCAGCATTTAACATTGCTGCTGAAACAGGGGTCGCCAGACTCGCAATGGTCGATACCAATTGGACGCCATTAATACTTGGTCCATTACTACTCGCTATAAGACCACCAAAATCCGCAGACCAACCGTCGCGATTCCAAGAGGCAGAAATACCTAGACTTACACTTCCATAACCTCCTTGTTGGTTGTTCCAACCCACCTGTCCCAACCCCATAACCGATGAGGACCATCCTCTAAGCCCGGTTAAATCTTTCATTGTAATACTTTGCACTTCTCCGGAAGCGTCGTCAGGGTATTGATTGATCTCGCGTGTGATGGCTCCAACGTTGAGAGTCCATCCAAGACCTACCCAGGATGCTTCCTGCTCTGGCCCAATACCAGCGTTATAAGTCAGAGGCACCGAAAAACTGCCTTCGGGCCCAGGGACTTCCAGGATCGGCAGGCTATAGGTAAAGTCTCCTGTGAGAAGGTTCACAATATCAGTGGCTCCAGGCTGTTCGTACGAAGTATATTCTGGTTGGTGCGGGCCTGTGGTCAATGCATAAGTAATGGATGGTTGAATAACAGAGGTGACCGTTAACAGTAAGAACAGGATGGAGAAAAACTTGCGCTGTTTCGTAATGAACTTCATAAAAACGTGGTGTTTAATCGGGGAGCGTTTTCTATATCACTTAAATTGAATTGAAAGGTTTGCTTACCAAAACCTATTGGGTAACCTTTTACTTCGACTTCAAATTGATTGTCTTTTGGCTTTTCAAATACAATAAGGCATTGTGAGATGCCTATGCCATAGGACCGGTTATAAATACATTCCATTGGTGAGAGCGTGTCTTGTTTACTCTTAAGTTGGACATTCTGTGAAAGTCCCGAACTTAGGAATGAAATTTTATCGGGAAAACTTGCTAGATCACTTCCGAATTTGGTTTCAAGGTCTTTGCCATCGTATGACATTTCCAATGTGAAGTATAGATGATTCGAAAAGTATTTTGTCAGGGAATCATATTCTCTTTTCGTTCCTTTTATTGCTTGTTGCCGTGCAATTAAATCATTTGGCTTCCAAACCATCGCCAGATGAAAACCCTCCGTCTCTTTAGATTTTATTAACCCATTGTGTTCATTTCGAATGAACTTGTAGAGCTCCTTCTCGTCCATTGTCGTTTTATGCGAGCAACTGGTTGATATTATCAACATCAAAAACAACACTAATCTCATTTCTTTGAATCCGTGTATTCCGCATTTAATTCTTTCAGCACTTCCTCGGTGATATTTTTGCCTTGCCTGGCAAAGACCACGTTGCCTACGTTAGTGGCTCCGAGGATATAGTCATATCCATGGGCCTCACCGTATCTTTTAAGAAAATCATTAATCTCTTTATTAACCTGGCCGGTTACCGCCTGATCTTCTTTTGTTGCACTTTCAGAAATGGCAGAACGGTAATTTTCCAGTTGTTGCTTTTTACTGGTTAGCAGTTCTTCCGACAGTTTCTGTTCCCGAGCCGACATACCCTTCCTTTCCTTTTCGTATTTCGCTATCCCTGTGTTTAATTCTTTGGTCAGTGTGTCAATGTTTGCCTTCCATAACGAGAGCTTTTTCTCATACTCTGTTTTGGCTTTCAGGGATCCTTTATAATTGGCAAAAAGTCTGAGTGAATCAACGTGGACAATCCTCTCACTTTTAAAGAAATTCCAAATAGAGAAGGAAAGGGCAATTACTGCTACTCCTGTTACCAGCCAGTTGATATTGCTTCCTGTGGTTTGCTGTCCGGATTGTTTCACGAGTGGGGTTGGGTGGGGTATAAGAGCTCCTAAATTTTAACGGGCGTAAACATAATACTTCGACCGGATTCTGGGTTTCAATCTCCTTACTTTTTTATCGATTGTTGATATCTTTTACCTAATGGTAATTTCCTAGCAATCCTGAGTAAGGATATCCTTAGAAAAAACCAGGATTTCCTGATTGATTGATTCGGAAATTATACAGGGCACCACGGGTCCGACAAAGGACCATAATACGGTATCAGAATTATGACGAAATGAATTCTTCATAGCGTGATAACTATACAAGGTTGTATAGCGCAACGTTGTATAGTTTTTTCGCACTCAACCACCAATGTTAAAAGTTTGATTTTCGCCTCAATTTCAGCCCTTTAAACTAATTAATTTAGTATAATACTAATTATATTAGTATTTATTTACATTAGCGCCTGAAACAAATCAGGCCATGAAAACAGTAAAATCAGCCCTTCTCGGAAGCAAACAATTGATCGACACGAACGCAGATGTCCTTATGATCCAGTTGAAAGAGATCATCAAGGAGTATCGTGCTCTAGTGATCAATCGACTGATCAGCGATGTATCAACCTACCTTCATTACAAGTTCGAAGTGAAAGCGAACAAGGACTTGCAGATGAAAGTCAAAGAAGAGTTGTTATCACTACGAGATGGAAGTGTGGACCTGAAAGCGTACGACAACATTGTTCAACAGTTGCTAAACAGAGCAGTTGTCCATCTTACCAACGAACCTTTTTATAAAGAGATTGATGAATGCTTGTCAGAGTATGTTGCAGAGCGAGAAATTAAATTTAATTGATAGAGAGTTTGGAGTCTCAGGCCCCAACCATTTGTCATCCGGAAAAAGAGCTGACATCTTCACAGCTTTACAATCGGATATTGTCCGTCTGCAGGGTCTCAGGTCATCGAGTAACTCGTTGTTAGATTCCGGGCTCGGCCCGATTAAAGATTCCTTTCCCAACGCGTCATTTCCAATTGGTGCCGTACACGAATTCATCTCTCAAGCAACGGAAGATGCATCGGCTACAAGTGGTTTCATTGCCGGACTGCTTTCTGCACTGATGGGAAGTAATGGAACCGTTTTATGGATCAGTTCATCGCGAAAACTATTTCCGCCGGCACTGAAGACCTTTGGTATCGATCCTGAGCGATTCATCTTCATCGATCTTCAAAAAGAAAAGGACGTGCTGTGGGCAATGGATGAAGCATTGAAATGCAGTGCCCTCTCCGCCGTAGTAGGAGAGATGCGCGAAATCAGTTTTACGAATTCAAGGCGCCTACAACTAGCCGTTGAACAAAGCCAGGTGACTGGTTTCATCCTTCATAACAAACATCGCAATCCGAATGCTACAGCATGTGTCTCACGCTGGAAAATTACTCCATTGCCCGGGGATAGGCTAGGCGAACTCCCAGGAATCAGTTTCCCGAAATGGCGGGTAGAGCTATTGAGAATCCGTAATGGTAAGCCGGGCGCTTGGGATATTCAATGGATGAAAGGAAAGTTTACCACAGTTTACAAACCTGAACTCGGATTTACTGAGCCACAAAAAAAAGCCGGATGAAATGGAGAAGCAGTTTGTATCCATCTGGTTCCGGCACCTCGCTACGGACTGGTTCACTCTCCGCCAGCCTAATCTAAAGACATTGCCTTTTGTCTTACGGGCGCCTTCTCATGGAAGGATGATCATCACAGCAGCCAATGTTGTTGCTGAAATGAAAGGCATTACCACCGGAATGGTGCTCGCTGATGCTCGAGCACTTATTCCGGAACTGGAAGTACAAGATGATCAGCCAGATCTTGTTGACAAATTACTAAAACGTCTTGCTGAATGGAGTATTCGTTTTACACCTGTCGTTGCTGTTGATCCACCGGATGGGCTTGTGTTTGACGCCACAGGGTGTTCTCATCTTTGGGGTGGAGATACTTCCTATGTGAATGAGGTTGGGAAAAGATTAAAGGCCAGAGGCTATGATGTACGCATCGCAATGGCAGATACCATCGGAGTTGCCTGGGGTGTTGCACGGTTTGGAAAAGAGAGACTCGTCATCGAAGCCAATAAGCATCGTGAAGCATTGATGTGTTTGCCACCGGAAGCCCTGCGGCTAGAGCCCGATGCAATTGAGCGATTACATAAACTAGGGCTTCACCGAATTCAGCAGTTTATTGAAATGCCAAGGCAATCCTTGCGAAGACGCTTTGGCCCTTTGTTTCTTGAGCGATTGGACAAAGCATTAGGTCAGGAAATCGAAGTACTGGAGCCCATTCAGCCAATTGAACCTTACCAGGAACGGCTGCCATGCATGGAGCCGATTATTACAGCAACCGGTATTGAGGTCGCTCTACAGCAGTTGCTTGAAGCATTATGCATTCGCTTGCAACAAGAGCAAAAAGGCCTTCGCACCGCGGCATTCAAAAGTTATCGTGTGGATGGAAAAATCGAACAGATTGAAATTGGAACGAGCCGGCCGTCACGTAGTGTCAAACATCTTTTCAAACTATTTGAATTAAAGATTCAGAAAATTGAGCCAGCATTGGGCATTGAACTCTTTGTTCTCGAAGCACCCAAGGTGGAAGATCTTTATGCTGAACAAGAGAAAATGTGGGAAGGATCTGGGGGATTAGAAGATGTTCGGTTGGCTGAACTGCTGGATCGCCTGGCAAATAAAGTTGGTGCACAGGCTGTTCACCGGTACGTCGCCGATGAACACTATTGGCCTGAACGATCGATCAAATTGACTTCATCGCTTAGCGAGAAATCACTGGCTCCCTGGCGAGAAGATAAACCCCGGCCGCTTCAACTTTTAAAAACTCCGGAACCCATTGAAGTAGCTGCTCCTATTCCGGATTATCCTCCGATGTTGTTTCGCTACAATGGGAAATTACACAACATCGTCAATGCTGACGGTCCTGAGCGCATCGAGCAAGAGTGGTGGCTTCAGCAAGGCCAGCATCGTGACTACTACCGGGTAGAAGACGAAGAAGGTCATCGATACTGGCTTTTCAGGTTAGGTCATTATCATGACGAGTCCTATCAATGGTTTATCCATGGCTTCTTTGCCTGAAATGATTATGAGTTATACAGAGTTACAAGTCACGACCAACTTCAGCTTCTTGCGTGGCGCATCTCATCCGGAAGAGCTTGTTGAGCAGGCTGCAACTTATGGTTATAAAGCTATTGCGATCACCGACAGAAATACGCTTGCCGGTATTGTTCGTGGACACGTCGCTGCCAAGAGGTTGGGCATTCGTATCATTCCGGCCTGTCGACTTGACTTAACGGATGGTCCAAACCTCCTGGCATTCCCGACAGATATCACTGCTTATTCACTGCTATCAAACTTGCTTACGGTTGGTAATCTTCGAACGGAAAAGGGGAAATGTGAGCTGCGAAGAGCAGACGTCTATGAACACTCCAAGAGCCTGAAGTTTGTTATTCTTCCCCCAACCTCATTGAATGAGGATTTTGATTTTGAGCCATCGTTTAAAACAACCTTAACTGAATATCGCGCCGCGTTTGGTGAGCAACTTTATATAGCTGCTTCCAAGATGTACAATGGCGATGATGCTAAACTACTGTACCGGATTTCACAGTTGTCATCACAACTCGGGGTGCCGATGGTGGCAACCAATGACGTTCACTATCATCATTTTCTTCGTCGAGAACTGCAAGATGTTGTCACCTGCGTGCGAGAAAAGTGCACAATCCATAATGCCGGCTTCCGCCTACATCCTAACGCTGAAAGATATCTTAAGCCGATTGATGAAATGAAACGGTTATTTCGGCAATACCCGGACGCCATCACCCAAACACAGGCGATAGCTGATGCTTGCACATTTTCTCTTGATCAGCTCAAATACAAATACCCTAAAGAGATTACCAGTGATGGCCGTACGCCTCAAGAAGAGCTTACATTTTTGGCCTGGCAAGGTGCGCATCAAATTTTTGGAGACTGCGTACCGGAAAAAGTCAAAGCAAACATCAACTACGAGTTGAAATTTATTGAAGAAGTAAACTATGCGGAATACTTTCTTACTGTATATGACATCGTACGCTATGCTCGGGAACAAAAAATTCTCTGCCAGGGTAGGGGATCAGCAGCTAATTCTACCGTATGTTATTGTCTGGGGATCACCTCGGTTGACCCCTCGAAATTCGATTTGTTGTTTGAACGCTTTATTTCGTCCGCACGTAATGAACCACCCGATATCGATGTGGATTTCGAGCACGAAAGACGTGAAGAAGTCATGCAGTATATCTACGCCAAATACGGCCGCGATCGTGCTGCCGTGGTGGCAACCGTTACCCAGCAACATCACAAAGGAGCGATCCGTGATGTAGGAAAAGCCATGGGGCTCTCCGTTGATACCGTCAGTCGGCTTTCAGGCTTGATCTGGGATTTCAAAGATGAAGGGTTTGACCGAAACAGGATTATCAGCCAGGGAATAAATACTGATGATCCGATCATTCGCAAAGTGCTTCAGCTCACCGAACAATTCATGGGCTTCCCGAGACAACTTGGGCAGCACACCGGCGGATTTGTGATCACACAAGGGAAACTGTCTGATCTCTGCCCAATCCTCAATGCACGAATGGAGGATCGCACGAACATCGAATGGAACAAGGATGATATCGATGCACTCGGGTTTTTAAAAATAGATGTGCTTGCATTGGGAATGCTTACCTGCATACGCAAAGCGTTTGACCTGGCGAAGAAACACTATGATCTCGACCTCACATTGGCCAATATTCCTCAGGATGACCCGGCTGTATATGAGATGGTAAGCCACGCTGATACGATTGGAGTTTTCCAGATAGAGAGCCGTGCGCAGCAATCTATGTTGCCACGGCTCAGGCCAAAGTGCTTTTATGATTTGGTAATTGAAGTAGCTATCGTCCGACCAGGGCCAATTCAAGGGGATATGGTTCATCCATACCTACGCAGAAGAAACGGTGAAGAACCAATTGAATATCCTTCAAAAGAACTGGAAGAAATTTTGGGTCGTACGCTGGGTGTTCCGTTGTTCCAGGAGCAAGCCATGAAGATCGCCATCGTTGCCGCGGGATTCACGCCTGCAGAGGCAGATCAACTGCGAAGAAGTATGGCTACTTTCAAAGTGAGTGGATTGATCTCTCATTTCGAAGACAAGTTGATCAATGGCATGACGAGTAAGGGATACAGCCTGGAATATGCAAGACGTGTGTTCAGGCAATTAGAAGGATTCGGTAGCTATGGATTTCCGGAAAGTCATGCGGTGAGCTTTGCATTGCTTGTATATGTTTCCTCTTGGCTTAAGTATTATTATCCG
>Ga0206905_10007_pt1 | contig 13300 bp, 14 predicted proteins | sample Alteio_BWOrgHeat_43_FD_152940 | JGI IMG/M metagenome (GOLD analysis project Ga0206905, IMG submission 152940) | Enriched cells from forest soil in Barre Woods Harvard Forest LTER site, Petersham, Massachusetts, United States -... | ecosystem: Environmental > Terrestrial > Soil > Temperate forest >...
CGACATCTATGAAAAACGGCCGTATCCGTTTGGGGACGAGAGAGCATTGAAACCCCGTCGCGCACGCGTGCCTGTGGATTGGATCCATGCGATCTGGAAAACCGGCGGACGAAACTCCACCCCTGAACGCATTCTCGTAGCTGGGTGCGGGGATGGGACTGAGGCTTTCATAATGAGCCGCCGGTTTCCGCGGTCGGAGATCGTTGCGGTGGACTTCAGCTCCCGCTCTATCGCGATTGCAAAGCGTCTGCAAAGTGGCGCAGGGCGTTTTGGGAATATCCGATTTTTGACGGCCGATCTGGCGAAGCCACAACTCGCCGAGACCATTGGCGGTGAGTTCGATTTCGTCTCGTGCCATGGCGTGCTCTCGTATATTTCGGCGCTCAGCCTGGCGTTGCGGAACTTCGCCCGCTGTCTGAAGGCAGATGGCGTGCTCTATTTAGGCGTCAATGGCGCCGCACACGTCAGTGAGCAGCTGAGGCGATCCCTTCCGGCGTTCGGGTTTGACATGGTTGAAATGGACGACAGGCCGTATTTGCGTGACGTTTTAAAGCTGTGTGATGCCGTCCTGGAACTCGATGGCACGCACCGCATGGGAAAACGAACCCCGGAATATTTGGCCAGCGATGTCTTCGGCGCTCTCATCCTGAACCTGCCATTGGCGGAATGGGTTCAAAGATGCCAGGAAGCCGGCCTCCATTTGCGGGCCGCCCGATCTTCAGCGGCAGCGTTTCGGCGGATCGCGGACATCGGCTTACACCCGCTGCTGATGCCCAGGTCTCGCGCGGCGGTTTGTGAGTTTCTGGAAATGCTCTCGCCTTCGTCATTTCATGGGCTGCTCTTCTCCAGGAGCCCCGAGTTGAATCCGCCGTGGGAGCAACACGACCAATTGATCGAGTGGAAGGTCGTTTTCACCAAGCTCTACAAGGCGGCTTTTCCCAAGCTTGGTGCGGTGCGCGATAGGCTCAGGTCATTCAAGATCAAGAGTTCCATCCTCAACGCCCGAATCGAGTGGCGCATGCCGGAATGGGAACTCGATATTTTACGGCAAGGCTCCGGGAAAGAATCATTGCGGGCCGTTCTCGACAGGATTCCCCTGACGGTCCCTGCAAAGGACTTGCGGGAGCAACTTTATTTGCTCTATCAGCTTGGCGTGATCAATCTCTTGCCAGGAGGCACGAAGACGGTCGGCAAGCCCCTTCAGAAACCGCGTTTTTCCTCACAGGCAGAGGAGGCCAAGGCTGCGGAAGATGGCTCAAAACTGAGCCGTTGATCTCGAAACGATGCCGAGCTTGCGTCCAAATGAGACTATGGTTGGCTTTGGGGGATTCTTGCGAGGCCATTGATCTTAGTGAAGGCCCCTATCCCGTTGAAAGCTGGAAGAAACCTCCGGACAGGCAATTAAGCGTACAGTTGGGGGCCGCGGAACATGCTCCCCGCACACTTCCGGATCGTGGCCCGGAGATGGCACGGTTTATGATAACAGGTCTCGTGAAACAAACAGTCCTGAACAATACGGAAAAACTAGTATGCCAAACCACCCGAAAAAGCCGGAGGCGAGCAAAGTCAAAGTCAAAGACTTGAAGCCGAAGAAGAATCCAAAGGGCGGCGTCTTGAAGCCGCTGAATCCGCAACCGCTCCCTCCGTAAGACAAACGCCAGGGCAATAAAATCAAATCTCCGTCATGTCCCATGCGCGGGACATGGCGGAGAATGTTTGCGGGCCGGCTGGGAGCATTGCAGATCACGAACGTCGGGAATCGGTGAAAAGGGTTTGCAAGGCGGAAAAGTCGTTCCGGGCGAACCTGGCGGGCTGATAGACGCAGGAACATGCGCGCATCAATCGCAAACTGATCCCGGATCGCAGGGACCCGGGAGCCGCAGTTTCCAAAAATGGCTGGCCGATCCATCCCATCGGATGGGCATCGGGTAATTGCAAGCCGGCAAGCTCTTTGCCGGAGGAACAGCCGGCGTCACAGCCTTCCGGCATTATCGGCTTTCCTTTGCGCAGGAGGTGGAATATGCCACGTCAGTTGTGTCGTTCCCCATGTCATCGCCATTCGCTCCGTCTGCGAATGGCATCTTGATGTGAAAACCTGACATCCGATGTTGCCGGAGCCACTCGAAGATGTGCTGAGACAATCGGCGCTGTTGAAGTTTCTCCCCCAGAATCATAAGGAGAGATTGGCGGAGCTGTTCACTGAGGAGCGGTATGAATTTGGCGATGTCATCGTGAATCAGGGGGATGATGCGGACGCCTTTTACGTGCTCGCCTCTGGACGCGCCCGAGTGGTGAAAATATCGGACCAGGGAAAGGAGATCGCGCTGAATTCGCTGCGCCCTGGCAGCGAGTTCGGAGAATCCGCCCTGCTCGATGGTGGAACGAGGACGGCGACCGTTAGATGCAGCACGACGGCGGAGGTTTTGCGCCTCGGGCGCGACGATTTTCTGAAGCTTCTGGGCGAGTATCCCGAACTCCGGCGCCATCTCGAAACCACCGCTCGTTTCAAATCCCTGCACGGGTTTCTTTACCAATTCACCAATTTCGGCCGGCTCTCGGTCCACGCCCTGCATCACATGGTGGATAGTCTCACGCCGCTCGATGTTCCAAAAGGAGGGATCATCATCCGGGAGGGCGACCCCGCCGGCCCCATGTATATCGTGCAAACGGGCCGGGTGCGCGCTTTCACGAATCACTCTAAAAAAACGCGGAATCTGGGCTTCTATCGCGAGGGCGATTTCTTCGGGGAGCTGTCGCTGCTGAACGGCTCTCCACGAGCGGCTTCGGCGGATGCCATGGCGGATACCCGGCTCCTCGCGCTGAGTCCCGAAGTGGTCTTCGAGATGAAGCGGCAATATCCCGAGTTTTCCAAACTGCTGGAAGAGCGGCTTTCCATTTACAACAAGGACGCCGAGGCCCGCCTGCCGCTGGATTTCACCTCCGAGCTTCTGCCCGCCGAGGTGAGCGTTGCCAATAAAGTGGCCGTGGACGCGGCATCGGACGCCTCCGATACCGCGGACGATGGCGAAGATCCGTTTGCGGATGCATCCGGGCTCTTCCAAAAAAAGAACGGAAGAATCCGGAACTTTCCGCACGTGCTTGGCATCGATGAAATGGACTGTGGCGCGGCCAGCCTGGCGATGATCTGCCGCTACTTTGGCAGGAAGGTCAGCCTGTCGCGGATCAAGGAGCTATGCCATACGTCGCTCGACGGCACCAGTCTGAAGGCGATTTGCCACGCCGCCACGGAGCTGGGTCTGGCGGCGCGTCCGCTGAAGGTATCTCTGAGGCATTTGGATTCCCTGCCATTGCCCGCCATCGTGCATTGGGAGGGCAATCATTGGGTGTGCCTTTACGATGTGAGCAAGTCGCACGTGCGGGTGGCTGATCCGGCGCTGAGCAATCGCCGCATCCCCCGCGCGGAATTTGAAGGGAAGTGGTCCGGCTACGCCGCGCTGTTCGATTTCACCGAAGCCTTTCTCGGCGCGCCGGAAACCCGGTCGCCCATGACGCTGCTCCTGCCGCTTTTACGCCAGTTTCGCCACGTGCTCGTGCCGGCCGTCCTTCTTGCCGTGGTGGTGAGTTTTCTCGAGCTTCTCTTCCCGGTGTTCAGCCAGATGGTCGTGGACAAGGTGATCGTGGATGATGATCTGGGGCTGCTCAGGACCATCATGATCGCCATGGGGGCGACACTGTTTTTCTTTCTAGGCTCCAACCTGATCCAGCAATATCTCCTCAGCTTCGCCGCGCTGCACATAGATACGGTAATCCTGGATTTCCTCACGCGGAAGCTTCTCGCGCTGCCAATGTCCTACTTTGCGAGCCGGCGCACGGGGGACATTCAGAGACGGCTGGAAGGCGCCCGGCAGGTGCGCCAATTCCTCGTCCAGCACGGAGTCGGAGGATTGCTTGCCGTGATCCACTTACTCGGCGCCATCGCCCTCATGACGCTCTATAGCCCGGCGCTGATGGGCGTCTTTCTCCTCACCACGCCACTCTATGCGGGCATGATGCTCTTTTCCGTCAAAGTGCTCCGGCCGCTCTTTGCGGATATCGAAGAAAGCCAGGGGAAATATAGCTCGCACCAGATTGATGCCATCAAGGGAATCGAAGGCGTGAAGGCGGCCGCCGCGGAAAGCGTTTTTCGGGAGGCGATGCTGGGAGAATTCCTGTCCGTGGCCAAAAAGCTCTTCCGAAGCAATTTCATCATGCTGTCTTATGAAAGCGTGTTGCGCACAATCGGGCTGATATCCACGGGCCTCTTCCTGTGGTTTGGCACCGTGAAGGTGATTCGGCATGAACTGACGGTCGGTGAATTTGTGGCCTTCAGTTCGCTGACGGCGCTCGCCTATGCGGCCATCCTGCGGGCGCTCGGGATATGGGATAACATGCAGTTGATCTCAGTCCTCCTGAATCGGCTGAACGACGTCTTTGAACCGGAGCCGGAACAAGGAACGGATCGTTCGCGCTTGCGGCCTGTGCCTAATGTCGAGGGCCGGATCGAGCTGCGGAATGTGGGGTTCAAATACGGAGGCGATGAGGCGCCGGATATTCTGAAGGACCTTACCTTTGAAATCGGGGCGGGCCGCATGGTGGCGATTGTGGGCCGGAGCGGATGCGGGAAAACCACGCTGATCAAGCTGCTGGCGGGCCTTCTCGAGGCGACTGAAGGAACCATCCTGGTGGACAACGTTGATTTGAAGACCGTCAACTATCGGGAAATGCGCCGGCAAATAGGAATGGTGCTTCAGGAGAATCACATGTTCAACGAGACGATCGCGCGAAACATTTCCTTCGGAGATTCGGAGCCGGATTTCGAGCGCGTGCTTTCGGCGGCTCAAATCGCCAATGCGCACGATTTCATTATGAGGCTGCCGCTGGGGTACGAGACGCGGATTGGCGAGTCCGGGTTGGCGATCTCCGGAGGCCAGAAGCAGCGCATCGCCATCGCGAGGGCCGTGTATTCCAATCCGCCCATCCTGATCTTCGACGAGGCCACCAGCGCGCTCGATACCGAATCCGAACGGGCCATTCAGGACAACCTGACCCGTCTTATGGCGGGGCGAACCAGCATCGTCATAGCTCACCGTCTCAGCACTATTCGCGACGCGGATACGATCATCGTGCTGGAGAAGGGCCAGGTCGCGGAGATTGGAAATCACGACCAACTCATGGAGAAGCGCGGCATCTATTTCTATCTCTCCAGCCAACAACTACAGATCTAATCGAAACCAGGATGCCGCCGCCTTCCACATCCCACTCGGAGCACGATTTGTTGGAAAACGATTCGCGGCTCCTGCCTCGCGTTCCGCCCGCCTGGTCGCTCAAAGCTGCGGCATGGCTGATCATCTTGCTTTTTGTGGCCGCGTTGGCGGGATCGATCCTCATTGTCTTGCCCGAAACTTTTCACTGCCCATGCGTCCTTGTGCCGGACGGCGGCGCCGATCCGATTCAATCTCCGCGCATGGCCATCGTTCGGCAGGTTCGCATCCAGGAAGGGCAATCCGTGAAGGCGGGCGATGAGATGTTTGTCTTAAGTTCCGATGAAGTGCGGGACTGGGATACGCAGCAGCGGATGCTGACGGAGGAACTGCGGTCCCGCGAATACAGCCTCGAAAAGGAAGATGCCGCCGCTATCTCCGAGATGAAGATCAAGGATCAGGAAGCCGCTCAAGCGGCGGACGAAGTGGGATTTAGAGAGAAATACTCCGCGACGGTCCGCGATCTTGTGGGCCGGCTCGAAAAGCTCGGGAGCACAGGCTCCATTTCCCAGGTCGAAATCATCACTCATCGCCTGGAACTCGCAGGCGCCGAGAAGGACCTGAGCGTGGCCAAAAAGACCTTGAACTCCGTGGCCTTGCAGCAGCAGCAGTTGGGCACGAGCCAGTCGCGCAAACATTCCGAAGCCGTGTCGGAGATCGAGAAGCTGAAGGTGCATCTCGCCGCGCTGAAGAGCCAGCTTGAGAACACCCGGCAGAACCTTCTTTCCGTGGCGGCGCCGTATGATGGCGTCGTCGTTTCTCTTGCGGAAAGAAATACCGGCTCGGTGGTTCAAAATGGCCAGGAACTTTGCCAGTTGGCCCGCCCAAGCGGAAAGCTGCGCGCCCGTCTTGAAGTCAGCGAGCCCGCGCTCGCGCGAGTGGCCGTAGGCCAGCGCGTCCGCTTCTTCGCGACCGCGTTTCCTTATCAAAGATATGGGACGATCACGGGCACGCTGGATTGGATCAGTCCCTCAACGGTGGCTTCCCCCGGGGGGCGCCTATTCGTGGCGCTGGCGACATTGGATAAGACTGGCTTTGAAATGCACGGCGAGCCCCACCCCTTGCGAGTGGGAATGAAAGGGGAAGTGCGAGTGATTGTGGGAGGCAGGAGGATCATCGAATACGCGCTCGACCCCATCCGGAAACTCCGCGAAAACGCGCGCAAGTAACCGGCCAAAATCCCACTGAGCCATGGACTCTACTTTTTCAAACCTGAAGATTGAGGACATTACCACCGCGAATCAGGCCATGGCACGATGCCTTCGCCTGGCAGGCGTCGCCGCGAAATCCGACGTGCAAGTTCTGCTCTTGGGCGAAACGGGCACGGGAAAGACGCTCATGGCGCGCGCGATTCATAACTCCTCGGGCCGTTCCGCCGCGCCGTTCATCTCATTCAATGCCTCCGCCATGAGCGATAGCCTGCTGGAGAGCCAACTGTTCGGCCACGAACGCGGAGCATTCACGGGCGCCCAGCAAATGGTGAAAGGAAAGTTCGAGCTCGCGGATGGCGGCACTCTGTTTCTGGATGAAGTCGCCGACATGAGCCCGCTCGCCCAGGTCAAAATCTTGAGAGTACTCGAGTATGGCGAATTTGAACGTCTCGGTTCGGAGCGCATGTCCAAGTGCAATGTCCGCGTCATTTCCGCCGCCAATTGTTCCCTCCAGTCGAGGATCCGCCAGGGGAAATTCCGCGAGGATCTCTATCACAGACTGGCCGGCATCACCCTGCTCATCCCTCCCTTGCGCGAACGTCCGGAGGAACTGCCAGCCCTCATTGCCGTGGAGCTGAAGGCGCAGTCCAAGGCGTTGGGCAAAAAGATCACCGCGATCCATCCGGAATCCATGGATAAACTCCTCTCTCACCACTGGCGCGGAAACCTGCGCGAACTGAGTCACGTCGTCCAGACGATGACGCTCTTCTGCGAAGGCGGTGTGATCCTACCCGACCACGTTAACTTTCCCGAAGACCTCAGTTCGGATTCATCCGAACCCGCCGTGTCCGCTCCCCGCCCCGCCGAAGCACAAGCGCCTCTCCTGGACGACCCATCATTGTCCTCCGCCGTCCTCCGTCACATCCGCGCCGTGCATCAGCAAGCCCAGGGCAACCAGCGCCGCACCGCGAAACTCCTGGGCATCTCCCGCGCGACACTTGCGCGCCATCTGAAAAACGGCCAGGAATAGCTGCTGTTCATCGCGAAGGCGACAAACGAGACTGCCGTGGGTCAAATTAGTCGCTAGTGGCCTCAAAACGAGTCCGACCCACTGGAATACGATCGCCTTCAAGTTTCGCCGAAAAGGCAACGACTGCACGAACTTCGGTTGTGAATGCGGCAAGTTTCTTGAGTCCTAAGTGGCATGGAGGCAAGTGGTTAAATAGTGCTGAGTGCCTGACATAGTAGCGCGGTCGTCCCGTTGGAACATCCTCCCACAACCCCATGGCATGAATCGTGGTAAAGGAGCAGACAGTGAAACCGCCAAAGGACAAAAAGCTCAATCCCGCCGGGGAACCTGCCAATGAAAAGCAGATCCCGCCTGGAAAGAAAATGATCCGTTTGGAAGACCTCATTCCGAAACAGGATGTAAAAGGCGGCAAGCAGATGTTCTTCGGCGGCAAAAACCCGAAATCCACAGACAACAAACCCAAAAAATAACCAAAAGTTATGGCTACTCAAAAGAAACCCGCGAAAGCGAAAACTCAAGTCAAAGTGAAAGATCTCAAGGCAAAGAAAGATCCCAAAGGCGGCCCGATTTACGTGAAGCCGATAAACTAACTGAGTCGGAGAATTCTTTTGGAAGGAAAACTAACCGATCGCCAACACACCAGAAAATAACCAAAACCTATGGCTACTCAAAAGAAACCCGCGAAAGGGAAAGCACAAGTCAAAGTGAAGGATCTCAAGGCAAAGAAGGATCCCAAAGGCGGCCCGACCATGGTGGAGCAACCTAACAAATCTATTTCCTGGGGATAAGGGCATTCGCCGATCCTTTGTGGGCATCGGGGGTGGCGCTCTTTTTCCCGCGGAGGACACGAAAGCATTTTCGACCCTGAGTTAAACCAGAACTCCAACGAAAAACCATATGGCTACTCAAAAGAAGCCCGCAAAAGCGAAAGCACAAATCAAAGTGAAAGATCTGAATCCGAAGAAAGATGCCAAGGGCGGCGTTGGCCGTCCAACAACTGGCAAGGGCGAGTAGGAGAAGGAGATCCTGCAGCCATCGAACAATGCAGCCCAGGGCGATGGGACCGATGCTAATAAGCAAGCATCTGTCCACCTCCTCCATTCGCTCGGTCTGGGCGTGATTCCCCACGCAGCCGATGACAAAAATGATCCCTCTGGACGACGCCATTCCGCATCAGGATGTGATGGATGACAGGCGCCGATCCTCGGCAGGCGACAAAGCAAAACGATAACCTAAAGCAAAAAAGAATAGTAATATGGCTACTCAAAAGAAAACCAAGACAGCGAAAGCTCAAGTCAAAGTGAAGGACCTGAAACCGGCGAAAAATGCCAAAGGCGGCACCATAAGTTGGGGTTCCGGTTCCGGAGCTGGCAAACCGCTGCTTCCCGCTGTCTAGGAAATCGGAGGTTGCACCGCGCCGCCTGTACGGCGCGCGCGGCTTCATGCTGGTGTGGTGGTAATTCCCACGGTATCTCTGCGAAATGACGCATGCAGTTTCTCCGGAGGAAAACCTCCCGGTCCGGCCGGGAGACATCGTCGTTTTCCTCGTGGACGACAAGCCCGTGAATGTGGGCGATGTCATTGACGCCGCCGCTTTTGGAGGCGGGTTGCGCGCAAGCTGGCTCGATCTCCTCCGAAAACTGCATCGCGAAAACATCGCGGTCGAATCCGACATGGAGGCCGACGATGAAAAGGTGCAGGTCCTGGCCGATCAATTCCGCTACGACCACGACTTGATTAGCGCGGAAGAGACCGAGGCATGGTTTGAAAAACGCGCTCTGACGATGGAGGACTTCCATGACTGCATCACGCGCCAGTTCTGGGATGAGGAGCTGTCAGCGCGGGAACCCCCCGAGCCAATCGATCTCTCAGCCGCGTCATCCGAACAGCGCGATCTACTGCGCGCGGAAGTGCTGATCTCCGGTCAATTCGAACGCTTCGCCACAGCATTGAGCTGGCGGATGGCCGCATCCCGCAACCCGGGCGATGCGTCCGATGGAAGCCGCGAGCTCGAGGAACAGGAGCGAAACCGTTTCGTCGAACGCACCGGAATTGAAACTGCCGCCATTGAGAAATGGCTGGAAACATTGGGAAGAGACAGCGCGTGGTTCCAGGAGATGCTGAAAATGGAAGCAGCCTATCGGGACCATCGTGCGCGTGCGCTCACTCCGGAAAAGCGCTCGCGCATGGTCAGCTCAATGCGTTTGCCGCTCACCCTATTAGAGGTGGAGACCGTGGAATTCGACCGGGCCGATGCTGCCAACGAAGCCTATCTTTGCGTTCACGAAGACGGCCTCTCCATGGAAGAACTCGCGAAAATGGGCCGCTATCCTTACACGAAGAGGGAGCTTCTCGTGGAGGATCTTTCCGAAGACTGGCAACGGCGATTCCTTGCTGCCTCCGAGGGGGCCACGCTCGAACCAGTATCCGACGACGGCGTATTTCACCTCTGCCGCTTGCTCCGAAAACAAGAGCCCAAGATCGAAGACTCATCCGTATCGCGCCGCGTCGACCAGCGAGTACTGGAATCGTACTTCACCGAACTATCCGCACAATGCGTGCGCTGGGTCCTCCGCTAAAAAGCCGCCCTTTCCGACTCCTCGTCGTCTCTCACTTCAAAGGTTCGCCGCGAGACCCTAACTGGGAGGGGAGGCATCCTGCCGCCCTGCGCCAGCAGCACAAAAGGCGAGCGCGGAGGCGCTCAGATGCGGCGCCCAACGTTCACAGTCCCGTAGCGAATCCACTGTCAGACATACAAAGCTGAATTACACTGAAGGTGTTTTCGCGGGATGCAGTTCCAGGATCTCCACCTTCCCGTTCGAGAGAATCGCAGCGACCGAACCATTCCGCACATCGAGACAATAGTTCTTGCTGTCCCGCTTGATCTTTTCCCGCACCTGGCCGCCAGGCGTGTGGCCGACGATCTGATGGATTCCGGCAATCGGTATCAGAGTATTCCAATCCATCCAGAGCGGCCCTCCGATGGGTTGCGAACCGCCGCGATCGGCCCCTGCGCCGAGGAACGGATCCGTACCCCCGCGGTTCGCGCGTTTCATCGCGAGATCGCAGAGGTTCAAAAATGCCTCCACGGTAGGCTCCTTGAGCCACATCGGGTGAAATCCCGCATGGCTTATCAGCCATCCCTGTTCGGCGTGGGCGAGACGCAGCCGCCGCCAGTGTTCGGGCCGAAGGATTTCGGCGATGCCCCGCGCCTTTGCAGGGGTGAACCCGGGGCAATAAAGCTCCGGAGCATTCGGAAACATGTAGGAGATATCATGGTTGCCGATGAGGAACACGTCGTCGGTCTTCTCGATCCGGTCCCGGAGCCACATCGCGGTCCGTCGGGCATCGCTCACGTCATCACCGAAGTCATCGAAGTAATCGCCAAGGAACACCACGCGATCATGGGGCTGCGTCGCCAACCAGTGGTCGGCGTTCTCGGTGTGATGGTGAAGGTCGGAGATGATCAATGTGCGCATCGGGTGAACGAGGTCGGGCAGGCCGGGCCTGAACGACGAAGATAGGAGTATTTTTTAACCGCGAATAGCGCGGATGGGGCAGGCTTTTAATCCGCGCCCATCCGTGATCTGCGGTTTTAATTTGAAGTTCCCGTTAAGCGCCGATTCTTTGCGCCATATTTCCGTGCGGATCATAGACTTCGAGAAAGTCCTTTGAGGGCGCGACGAGGCGATCGGAAAACACCACAAGATTTACACCGTCCGGATGCTTGGCAGAACGATATTTGATTCCCTCGATCCTGTTGGAGTCATAGGCGATCTGTGCAAGTTCCTGCGTTGGGGGATTGGTTGCTTTGGCCCAGGTTCCGGTCATCTCTTGCTCGTTGGTTCCAAGCGCCTTCAGCACTGAAGCGTCTGTCAGATCGAGGACATTGCTCACGATCCCGTCCACCGTTACGAGAGCCCACGGGGCCGCGCGAAGGGGCAGGGTGGCTCCGGCCACGACGACCAGAGCCTGCACTTCGAGAAGTGCGGTCACGGGATCCCAAGCCAGATACACGGAATCAAAACCTCCCTTGGGCGTGAACCGAGCCCCGTGAATCGCCGCTGCTCCGCCCCACAATGGCTGCGGCGCGCCCGTCTTTCGTCCAGGCGCCTTCAGCACATGGCGAAAGCCGATAATTCGCGACCACGGGCCGTGAACGGAGATCAGTTTGATCCTGGCAAGCGCTGACCTGAGTTTGACGCCATGCCACATCAGACCGGAACCCCGTTCCAGGCATTCTCCAAGATCAGATTCACCGCGAAGGCCTTGCCCTCCAGGATTGTCTCCAGCGCGGTGGTTCCATCGAGATCAGGATGCGGCGTGTTCAGCCAAACGCGAATAGCCTCTTCCGATCCGAAAAACTCGTGGAGAATCTCCAGCGAGCGTTTTAGGGGGCGGAGCGCTTGCTGAACGCCGGCGGCGGAAGGGCTGCGATGCACCGTCTTGTAGTTCAAGCCCAGCCCTTCAACGAGCGGCTTGAGCGCCACGCCCATGAAATTAGCCACCTTCTGCGCGTCGATCCGACCGGTTTTCTCGTCGTGAAGTTTTGGTAAAATGACTTTCGACACCCCCGGCAAGCTCAAAGTCTCGAGCTCTTCCTGCAAGGTTGCGATCTGGGCACGGATTCTGATTGCCCTCGCAGCGACTTCGCTCGCGACAGGCATAGTTTTTGTCGGTGGATGCGTTGGATGTTCGGCGACTGTAGGCACGGCAGAAATCTACACAAAATCCACACGATGTCCACCGGCGATCACACCGCTTACGTCGGAGAAGTCTTCGGATAAGTCCCGAGGATCTTCACGAACGTGCAGTGCTTCTCCAGTTCTTCAATCGCGGCTTTCACCTTTTCCTCGGTGGCGTGGCCATCGATATCCACGAAGAAGAAATACTCCCACGCTTTGCGCTTGGAAGGCCGGCTCTCGATCTTGCTCATGCTAATCTTCAACCGGTTGAACGGCTCCAGGGCGTGGAAGAGAGCGCCGGGCTTGTCGTGCACGCAAAACATCAGCGAAGTGCGGTCTTCGCCGGTCGGCGGTGAAGCGGTGCGCCCGATCACGAGGAAACGCGTGGTATTGCTCGCGATGTCCTGGATGGACGGCGCCAGAATCTGCAGTCCATGCGCCTCGGCGGCCATCTTTCCGGTGATCGCGGCGGCGTGCGGTTCCGTGGCCGCGATTTCGGCCGCGCGCGGGGTGCTGGAGACTTCCACGAGATCGACATCCGGCAGATTCAGCCGGAGCCACTGGCGGCATTGGCCGAAGACCTGCGGATGCGAGTAAATCTTGCGGATTTCCTCCTTGGGAATCTTCGCCGCGAGATGGTTTTCGATCTTCATCAGGATCTGCGCGCAGATGCGCAGTTCACTATCCATGAAGACATCGAGCGTGTGATTCACCGCGCCTTCCGTGGAGTTTTCGATCGGCACCACTCCGTAGTCCGCATTTCCGCGCGCCACCACGTCGAAGACATCCGCGATGCTGACCTGCGGCGTGTAGCGCACACTTGCGCCGAACTTGCTGCGCGCCGCCTGATGGGTATTGGTCGATTCGGGCCCGAAGTAGGCGATGGCCAGATCCTTCTCGAGAGCGAGGGATGCCGACATAATTTCGCGGTAAATCGCGCGAATCGCCTTTTCCGGAAGCCGGCCCCCGAGTCGGAGATTCTTGGAAGTCAGCGCGCGGAGGACGGTTTCCTCCCGCTCTGGCGCATAAATCTCGGATCCTTCGGCGCGTTTGACGAGGCCGACTTCATGGACCAGGTCGGCCCGTTCATTCAGCAGCGCGAGGAGTTGATCATCGAGCGCGTCGATTTTGATTCGAATCTCGGGAAGGTGGAGATCCTGGAACTGCATCCCG
>Ga0206905_10248_pt1 | contig 13275 bp, 7 predicted proteins | sample Alteio_BWOrgHeat_43_FD_152940 | JGI IMG/M metagenome (GOLD analysis project Ga0206905, IMG submission 152940) | Enriched cells from forest soil in Barre Woods Harvard Forest LTER site, Petersham, Massachusetts, United States -... | ecosystem: Environmental > Terrestrial > Soil > Temperate forest >...
TGCGCCATCTTCACTAACGCTGCAAAGCTTGACGGAGCCGAGCGCCCACTGATCTCCTCGTAGTACCGAAGCCCGGCCCGGTTTGAGGCCAGCGTCTCCCAGCATCCACGATTCCCGCAGCCGCACAGCGGGCCATTTGCTTCCATCTCCACATGGCCAAACTCACCGGCCATGCCATTCGCTCCGCGCAGAAGCATTCCATTCGCAAATATCCCGGTTCCAAGGCCCTCCGAAACATTCACCACCACTAAATCGTGCAGCCCATCACTCTCACCGAACCACACCTCAGAAAGCGCACAAGCATTCGCGACGTTATCCATCTCCACAGGCAGATTCGTCGCCCGCTGAATCCGCGACTTGATACTGAGAACCGGCCAATTCAAATTCGGCGCGAATATAGGCTTCTGCTGCAGCGGATCGGTTCGACCCGGCAGGCTGATCCCGATGCCGTCAAAAGACTTGTCCGCGTGCGCCGCCATCAGCTTCTTAATCGCAGCAATAATCGGAACAATCGCTTTATTGGCATCTGCTGGCAACACGACAATGTTCTGCGCAACAATCCTGCCGCCCAAATCTGTAACAGCGACAGTAGTCTGTGCCGGATGAATATCCAGTGCGATCACCGCGCGCTGATGATTCAGTTCCAGAAACGTAGGCCTACGTCCACGAGGCAATCTCCCCGTCGATCCCTCAAGGATCCACTTGTCGCGAATCAGGTCTTCCACAATCAGAGAGATTGTGCTCCGCTGCAAGCCGGAGATGCGCGCAAGATCAGCTCGAGAGATCGGTTGTCGCGTTCGAATCAGGTTAAAAACAAGGTTTCGGTTAATCTGGCGCGGAGTCTTGTTAGAAGCGCTCTGCTTTCTCGTAAAGGCAAACGACTGTGATGGAGATGGGGGAGTCGACATGTTCAGTTTTGTGCCTGTAATACTACCGACTTCATACAACGACCGGCTACTGGAATTAGCAATCTCGAGCCGGCGCATTCAGCCACCGGCAGCTTGACATCTGTAACAACGAATCTTTATATCACTGAAGTCAGGCATTTTGTAGGAACTATGAATTAGATAGCTCCCGTCAGCCGCAAAAGGACGAACATATCCTCCGTCGACCCAGACAAAACAGGAGCAATCACGATGTATTCCCGCCGGCACTTCCTGAAGACCAGCGCTGCCTCTGCGTCTCTCCCCCTGCTGATGAATTCCGTACTGCGCGCCTCCATCGCAACGCTGGGCACCAGTTCTCCACAGGCCGCGAGTGCAGGGCACACCCGCCGTCTGGCCGAGGGATGGGAGTACTTTCAGGGTACCCTCGCCGGACCATGGGAGGTCTGGCATAGCGAAGAACTGGCCACCTGGCAGCCCGTCACAATGCCTCACTGCTTCAACGCCTACGACGCCTGCGACCCCGACACCCCTTACTATCGCGGCCACGGCTGGTATCGAACCCATGTCTCTATCGCCAATCCCCATTCAAACGGGCGCACCCTCCTTCACTTTGAAGGTTCAGGTCAGGAAACAACCTTATACGTCGGAGAAAAACTAGCCGGTAAACACACCGGCGGCTACGACGAATTTGTCTTCGACATCACCGACCTTCTTCCAATCCAGCAAGCCGCCGTCCCCATAACCATATTTTGCGACAACTCTCGCGATCTCGACCGAATGCCGTCCGACTTCAGCCTCTATGGCGGCATATATCGCCACTTAAACCTTGTCTACGTCCCTGCCATCTCGCTCGAAACCGTGCATATCCAAAGCGAGCTCCCCTCCCCAACAGGGCCAGCCGAGATCAAAGTCATCGGAACCCTCTACAACCCCACCCCCACAACCGATCCACTCGAAATAACCATAGAAGTCACAGCCCCCGCAGGCACCTCCATACATCGGTCTACCCACACGATCCAACCCTGGCAAGACTCGACCTCACTGGCCACCTTCACCATCCCCACACCCCAGCTATGGAGTCCCGCCAATCCCCAACTCTACGACTGCACCATAAACATCAAAAGTAAAAGGGGCGAATACACCGCCCACGAAAAATTCGGCATCCGCCACACCGAGTGGGTTCAGCACGGCCCATTCAAACTCAACGGCGAGCGCCTTCTTCTCCGCGGAACCCACCGTCACGAAGACCACGCTGGATACGCCGCCGCCATGTCCGACGATCTCATCGACGAGGAAATGCACCTCATCAAAGACATGGGCGTAAACTTCATCCGCCTCGCACACTACCAACAATCTCGTCGAGTTCTCGAGCTCTGCGACCGCCTCGGCATCTTAGTCTGGGAAGAGATCCCCTGGTGCCGCGCCGGAATAGGCAGCGAAATCTTCAAAGACATGGGCCGCCGCACGCTCCGCAACATGATCAGCCAGCACTACAACCATCCCAGCATCCTCCTCTGGGGCCTCGGGAACGAGAACGACTGGCCCACCGAATATCCCACCATCGACAAACCCGCCATCCGCGCCTACCTGCAAGAGCTAAACGACCTCGCACACCAGCTCGATCCCTCGCGCAAAACAACCATCCGTCGCCTCGACTTCGCTCGCGACATCCCCGACGTTTACTCCCCATCCATCTGGGCCGGATGGTACAGCGGAACTTATCAGGAGTATCAAAAATCCCTGGAAACCCAACGAGAGCGCGTCAATCATCTCTTCCACGCTGAATGGGGCGCCGACAGCCACGCAGGCCGGCACTCTGAAGATCCCGACAGAATCCTCGCCCAGATTGCCACCGGCAAAGACACCGATGAGCGAGGGTTCGCCTATCGCTCCACCGGCGGCGACACCCGCGTTTCCAAAGACGGCGACTGGTCCGAAACCTACGCCTGCGATCTCTTCGACTGGCACCTCAAGACCCAGGAGACCCTTCCCTGGCTCACGGGGTCGGCCCAGTGGATCTTCAAGGACTTCACTACGCCCCTGCGCATCGAAAATCCCGTCCCTCGCGTCAATCAAAAAGGCCTCGTCGAACGCGACATGACCAAAAAGGAAGCCTACTTCGTCTTCCAGTCCTATTGGTCCGACGTCCCCATGGCAAGAATCTACGGCCACAGTTGGCCCGTCCGCTGGGGCAAGCCAAACGAGCCAAGAATGGTAAAGGTCTACTCCAATTGCGAAACAGCCGAACTCTTCGTCAACGGCAAATCCGCCGGCATAAAACATCGCAACAGCCAGGACTTTCCCGCCGCCGGTCTGTGTTGGACCGTCCATTTTGTAGCAGGTAACAACCATATCCACGTCATTGCGAAGCGAGGCAACACAACAGTCACCGACAAAATCAGATTTATCTACCAAACCGACACCTGGGACTCACCGACAACCCTTAAGCTCGCCGAAAGAAAACGTGACGGAAACCAGATAACCCTCGAAGCAAAACTCTATGATGCCAAGGGAGTCCTTTGCCTTGACGCGCGCAATCAGGTTCGCTTCAGCCTTGCAGGTGACGGCCAACTCATTGATAACAAAGGAACCCCATCAGGATCTCGTGTCGTGCAGTTAGCCAACGGCCGCGCGGAGATCACACTCAAGAGGAACTCCCCAGGCCAACTAGCCGCTGCCGTTTCTTCTGCCGGAATCCCCACCGCTCTCTACACAATCCTTTAAATACGGGACGCTTTTGGCAAATCCTATTTTGCCAAAAGCCTAATTTCGTTCGATTTTCCACACATGCAAACATGCCCTGTTGACAATTGTTCATTCAACGAACTATCTTTCGGCAATTCAACAACTTAAGTTTTTCAAGCCGTTTGTCGAAAAGACTTCTTGAGAAAGTCTTTTGCAGACAAACGATTGACTACCGGAGGCAGTAAATGACTACGGGCCCTAAACCTTTCGGCCGATTACTCGTGTTCTTCGTGCTGGCATTCGTTATCTCCACCGCCAGCGCCTTTGCCCAACTCAGTACAGCCACAATGTTTGGCACCATTGTCGATTCAACAGGCGCCGTCATTCCCCATGCGACGATTACCCTGACACAAACTGATACGAACTTCGTCCGCGTCTCCACCACCAAAGACGACGGGTCGTTCAACGAAGAATTTCTTCCCATCGGACCCTACAAGGTCAGCATCTCCGCATCTGGCTTCAAGACGCTGAATCGAACGGGAATCGTGCTCTCCGTCATGCAAAATGCGGCTTTGAATCTGGTTCTCGAAACCGGTGTTACCAACGAATCGATCACAGTCAATGCAGATGTCCCTCTTGTTAACTTGGGAGATGCTACACTCGGCCGCACCGTCTCCAACCTGGAGATCGACAACCTGCCGCTGATCAACCGTGATGCTAATGACCCGCCTGCTGCAACTGGTCCCGGGCGTTCAATCTGTTCAGACTGTAAACAATCTTGGCTACCCCGAACTGAAAGCCTTGATCAACGGCTCAACCGACGGCTTCGTCGGACAGGTCTCGTATTATCTCGATGGCGGCCTCAATATGACCGGCCTCCGCAACAGTGGCAATGTGGTTCCCAATCCAGACGCGATTAACCAATTCAACGTTCAGACTAATAACTATGACGCGCAGATTGGACGCTACTCCGCCGCTGCTGTCAGCGTAGTCACAAAGTCGGGAACCAACCAGTACCACGGCTCTGTCTTTGAGTTCTATCGCACCAGAAACTTCAATGCGGTCACCCACAACCAGCAGACAAAGGCTCCCTATACACGCAATCAGTTTGGCGCTACGGTTGGTGGTCCCATCCGTCACGACAAAGATTTCTTCTTTGGCAGTTTCGGCGGTCTTCGCTACACCACCTCTCCGGCCTATACCGGTAGCATCCCCAGTGCCGCACAGATGACTGGCGACTTCTCCGAAAACATGCCCCTCTCCGGCGAACAGTTGGACCCTAAGACCGGCAAACCCTCATGCGCGGTTGCACCTACCACCGCTATGAATAGCGGCTTCCGCTTTTTTGTCTGCGATCCTGCTTCCCACACGCCTTATGCTGGAAATAAGCTGCCAGCGGTAGACCCGACAGCTGCAAACGTAATGAAGTATCTGAACTTCACGCCAAATCCCAGCGCATTTGGCGACACCAAATACACCTACAGAGAATACGCACCCACCCCTGAGAAGAACGAAGAGTATCTGATCAAGACAGACCATCAGATCACCCCATCTCACCGCGTTACGCTCAGCTACTTCCTCTTCAACTACAGCAATCGTGTTGTACCCACCACCCTGACCCAGAAGTGGTCGTACTCAAACTACGCAACCCGTCAACAAAACGCCAATGTCAGTGACGTGTGGACCATCGGTTCTCGCACAGTCAACCAATTCTGGGTGAACTACACTCGTCAGAACGGCGGACGCGACCCTATTCCAGGCAACAGCACTCTGGCTGACTTCGGCTCGGACTTCGGTGTTGTTGGCACTCCATCTCGCTCGCAAATCGCGGTCAACAACGGTTGGTTCACCCTCGGTCAGGCGATCGTCGGACCCAAGGCTGGCGCCAATCTCTACGGCATCCGCGATGTACTTACCACCACACGCGGTCAGCATTCCCTTTATATCGGTGGCGAATTTGGTCTCGAGAAAGACTTCCAGCTAACCTCGCTCAGCAACTACGGTGTATTTACATTCGCAACGACTACAAATACCCGCACCAACAACGCACTCTCTGACTTCGTTGCCGGTATGCCGCAGAGTATGGCGCAGGACACTGGACTCTACGCGCAAGCCAACTATTTCAACTATGCCCTCTTTGCCCAGGACAACTGGCGCATCCTTCCAACCCTCACACTGAATCTCGGTCTGCGTTACGACGTACAACAGGCACCCACCGATCCAGGCAACCGTCAAACCAACTTCTCGCCCGGTGTACAGTCACACGCATTTTCGAATGTGACCATCGTCGGCAAAACCGGCCCGCAACTAGCCCCTATTGGCATGCTCTTCCCTGGCGACCCCGGAGTATCGTCGACCGGTGCGAGTACCCAATATAACCACGTCTCTCCACGTGTCGGCTTTGCCTTGGATCCATTCGGCAACGGCAAGACTGTCTTCCACGGCGCCGCCGGCATCTTCTTCGGCGGTATCTCTGGCAACCAGTGGGAATTCCCCTCGAACTTCCCGCCCTACGCTGTCCGTAATACATATTCCAAGGTCGTCTCGATGACTCATCCATACCAGGGTGACCCATCAGAGTTTCCGACCGGCACCAATCCTTACCCTGCTCTGAACTTCCAGCCTGGAAGTGGCAACGCCACCTTCCTTCCTCTCAATCAGGTCGTCGCCTTCGATCCCAACTACAAGTGGCCCTTCACCTATCAGGTTAACTTCGGCTTCCAACAACAGTTCGGCAGCGGATTAGCTCTGAGTGCGAACTACGTGGGCTCCTTCAACAAAGGCGTACCACTGTACAACGACATCAACGCTCCTGTTTTCAACATCAACCCCGATACCGGTCAGTCAGGTGTGGCTTGCTTCACCGATGCTGCCCATAAGATTCCGGACACCTCAAAGGCCTGCGGATACGCGAATACCAGCGCTACGGTAAATAACCGCCGTCCTCTCAACTCTCAGTACGGTCAATCGGCAGTCTCGCCCATCTACAGCAACGTCTGGATCATTCGTTCGAATCAGGGTTCAAACTACAACGGCCTGCAGGTCAGCCTCGAGCAGCGTATTACACATCGCGTCAGTGCTCGCGGCTACTACACCTGGAGCAAAACGCTGCAGAGCAACCAGCTCGACAGCACGAGCGGTCTGAACGGCAACTTCGTCGACGCCAACTATCCTGATCTCGAAAAGCATCAGCGTTCGGACCAGGACCGTCGCCAGATGATGACCATGTCCTTCAACTGGAAGCCCGACTACTTCAGCGGCTACAACTGGTTCGTCAGAAATACCCTCAATGGCTGGACGGTCGCAGGTATCTGGACGGCAAACAGCGGTCAGCCATTCACCGTAACCACCGGTCTCGACGTAAACGGCGACGGCCAGAACAACGACCGTCCCAGTATCGTTCCCGGCAAAACTCCTCGCCTCATCAGCAACGGACGTTCGCGCGTCGCCATGATGAACCAGTGGTTCGACACCTCGGCTTATTGCACCCCCGGCACTGCCGGATGCCCAGGCGTTGGTCCCGGTAATCTTCTCGGAAATGTGCGTCCTGCGCAGCTCGACTCCCCCGGATATCGGAACGTCGATGCTTCGCTCTTCCGTACCTTCGCTATCCGCGAATCGGCAAAATTCGAGCTTCGTAGCGAATTCACCAATGTCTTCAACCTCACCAACCTTGGTACACCCACCGCTACGGCAAACAGCTCCAACTTCGGCAAAGTCACTGGCAACAGCGGCAACAACCGCATCATGCAGGTCGGAGGTCGCCTCCTCTTCTAACCTGAACTAACCAAGAGGGCTCCCGGAGCGTTCAATGTGCTCTCCGGGAGCCTTTCTTATTTAAAACCCACCATTTTGATACCTCTACGTCGAACAGAAGATCAGTTTTTCTGCTCCGGTATAGTTAAGGCTTCCGGCCATGGTCATTTGGAGGTAGTTCTGTGCGAATTCGAAATTTACTCGGAGTAGTCCTGGCTCTCAGCGGCATGCTGTGCACCGCCCAGGCCCAGGATCTCGCGAGCTTTGAGAAGCGAACAACGGTAAAGGTCCTGCCCAACGGCCTCACCCTCATCGTCTCCGAGCGTCCCGAAGCCCCCGTCTTCAGCTTCTACACCTTGGTCGACGCAGGCTCCGCCGACGACCCACAAGGTGACAGCGGCCTCGCCCACATGTTCGAGCACATGGCCTTCAAGGGAACCCAGGAGATCGGCACCACCAACTACCCAGCCGAAAAAGTTGCCCTCGCGAAAGTCGAAATCGCCTACGCAGCCTACGACGCCGAACTCCGCAAACGGGTGGGCCAGAACCCTGAGCGTCTCGCCAGCCTTAAGAAGGCCTTCCAGGATGCCCAGACCGACGCACAGAAGTTCGTCATCCCCAATCAGTTCTCTCTCATCGCCGAGCAGCACGGAGCCGTAGGCATCAACGCCTCCACCGCCGAAGACTCCACCCAATACTTCTGGAGCATGCCTTCCAATCGTCTCGAGCTCTGGGCCTACCTCGAAAGCCAGCGCATCGCCCAGCCGGTCCAGCGCGAGTTCTACAAGGAGCGCGATGTCGTCCAGGAAGAGCGCCGCATGCGCATCGACTCCTCACCCACCGGCCGCATGGTCGAGGAGTTCCTCGCTACCGCCTACGTCGCCCATCCTTACGGTCGTAGCGGAGTTGGCTGGGAGAGCGAGATCAGCCAGGTCACTGCCACCGAGGCCGAAGCCTTCCATAAGAAATACTACGTCCCCTCAAATATCGTCATCGCGGTCGTCGGCGACATCAAAGCCAGCGAGGCCATGCCCATCCTCGAGCGCTACTTTTCTAGGATCCCAGCCGGCCCCAAACCCGAACCCATGACCACTGTCGAACCTCGCCAGTTCGCCGAAAAATCCGTCGTCATCCGCGAGGCCACGCAGCCCTTCTACATCGAGGGTTACCACCGCCCCGACTACCGCGACCCTGACGACTCCGTCTACGACGCCATCACCGATATCTTCTCCAACGGCCGCACCGCCCGCCTCTATCGCTCGCTCGTCCGCGATCAGCAGATCGCCGCCACAGCCGAAGGCTTCAGCGGATTCCCCGGTGATAAGTATCCGGGTCTCTTCGCCGTCTATGCCGTTCCCCTCCCCGGCCACACACCCGAGGAGATGCGCACTGCCATCCACAAAGAGCTCGACCGTCTGAAGACCGAAGACATTACCGACGAAGAGCTCGCCCGCTTCAAGACCCGCGCCAAGGCCGACCTCCTGCGCGGTCTCGCAGACAACGAAGGCCTCGCCCATCAACTGGCCGAATACCAGACCCGGTACGGCGACTGGCGACAACTCTTCCGCGAACTCGACAAAATCAACGCTGTCACCAAGGCAGACGTTCGCCGCGTCGCCAACAAGATCTTCGTTGAGGGCAACCGCACCAGCGCGCGAATCGAGTACGTCGCCCCACAAAAGACACCCAAGAGCACCGGAGGTGCCGAGTGAAGATCTCTTTGAATAATCTGACTGCAGTACTCAGCATTGCTCTCGTCGCACCATTCGTAACCGCGCAGACGACGGCAAAGCCTGCCGAAGCCGCAAAACCCGCAACTGCAGGAGCCCCTGCGCAACCGTGGAAGAAAATTCCCATCCCGCCGCTCCACGCCTTCAAGCCCGAGCAACCCAAGCGCATCGAGTTGGCCAACGGCCTCGTCATCTTCCTTCAGGAAGACCACGAGCTTCCCTTCGTCAACGGAGCCATCATGATCCGGGGGGGCAGCCGCGACGAACCCGCGAACAAAGTTGGCCTCGTTGATATCTACGGCCAAACCTGGCGCACGAGCGGCACCGCTACCATCGACGGCGACAAACTTGACGATAAGCTCGAGTCCAAAGCCGCCAGCATTGAGACTTCGGGAGGCTCAGCCTCCACCTCCATCCACTGGTCCAGCCTCAAGGAAGACTTCGACACCGTCTTCGCCCACACGATGGATCTCCTTCTCAATCCATCGTTCAATCAGGACAAGCTAGACCTCGCCAAGCAGCAGATCGCTACTGGCATTTCCCGCCGCAACGACGACGCCAGCGGTATCGCCGTCCGCGAGGCTATCAAACTCGCTTACGGTGCCGACAATCCCTACTCCCGCAGACCCGAGTACGCGACTATCGGCTCCGTTACCATCGACGATCTCAAGGCATGGCACGCCCGCACCGTCGTTCCCAACAACATCATCGTCGGCATCTCCGGTGACTTCGACAGCGCCGCCATGGAGGCAAGGCTCCGCGCCGCCTTCGAGCCCCTACCCCGTGGCGAAGAATTCAAAACAGCAAACGTAACCTTCACCGACCCGAAACATGGCGTCTACTTCGTCAACAAGGACGACGTTAATCAATCCAACGTCCTCATCGTCGGCCTCGGCACCGAGCGCAGCAACCCCGACTACTACGCACTCAGCGTCATGAATGAGATCTTCTCCGGCGGCTTCGGCTCCCGTGTCATGCAGAACGTACGCACCAAGCTCGGCCTCGCCTACAGCGTCAGCGGAGCCTACGGCGCATCGTACGATCACCCCGGCGTCTTCTACGTCATCGCTGCCACCAAGAGTCCCAGCACCGTCGCAGCAACTCAAGCCATGCTCGACGAGGTCAACCGCCTCAAAACCGACCCGCCCACCGCAGCCGAGCTGAGCAAAGCCAAAGACCAGGTCCTCAACTCCTTCATCTTCAACTACGACTCGCCGGAAAAAACCCTCAACGAGCAAATGACACTCGCCTTCTACGGCTACCCCTCCGACTTCCTCGAAAAGTACAAAACAGGAATCGAAAAGGTTACTGCCGCCGACGTCTCCCGCGTAGCCAACAAGTACGTCGACCCATCCAAACTCGCAATCATCGCCGTAGGCAACCAGTCCGAGATCACCCCGAAACTCGACACCCTTGGCGCAGTCACCCCCATCGACATCACCATCCCCCCACCACCCGGCAAACCCGCCGAATAAAACATCCCAATAACCTTCACCGAAGTACGACACTAGGGTGCCCCATTCATGCGATTTCATCGCATGAGTGGGCATTCGCGCAAAGCGCGAACCGTCTTCCTCTCCCGACGATAAGATCCCCGACATTCTCGCTGTACCGTTCAACGCATAGGCCGATAGATCAACCCAATTACAACGCCGACGACAATCCATTCCACTGAATAAGCGATCGTTTGTTGCACCGTCAGTTTCAACCCAATGTTCAGATTCACATAGTTGTGAATCACAAAAGAGCAAACCGAAAACACAGCGATCAGCACACCGAACCGCGCACCTTCCACCACACCTGACCCACCCCGATATAGCATCGCGTAAATCACTGCAAGAACCAGCATCGCCACAAACATTGCGAACATTCCGGCTGGCATTACGCTCTTTATCCCTTCTTGTGACCGATACACCGCGGGATATTTAAGAAACTCACTACGAAGCGTACCTCGAGTAAACATAAGGCCGCCGAGAACAAAGTACGCCACGAAAGCACAAACAGCTGCAAGAACGACACGTGAGAAGTTCATGAGGGACTCTCCTAATCACACAGGATTGAGTGGAGGCAGTTCATCCATCGCTTTTTATCTATCTTCACTCGTTTTACATCCCAAATCTTCGCCTGTAAGAGCTCGGTGAAACCCCGGTATGCCGCTGAAACACCTTACGGAAAAACGCCGCATCCCCATACCCAACAGCATCGCTAACCTCCTGCATCGAACGATGGTCATTCTCCAGCAGCCGCTTTGCCGCAGCCACCCTTAGCTTCTGCACGTAGATCAACGGGCTATCCCCAGTAGCCTGCCTGAACCGCCGAACGAAATTGCGCAAGCTCATGCCCACGCGCTCTGCCGGAGCCTCAAGCGGGAAGCTCTGATCGAAATTCTGATGCAGCCAAGCCTGAGCATTCGAGATTGTCTCATCAGAGTGTTCTGTCTTCAGCGGCACAATCGCAAATCCAGCCTGCCACGCACGCGGCGTCTCGATCAGCAGCGCCTTCGCATCCTGCATGGCAACCTCATGGCCACAGAATCGCTCCACAAGATAAAGGCTCAGATCCAGTGAAGCATTCACCCCACCACCGCAAAAGAAACCGTCATCCTCGGTCACCATCAACTCCGGCATCCACCGCACCTTTGGGTACTTCTCGCGAAACCGATCCGCCAGTCCCCAATGCGTCGTCGCTCGTTTACCATCCAGCAAACCCGCCGCTGCAACCAGCCCCACACCAGAGCACACACTCGCAATGGGAATGCCTTTCTTATGCCAACGCAACAGCCACGGCACGATCCCCGGATTGCGCTCGACCACATCATCCAGGCTTATTCCCGCCGACGGAATAAAGATCAGATCAGTCTTCCGAATACCTGTAATCGCTATCTCTGGCCGTATGTGAATTGGCCCATCACATTTGACCGCTTTTCCATCCACAGATGCTGTCGTTACGCGAAATTCAGGAACCGGCTGCTTTCCCGTGCAACTATTCCAAAGCGTGCCTGCATGGCGAAAAACCTCCATCGGGCCTGTAGCGGTAGAAGGGAAAGTTCCGTCGAGAAATAGGACTGTGACGTCTTTCATCGTTGTCCTCCAACGACTGGCTGAATCACCTACCTATAATGGCAAATCTGCCATCTTGTAGCAAGCCCCCTCTCCATCTACCTTTGAACAAGAGTGAAAGCATAGCTTCAATTCTGCAGTGTTGTCGGGCCCGGTAATCGATTAATTATCCGAGGATCGATCAAATGAACGTACAAAGACGCATTGACGTTTTACGAATACACCTGCTCGCCACTTCCAGGCTGTCACAACGGGCTCTCGACTACTCAATCAAGGGATACGAATTCGGGAACTTGGACATTTGCAGTCATGTCTGCCATGACGAACACGAACTCCGAGAACATCACTTCAGAATCGGGCAGCTCTGCCGCCAGCTCATGACGACAACAGTGACTCCGTCCGACTTCCGCTTTGTCCTCGCAACGCTACGCCTCAACCGGGCCTTTCATGCGATCTATAGGGCGGCAGTGCAAATCACACAAGACACCACGATATTCCTCAAAGCCAGTCCGATCATGAAATGCCCCGCCCTCGATAGGCTTGGCGAATTCGTCAATTGCGCGATGCGCTTATGCATCATTGCCCTTTTCAAAAAAGATGCAGCACACGCTGAAATGGTTCTTCAAAGCCAGGGAGTGTGGCGGCGATGCGAGCTGGTCTTCGACCACTCTCGTAACAACGACTATCGCATGGAAGCCCACGACATCTACGCGCTGGCAATCGCACGAAACCTCGGCGTAATCGCCAAACAGGCGCACGTAATCGCCGACTCCGTTCTCTTCTGGCTCAAGGGCAGTGACGATGTACCCGGTTTAGAAGCCAACGGGCAAGATGCCCTCAATCTTCTCTTTGTCGGCTGCAGCACCAATGCGGAAAGCGCTGCGATATCGCCTTAGCCGAATTCCTGAAGACGAACAAATCCGATTTATCAGAATCACTCCAAACCAAGAAAGGAACCACCCATGCCGAAGTTTGTCATTGAACGAGAAATTCCTGCCACCGGTAATCTCTCCCCCGAACAACTTAAAGCGATCTCTCAAACCTCATGTGGCGTCTTGCGCCAGTTGGGTCCCGATATCCAATGGGTACACAGCTACGTCACCGACAACAAGATCTACTGCATCTACATCGCACACGATGAAGACAAGATCCGAGAGC
>Ga0206905_10171_pt1 | contig 13194 bp, 12 predicted proteins | sample Alteio_BWOrgHeat_43_FD_152940 | JGI IMG/M metagenome (GOLD analysis project Ga0206905, IMG submission 152940) | Enriched cells from forest soil in Barre Woods Harvard Forest LTER site, Petersham, Massachusetts, United States -... | ecosystem: Environmental > Terrestrial > Soil > Temperate forest >...
CCAGGCTGCGTTCTGTTTGAAAAAGATTTTCCGTTCAAATTCCTCCGGATCGCGGAGTTCCAGGAATTCATGAGCGTACCGGGCATAGCAATACCGGCAGGCGAACTCGCACCCACGGTAAGGATTGATCGTGTGGGTAAATGGAAGACCGCGCTGGGAGGTAGTCTTGCCCAGAATCGACCGGGTCTCGATGGGCCGGTATTCGGTCAGGCAGCCGGTCGAGTCGAGCGGCGCCTCCGCGGCGGAACGAGCGAGAGTGGAAAGGTTCTGGCCGCCAAGAATGGGGAAGAGCGTCTCTGCTTTCGCCATATATTCGCCTTTAAGGTCACGATAATCCCCGCTTCGGCCGCTCGTCAAGTTGGAGCCCACGGCCCTCCAAATCTCGAGGGCATCCAGTGCAGAGGTGAGGCAATCAAACAGACCTTGGCCCGCAAGTTGTGCAATCCTGATTGCCACGGGGCCGGCCTATTCTTTGTATGCAGAAAGGAATTGACATGGTTTCACTCGGAGGTACGCACATTACCTGGCTTGGACACGCCACGGTTCTGATCCAGACCGCCAAAGGCACCAATCTTCTCATCGACCCATTCATCGCGCAGAATCCGAAATACCCCAAAGGCTTCGAGCTTCCATCCAGGATCGATTACGTCCTCCTGACACACGGGCACGGCGACCACATTTCGGACGTGACCCCGGTGGCACGGAAGCATGGATCGACGGTGGTGGCAATCTATGAGCTGGCCGATTATGTGGCTGGTCAAGGCGTCGACAAAGACAAGACCATTGGGATGAATCTCGGAGGGACAGTGCAACTCGGAGAGGTCGCTGCCTCGATGGTGGAAGCCAAGCACTCTTCGGGCGCACAGGACAAAGACGGAACGCACTATGTCGGCGTCGCCGCCGGTTACATTCTGGCCATTCCGAATGGACCGGTGCTATACCACGCCGGAGACACACACGTTTTCGGAGATATGCGCCTCATCGGCGAACTCTATCACCCCGGCGTGGCCATGTTACCAATCGGGGGTCACTTCACCATGGGACCTAAAGAGGCCGCGCTGGCGGCGCGCTTTCTAGGTGCAAGCACGGTCCTGCCGCTCCACTGGGGGACCTTTCCCCCATTGACGGGCACACCGGCGGAGCTTGCGACCCTGGTGGATCCCGGTGTTCAGGTTGTTCAATGGAAACCGGGCGACACACTGTAAAAAGACGAATCCAAAAAAAGGGGCTGATCTGGGGAGTACGAGTCAGCCCCTGAGTTCAGATTGGCGAGTGTTACGCCAATCGCTGATAACTTACCATGAACAACGCAGATTCAACTTGTCTTACGCACAACCAGCGCGAAAAATAAGTTTCTCGCATGTGTGTAATCAGAATTCGGAAATAGGTCGACTAACTAAGGATCGGCCGATTATCGCGTCGAAGTCTTCGCCTTCCGCTCCGCCACCCAGCGTCGTTTCACAGCTTCCGAGATGCGTCTCCGCCCTTCCGGTGTAAGTCTCCTCTTCTTCGCTTGGCTACTTAGCGAAGACGATGTGCCGCCGCTCTTGAGTATTGAGCGCGCTTCTTCCAGTTGGTCGATCTCGCGATCAAGCTGCGCAATAATTTCTGAAACGCCCACAATTTCTCCTGTCGTATTGTGTAAGGATGTCCAAACTTCCTCGGTATTCGCTGCCCTGCAGGGCAGTTCCGGCTTACTTATCTGACGACTAAAGTACGTTTGCGCCTCGATATTTACAAATGAACTTTATGTCATCTTGAGTGACACACAAATTGAACATGGGAAGTCCCTATCTGCCAGTTAATTTGTCTCGGCGCAAATGACAAACCGGAGTTGCTGCGAGTTAGAGGAATAAGCCGTCGAAGTTATAAACCGCGATTTAAGTTTGCTTGATCGAAATGCGCGAGAGTGCAGGGCTCAGCGGCCCGCGAAGATTTGATCTTGAGTCCGGACCAGCGTCCGGAATCTGCCTGGGAGTAAAGTTGATGCCAATTTGCAGAAAGACCAATTCCAGGAAAGGAATGATCGTCACTGGGAGAGTCTGGGTCTGCCACCGCTGGGCGAAGCCTCGGTTGAAGGCGGGACAGGCTGCACGGTCGTCAGGTCGCTCCCGGCACTATGGACAGGTCTCATCGAAGAATCCGCCGCTTTGTAATTGCGCAGATCGCGAAGAATGTCCACTTTTTCGCGGGCGTACTGGCCTGCCAGCCGGGTCAGCGCATAGGTGATGATGTCGCTATGGTGCAGGTCTGGCACGGAAGGATCGCGGCGCATATTCAGCCAGAGGCGGTGCACCAGCTGGACGTCGTCGGGGGTCAGCGCCGGCGCATGCGGCCCAATATAGAACACTTTGGCCTGCCCGCTCGGATCCACGACGTAGAAGTTAAACTGCTTCTTCGGCTCCGGGAGGGCCTCCCACGCCTGGCCGAGGTGAAAGGCCTGCTCCTCGGCGGTCATCTTGGTCGAAATGCCGGAGACGACCGAATCCACTTCGAGTGAATTGGCTCCCTGGGTCAGCGCGGCGAAGATGTCTCCGGCGGGAACCACGAGCAGGGAGACCCTCTTGCCAAAACTCTCGGCCACCGAGATGGCCTTGGTAAACACCATCTGCTCGTGTTCGCTGAAGCTCTGCTGATCGGCGCTGAGAAACTCGGGGCCGCCCACGCCCATGATGCGCACGCTCAGCACCACCACATCCTGCTCGTCTGTCGATGTGCGTGCCAGGGTCCACTTCAGCGCGAACGGATTGGCGGCGTCGCGCATCGTCACCATGGTGCCGCCGGCGCGGATGCCCACCGATTCCCTGCTGATGTTGTCCTGGTGCTCGAGCTGAAAATGATCCTTCATCTGGCGTGCTGTCAGTGCGTGCTTACGCAGGTTTTGCCGTTCCGAAATCGTGAAGATCACAAAAAATGCCGCGGCAAACAGCACGCCGCTGACGGTCGCTACCGATTTGGTAAACAGATTTGTAATGGCCGTCGACAGCAGAACCAGAAATACCGAGAGCAGCCCCACCGGGATTTCGGTCTTGCCGATGCGTATATTCGGAGGCACCTTCCAGCCCCGCTCCCCGTGGTACTTCCAGCGCAGCACCAGCATGGCGAGACTGTTAAAGGTAAACGACCAGATGACACCGAACGCGTACGCTTCACCAAGGGTGATGACGTTGCCCCGCGTCGCGATGATCGTGAACATCTGCAGCGCGAACACCAGGTTCACGATGCGATAGCTGGTGCCGAACTTGGTGTGCGGCTTGCGGAACCAGTCGGTCAGCACGCCGTCTTCAGCCACCCGCATCAACACACCCGTCGAACCGATCATGGAAGTGTTGATGGCCCCCGATAGGATCAGGAAACCGACGAACACGACGAAGATGCGAAAGGCGATGCGCCACATCTGCGGGCCGACCATGTACATGGCCAGTCCGGCGATCAGGTTGTCCTGGTATACCTGCGTACGCGGCCCATCCGGGATCAGCATCGACGCCATCAGCGTGGCGCCGCCGGTAAAAATCAGACTGTAAATGGCGATGACAATGGCGGCGCGCTTCAGGTTCTTGAGCTTGGGATGTTCAATTTCCCGATTCACCTGCGCCAGGCTCTCTTCGCCGCTCATGGCCAGGATGGAGTGCCCGAAGGCCATGAGAATCCCGAAGAGTCCGAAGACCGGCAATAAGGGCGTGTCTTTCAGGAATCCAAGGGCATCCTCGCTGAACTTGAGGTTGGTCGCGGATGGGAAAGGCGGGAAATGAACTCCCTTGACCAGCAGCGAATAGCCGCCCCATGCAAACAGGATCACCACCATGATCGTGGTGATCTGCATGACCCGAAGCGCCTTGTCGCTCGACTCCTCGATCCCCTTGATGTTCTGCCACCAGTAATAGATCGTCACCGCGGCCGCGAACAACGCGGACGTATGGTCGACGTTAAACTGGTAGGCGCTGCCGTGGAGATCAAGCAGTGCCGGCGGGAGCCAGTGGCTGTGATTTGCCACGTTCATCATCTCGTTCATCAGCCCGACAATGTACTGCCCGGCGGACACGCCCGAAATCGGCCCCGTGAGAATGTAATCGAACATCAGGGCCGAGACGCTCAGCTTGGCGAAGGTCCCGCCCAGGGCTTCCTTCACGACGCGATACACACCGCCCCGGGTAAACATCGAGCAACTCTCGACATACACGGCGCGAACCGCGAAGCTGAACAGCATGATGCCGAGGATGAACCACGGCGCAGCCGCACCCACGGCGTGTTCGGCAATGCCGCCCGCATAAAAAGCTGAGGATCCAAGGTCGTTGAGAACGATGGCGGCGGCACGCCAAAAGGAGATGAACGTGAGCATCACGGAGGATGCCACGATAAGCCGCACACGGTCGGACGGCGGGGCAACGGTCGTTCGAGAAGATCCCATCGCGAGTATGCCGGCGAGAAACCGGCCGCTTACCATCCCTTGGGGGGGCCGTATTTAACCGAACGCCCTGCGGTGAGTTTATTGCTGAACTGCTGGTCAGTCAACAAGATAGATTTTGCGAATTCGCTCGGCCGAAAATCGCTTTATTCCTTGCCGAAGAGTTCCTTCGCATCCTCGACGAAACTGATCAGGATGACGATCGCCGACCCCGCCATGCCCACGAAAAACATGAGTTCGAGCACCCGCATTGTTAACACAGCGACTTGCATGATTCGATTTTAGCCCGACTTGTACCGTCTCTACCACGCCCCGTCTGAATTTCGCATTGCATGTAAAGAATGCAAGGCCATCGGTGCTGGGCCTGAGCGCCGATTCCGTCTCGCAGGGCCGAATGCTTTAAACTCGCCCCAGTATGCCGCGAGACGCATGGAAGTACTGGGGAGCCGCTGCCCTCTCCGCGGGCCTGCAGGAATTGCCGTTTCCGTTAGCCGGTCCCCTTCCCGCCTGGCGCGGTCTCATCGCCTGGTTCGGGCTGGCTCCGCTCTTGTGGGCGGTGCTCTCTCCCCAACGCGATGGCTGCGCCCGCCCCCTTCGACGAGCTTTTCTTCTGTCGTACCTGTGCGGATTCCTGTGGTACATGGGCAACTGCTATTGGGTGCGCGACACCATGTCCCGCTATGGCGACATGCCGCCTCTGGCCCCCACGCTTCTGCTCATCGCTTTCAGCATGGTGTTAGGGCTCTACTTCGGTCTGTTTGGCCTGGGAGTGATGTTGGTGCGCCGGGCGAGCGGCAGTGTAAGGCTGGCGCTGGCTTCGGCTCCATTCCTGTGGGTTGCGCTTGATCTTCTGGGGGCACGATTCACAAGCGTTCCGTGGGATCAACTCGGCTACTCGCAGGTCGACAACGGCTTGGTCAATCAACTCGCCCCTTGGACCGGTGTCTATGGCATCACCTTTCTGCTCGTCGCCATCAATGCGTTACTCGCGGGCTCGCTGGTGCTCGGCCGGCGATCGGGAAATGAGAAAAGGCGGGTAAAGACCGAAAGGCTCTGGTCGGGCGTGGTCGGAATTGTTCTTCTGGCGACGGGTGCAGCCGCACTCATGCGGCAGCCGCCCAAAGCTCCTGCTCCCGCCACCGCGGTCCTTGTCCAGCCCAATCTCGATGTGGCCGCCGAAAATAGCTGGATCGGCCCGGGGGAGTGGGACAGCCACCTGGCCGACTTCGCTCGCCTGGCCGGCGAGCAGTGCAAGACCTACATCGCCGGAATCCCCCAGACCGGCGCGCCCACCGGCGAAATCATGTGCCCGCCCTATCCGACCCATCCTGATGTCGTTGTCTGGCCAGAAGCGCCGGCTCCATTTGTCGAGTCCGATCCCCGGTTCCAGCAATCGATCGCCGCATTGGCCAAGTCACTGCGGGTACCGCTGGTTGTGGGCGGCATCGGCAACGAATACTCGTCCGACCTTCAGGCTTGGCAGGACTACAACTCGGCCATGATCGTCGCTCCGGACGGAAGCCGCGTCGGCCGCTATGACAAGATCCACCTTGTTCCCTTCGGCGAGTACATCCCCTTTAAAAATCTGCTGATCTTTGCCCATAAACTCACCGGCAGGGTCAGCGACTTCACGCGCGGAACCGACCGCCGGGTCTTTCTCCTTCCCACGCAAGACGGATCGCATCATCGCTACGGCGTTTTCATTTGCTACGAAGCCGTGTTCGCGGATGAGGTGCGCCATTTTGCCCGCAACGGGGCCGATGTCCTGGTCAACATCAGCGACGATGGCTGGTACGGCGATACCAGCGCCCCATGGCAGCACCTTAACATCGCGCGCATGCGAGCCATTGAGAACCGGCGCTGGATTCTCCGCGACACCAACAACGGCATCACTGCCGCCATTGACCCCTACGGCCGCGTCCGGCAGAGCATTCCCCGCCACCAGGCCGATGCCCTTCCCGCCCAATATGGTTTTCGCAGCGACATCACCTTCTATTCCGCGCACGGCGACGTCTTCGCCTGGTGCTGTGCCATACTTTCAATAGGCGTTGCAGGATGGTCGGTCAATCGACTCACCCGCCCGGCCGGCAACACCAGAGCCCAAATCAAAGTCAGGTCCTGGCAAATGGCATTACAAGATCTCGAATTCGCCTATGCTCCCGTGCGCGACCAAGTCCGCGACCTGCGGGAGTATCTTTGACCCTGCCCGCATCCGCAGGGAACTCGCCGAAATAGAAACCAAACTAGCCGATCCGGCGTTGTGGTCCAATTCCGGAGCCAGCCAACCGCTCATGCGCGATCGCAAGCGCCTCGAGGCGTTGATTGCCGACGACGAACAACTCGTGCGGCGCACCGGCGACATCGAAGCCTACTTCGAACTGGAGCGCGAAGGCGAGGACGTGCTTGCGGACCTGGAACGCGAGATAAAGTCCCTGTCGGCCTTTGCCGAGGAACTGGAAGCCCGCACCATGCTCTCCGGTGAGGCCGACGCGCTGAATGCGATCGTCACGGTGCACCCCGGCGCCGGCGGCACCGAGAGCCAGGACTGGGCCGAGATGCTTCTGCGCATGTATCTGCGCTGGGCCGAGCAGCAGGGATACAAGACGGAGATGAACGACTACCAGGACGGCGAAGAAGCCGGCATTAAATCGGCCACCTTCACCATCACGGGGGAATACGCGTTCGGATTGCTCGCCGGCGAGAGCGGAGTGCACCGCCTGGTCCGCATTTCGCCATTCGATTCGGCCAAGCGCCGCCACACCTCATTCGCATCGGTGTATGTCTCGCCGGAAATCGACGAGACCATCCACGTCGATCTCAAGCTCGAAGACCTGCGCATTGACACATACCGATCCGGAGGCAAAGGCGGCCAGCACGTCAACACCACCGACTCTGCGGTGCGCATGACGCACTTGCCCACGGGGATCGTGGTGCAGTGCCAGAACGAGCGGTCGCAGCACAAGAACCGCGAGAAGGCGATGAAGATGATGCGCTCGCGGCTCTACGAATACGAGCTGGAAAAGAAGAAAGCCGTGAGCAAGAAGCTAGAGGACTCCAAGCTCGAAATCAACTTCGGCTCGCAGATCCGGTCCTATGTCCTGCAGCCCTACCGCATCGCCAAGGACCACCGCACCAAGGTGGAAGTGGGCGATGTGGACAAGGTGCTCGACGGCTATCTCGAACCGTTTCTACGCGGCTTTCTGCTGGCCAAGCGCCGCGGCACGGCGGTGGCTGCTCCCGCGGATGAAGAGCTGGATGTGTAGAACAACAGCTTCTAGCTTCTAGCTTCTGTGTTGGATTCGCATGCGTTGTTCCGAAATGGAAAGGGAACCAGGGCGAACACGCTAGTAGCTAGTAGCTAAGATCAGGAGGTCGACGTGGCCACAAATGTTGCACGACTCACCGGAATCGGCGGCGTCAATCCTGTTCTCCGCGTCAGCGACGTTGCCGTCAGCAAGGATTACTACACGCGCGCGCTGGGCTTCAAAGTCGACTTCGAAACGCCGGGGTTCGTGTCGGTTTCGCGGGGGCGATGCGGCCTGTTTCTCTGCGAAGGAGACCAGGGCCATCCGGGATCGTGGGTCTGGATCAGCGCGCCCGATGTGGAGTTGCTGGTGGAGGAATTGAGAGCAGCAGGGGCCCGGATTCGCCATGAGCCCACGAATTACCCATGGGCGATGGAGATCCAGGTGGAAGATCCGGATGGCAATGTGTTGCGCATGGGCTCCGAGCCCAGAGAGAATGAACCCACCGGCGAATGGCTCGACATGAACGGCGTGCGCTGGTCTCCGCAGCCCGGCGGTGGATGGAAACGAATCGAGCAGCCGTGATGGTTCACCGAATCTCTGGAGTTGAAGAAGCATGAATGATCCCGCCCTTATCGACGAGATGCTCCGCACCGCCCGTACCATTGCGGTCGTAGGGATGAGCGACAAGACCTGGCGCGCCAGCCACAACATCGGCCGCTACCTGGCCGGCAAAGGCTACGAAGTGCTTCCCGTGAACCCTTCGCTAACCTCGATCCTCGACATGGCCTGCTACCCCGACCTCGATGCAGCCGAAGCCGCAGTGCGAAAGCAGGGAAACGGCGGCATCGACCTAGTGGATGTCTTTCGCGCCTCGGAGAACGTGCCGGCCATCGTGGACGATGTGATCCGGCTCAAGATTCCTTACCTGTGGCTTCAGGATGGAGTGATCCACGACGAAGCAATCGGACGCGCCCGGGCAGCCGGCGTCAAGTGCATCCAGAATGACTGCATTTTCCGCGAGCACGCGCGCCTGGTGGTGGGTTCGTGAGCGATTCAAAGACAATACGGGTGCCCCATCCTAACCGCGTCTTGTGCGGTTAGGGTGGGAAGCTATGAGCTCTTGGTCGAATCTCCGCGACCAACGCGCACGCCAGAACGTCCAATACCTGAGTAAACATGCGCCTGAAACGACTGATATTCGCGATGGTTTTCCTGCTCCTCGCGGGAAAGCTGGCGCTCGCCGCCACAAGTTCAGCGGATGCCGCCCATCTGCATGTACAGTTGGTCGTTCCAGCCTCCGCATTGACCTCAGGCGGTTCCGCCGACGCTGGACTTTATTTCAAGCTCGAACCCGGCTGGCACGTTTATTGGAAGAATGCCGGGGATTCGGGCGAGCCGCCGCGCATGAAATGGACTCTGCCCGATGGCATCAGCGCCGGTCCCCTCCAGTTTCCCGTACCGAAGCGGCTTCCACTTGGTCCGCTGATGGACTTCGGCTATGAGGACGAAGTCCTGTTTCCGTTCCAGTTGAAAGTCGCGCCAAGCGCCAAATCCAGTCCCGCCGTCCTTCACGCCAAGGTCGACTGGCTGGTGTGCCGGGAAGTCTGCATCCCCGGCAAGGCCGAACTTGAGGCCACCCGGCCCGTAACCAACCAGGCCTCCAAGGCCGCGACGGTTGAGCCGGACGCCACTCTTTACGCCCGCCTTGGCAATCGGCTACCGCAATCGCCGCCGTCCGCCTTCAAAGCCGGCTTCGAGCCCACCGCCACAGGCTTCCGCCTCACCCTGATAACGAGCCAAAAGGAAACCCAGGCTTCGTTCTTTCCTGCCGACCAGAACGTCCTCGACAACCCAGCCCCCCAAAAGTTGACGCCCAAGGCCAAGGGCCTGACCCTGGACCTCAAAAAGGACGCCAACCTTACGACGAATCCAGGGCAGTTGCGCGGCGTGCTGGAATTGTCGAACGGCCGGGCTTACGAGATCGCTGCCCCAGCCGGAGCACCAGCAGCGGCTGTCGACACGGAGCCCGGTGAGACGGCCGCCACGAACACCGCTGGCCCCGCTAACTCCGCCCCCTCACCCTCAACCAATCGGCAGGCATCCACTCCCGGTCTCGTCCGCATTGTAGGCCTGGCGTTTCTGGGCGGCCTCATCCTCAACCTGATGCCCTGCGTCTTCCCGGTCCTGTTCCTTAAAGGCCTGGCCCTCATGCAATCGGGCGCCGAGGAGCGGCACAGGCTGCGCACACACGGCCTGGTCTATACGGCGGGCATCCTGGTCTCGTTCTGGGTCCTGGTCGCGGTGCTCCTGGGTCTGCGCTCGGCGGGCGGACGGCTGGGCTGGGGATTCCAGTTCCAGTCGCCGGTTTTCCTTTCCCTGATGGCGGGCCTGCTGTTCTTTCTTGCGCTCTCTCTCGCCGGGCAGTTTGAAATCGGCCTCTCCCTGACCAGCGCCGGCGGAAGCCTTGCCGCGAAGCAGGGCTATACGGGCAGCTTCTTCACTGGGGTTCTGGCAGTCATCGTCGCCACGCCGTGCACCGCCCCTTTCATGGGCGTGGCCATCGGCTACGCATTGGCGCAGCCTGGCGCCGTCACATTTGCCGTTTTCACCGCGCTGGCCCTGGGACTGGCTGCCCCCTACGCCGCCCTCACCCTGCAGCCCGCGTGGACGCGCATTCTTCCCAAACCCGGAGCCTGGATGGAACTGCTTCGCCAGGTCATCTCGGTGCCTATTTTTGCCACGGTGATCTGGCTGGCGTGGGTCCTCGCCAACGCCTATGGAGCCGCGGTGCTGGCGGCGCTGCTGGTCGGGTTCCTGTTGATCGCCATCGCTGGATGGTTTCTCGGCCGCTGGCCTGCCCAACGGTGGTCGACCATCATAGCCGCACTCATTCTTGTCGGATTCATTGGACTGAGCACGTGGGCGCCGAAGAACCTGGCCGCTGCGGCTCCGAGTTCCTCTGCTCGGTCGGGTGAATGGGAACCGTGGTCGGCGGAGACTGTGTCTCGCTACCAATCCCAAGGCCGCCCGGTTTTCGTCGATTTCACCGCCAGTTGGTGCCTGAGCTGCCAGGTCAATGAACGAGTCGCTCTGACCACTCCCGAAGTCCGCAAAGCCTTTGCGGACGCCAATGTCGCCTTGCTGCGCGCTGACTGGACCCAACACGACGAAGCCATCGCCCAGACCCTCGCCAGCCTGGGGCGTAATGGAGTTCCGGTCTATGCCCTTTACGTCCCCGGCGAAGCCAGCCCGCGGCTCCTGCCCGAGGTTCTGACCCCCGGAATTGTGACGGACGCCCTGAACAAGCTTCCCCGCGGCGCAACCCAGCCCACCGTTGCTTCGTCGAACCTGCAGTAGCACCGGGCGAACGATCGCTCCGGCACGGCATCAGTCCAAGACCAGGAAAATCCCCACAGGAGGTTGACTCCCATGGCCGCCCGTTCTCGTCTTGCTTCATCCTCATTCTTCGCCGTCACTCTGCTCATCGCTGCTTCGCTGTCAGTCGGGACCCAGGCACAGTCGATCCGCGTCGGATCCCCCGCACCGGATTTCACCGCCACCGACTCGCAGGGCCGAACGCAATCACTGAATCAATATCGCGCCAAGTATGTCGTCCTCGAGTGGCACAACCAAGGCTGCCCCTACACGCGCAAGCATTATGTCTCGGGCAACATGCAGAACCTGCAAAAAGAATGGACCGCGAAAGGCGTGGTCTGGTTCACGGTGATCTCGTCGGCGCCGGGGGCACAGGGTTATGTCACGCCGCCGCAGGAGAACGCCTACCTCGCCCAGATGCACGCCGCGCCGACCGCGGTGCTGTTGGATTCGGACGGCAAGGTGGGCCGCCTCTACAACGCCAAAACCACGCCTCAGATGTTTGTGATTGATCCGCAAGGGAAGGTAATTTACGCCGGGGCCATCGACGACAAGCCCACACCCGATACGGACGACATCCGCGGAGCCGACAACTACGTCACCGATGCGCTCACCGCGGCCATGGCTGGTAAACCGATTGCAACGTCCTACACGCGGTCGTATGGGTGCTCTATCAAGTACCGCGACTGAGCCGGGGCATGAGCCCAACACCTGCCACGTAAAAGCAACAACTACCAGGTGAAATAGTGACGGCCCAGCGCCTGCAGGCTCGGATGCTGCGGGAGTTCCGCGCCTTGGCCAAAAAATGTACGTCGGCACACAGTGAGCGCGCCCCTTATGCTCTTGCACTTCGCGGAGAAGACATGGCGACCTCCAGATTTGGCCGGGTTGGTCGATCAACCCGCGCTTGCTCCTTCATTTTGCAAACGTCATGCCAAATCCGCGGCGACACGGACGAACGATCCTCGATGATTGAAAGGGAAAGATTTAGACGCGACTCACGGGGGGCGGGGCGCATGATGCAAGTCTGGTGACGAAAATCGTCAGTGACGAAATCCCGTCTCGATGACTGTATATGGTCATTTTCTAATAATCGCCTGATCCTTGCGCGCCCTGGCGGGCGCGACAAGGATCAGAGGACGTGCCGGCTTAAGCGGAGAACGCCGCTTTCGCGCCTTCTTCTATCTCTTCCTGGGTGGGATTCTTCAGGGTCTGGCCGATAGACCACTTGTGCCCGAAGGGATCGCGCAACTGCCCGTAGCGATCGCCCCAGAACTGATCGGCCAGGGGCATGGTCACTTCGGCGCCCGCGGACAGGGCCTGCGCCCACACATCGTCGGCGTTGTCGGTATGGATGTGGAAGGTGACCGGGCTGCCGCCCAGCGCTTCCGGCGTCTCGCTCTTGCCGCCCATCTGGCCTGAAAAATCATCGCTCAGCATCAGGTGGCCGCCGTGCACAACGAGGTGCGCATGCATGATCTTGTCGGTGCCGGGCGCGGGGTGCCGCACCAGTTCCGCGGCCCCAAATGCGTTTTTGTAAAAGTCGATGGCGGCGGCGGCGTTGCTCACCACCAGGTACGGGGTAAACGTGGGTCTGCTTTCCATGAGTGGTCCTCCGTGGATTTTGGGGAGATGTGAGGCAGATCTCAGACGATCGCTCTGTCAAGATCGCGGGGCGAGTGTACCACCGGTTCATTACAAGTGCATGCAAACTGTGACGAAACGGTCTCGGGGCAAAATTGAGTCCGAAGGCTACTTCAAAAACTGCGCAACCGTTGGGCCGATCCGGTCGGCGCATTGCACCGGGGCCAGGTGGCCGCACTCAGGAACGACTTCGAGTTGCGACTGCGGCAATAGTTGGTGGATCTTCTCGCCCTGGCTGAGCGGCGTGATAAGGTCCTTCCCGCCCCATACGATGAGCACCGGCATCTTAAGCTGCGGCAGAAGAGCGTCGGTTGCGTCGCGGCCGGATAGCATCGAAACAAGCGCGCGATGAATAATCCACGAATGCTGGCGAGAGACGCGCAGGATATCAGCGGAAATGAAGGCCGGAACCTGGGGCGGATGCGGCATGAGCAGGGCGTCGAGCTGATCGAGTTCGATGGCCGAGGTGGGAGTAAAGAGCCGCGTGTCCCAAACGGGAACCTCGTGAATACCCGCGGAATC
>Ga0206905_10251_pt1 | contig 13187 bp, 10 predicted proteins | sample Alteio_BWOrgHeat_43_FD_152940 | JGI IMG/M metagenome (GOLD analysis project Ga0206905, IMG submission 152940) | Enriched cells from forest soil in Barre Woods Harvard Forest LTER site, Petersham, Massachusetts, United States -... | ecosystem: Environmental > Terrestrial > Soil > Temperate forest >...
CTGAGTTTGCGAACCACCACGGCCGCGTTGAGCAGCGAGGATACGGTGGCGGCGGCAAAGGCGTCGCCGGTGGTGATGGTGAGATCGAACCTGACGCCATGCTGGAAGTCCATGGAGTAGTAGGAGACCAGCAGACGCTTGCGGACCGAGTCGAAGTCGGCGACCGAACCGGCCTCGCCCAACAACTGCTTCATCATGGTCTGGGTCCCCTTCTGGTCGAGGATGCTCCACAGGGGCTCGGAGTCGACGGAGCGCATGGAGTCCATCATGGTGGAGTTGGTGAGCATGCTGGAGACGTTGCCGTTGCGGGCGTCGAGCGAGGCCTTCACCGCTTCGAGGCCGCCGAAGATCATGGTGGACTGGTCGACGAAGCAGAGCATCATCCCGGTGCGGCCCATGGGATAAATGCGGTCGGCGCCGAAGACTGTGGCCTTGACGGCCTTCTTCTTGAAGGCGGCCACGATATCCTGCACCGGAAATTGGCCCTGCGCGATGCCGAGGGTAACGATTTCGTCGGTGTCGGGCTTGGGACGGAAGAGCGCGAAGGCGAGCTGGTCGACGTCGTGGTTGTCGTTGAGGCCGGATTTGCGCAGGGCTTCGTCGAATTGCTTGAGTTCGGGCGGCATGACGCGGTCGCGCAGATCCATGGCGGTCGACGAATTCTGCATGGCCTTGTAATCGATGACTACGAGTTGCTGCACGTCGCGCGGAATGGCGGTGCGGGCGTCAGTGGACAACTGCGAAGCAATTGCTGAAGACCCTGCCGCAAGAACCAGAGCGAAAATGAGGGCGGAAACCAGGGCTGAACCTTTAAGGCTACGGATAATTCTGTACAAAGCTCTTTCCTCCGGAGGCGCGCATACAGAGACACCTGGAGCGGTTGTTTGTTGCTCCGGCGCCCGACGCAATCTCCTTTTCTCCATTCTACCTTCTAACCAATTCGACGCGGACTCTCCGGTTTGCGTCACTTACTCGCCGGCCCTGCCGGCCAGGCCATGGGAGTGGCCAGGCGGCTTTCGAGAATCTTCGATGCAGGGTCGAACTGCACTAACTGACGCATCCATTCGGCTTCGCGCTCACAGGCGGCTTCGGGAATGAGACCGATGACCTCGCCCTCGACGGGAGCGGTCTTGTGGCGCTGCGCCAGGCGTGAAACCTTTTCAAAGACTTCAGACAGCGGGGTGGCCTTGAAGTCGGTGATGTTCATGGTGAGTTGGGCGCGGCCGTGCGCCAGGACACCCATGGCCTTCACGCCTTTCAGGCCACCACCGGCGGCGCGGACTTCCTTGGCGATGGCGCGGGCGATGGCGACGTCGGTCGAATCGAGATAGATGTTGTAGGCCACCAGGAACTTACGCGCGCCGACGGCGCAAGCTCCGGCAGTGGTATGCAGGCCCGGGCCGCCGACGTCGGGGCGGCGGGAGGCGTCTTTGCGGGCGGCGTCGCGCAGGCCTTCGAACTGGCCTCGGCGAACGTCTTCGAGATTGGCGCGGTCGGGCCGTGCGGCCGCGGCCTCGTAGAAGTACACGGGCACGCCGAAGCGGCGCCAGATTTCGTTGCCGGCCTGGCGGGCCAGCAGCGCGCACTGCTCCAGCTTGATGCCGGAGATGGGAACGAAGGGGATGACGTCGGCGGCGCCGATGCGGGGATGCACACCCTGCTGCACGGTGAGGTCGATCAGTTCGACAGCCTTCCCTGCCCCGCGGATCGCGGATTCGACAACGGCCGCAGGATCTCCGGCGACGGTGACCACCGAGCGGTTGTGGTCGGCGTCCATCGACCAGTCGAGCAGGCGCACGCCCTCCACGTGCATCGCGGCGACAATGGCTTCCACCTTGCGCGCGTCGACGCCCTCAGAGAAGTTGGGCACGCATTCGACGATGGGGTTGGTTGGGGTCATGGTGGGGGTCGTTTTGAGCGAGCTATTGGCTCTTAGCTCTTAGCTTTTAGCTGTTAGCTCTTGATGGCTGACCGCTCCTTTTCACTTCTTCACTTCTTCACTTTTTCACTTTTTCACTTCCAGAACGTATATCCCGCCTGGATTTGGATGCTCGCGTTGACGCCGGGATTGTGATCACCCAGCGAGGCCGATGAAATGTGAACCGCATTCACTCCCAGATCGATGGATCGGCGGGAGCGCACGAAGTAATGAATGCCGATGCCGCCCTGCGGCGAGAAGTTCCAGACCGATGTTCCGCCCGGCATGCCGTGGGGGACGAGGACATCGGGGGGAAACTTGTGCGTGGTGTAGATGAGTCCTCCGGCTCCCTGAAACCATGGCTGAACGCGCTTCGATTTGGTGAGGAAGTTCCAGCGGAAGATCACCGGGGTGAGGCTCGCTCCGTAGTAGGTTCCGCCGCCTACAGGAGCAACATACGTTGTTCCCTGGTAGACGAAGGTTTGAATGTGGGGAGCCGGTGTGTCGGCCTGCCAGAGCGGCATGATGTTGCCCGCCAGCTGGAACTGCCCGCTCAGGATTCCTGCCTTCAGAACGGGTGTAAGCGTCTTGCCGATTTCAACGCCGCCCCAGAGAAAGTTGAAGCTGGAGCGGTCGCCTACGCCTTTGCCCCAGTTGAGGAAGGGAGCGATCTCCCAGGGGCGATCGTTCCGGACCTCGGCCACAGGTGATTCGGCAGGTTCGTCGCCGGACGCGGTCGCCGGCAACGATGCCGCATCGATCGCAAAAGATAGATCACTTGCGGGTTGGCCAGGCAGAAGAGCGGAGCCAGAAAAAATCAGCAAGAACAACGCCAGCTTGCGAATCAAGAATCTTCCCCTATGATTGCGGTTCGATAGTAGTGTGACAACCGTGAGGATTCCATAGAAAAGGCCGCCGAGGCTGGCGGCCCTTCAGACTGTTCTGTCGAACCCAGCCTTCAGCCGGCCACCTGCTCCATCTGCTCAGCGTCCATGTCGAAGTTGGAGTAGACATTCTGCGTGTCGTCGAAGTCTTCCAGCGCCTCAAGCAGCCGCAGCATCGACTTGGCCTGCTGGTCGTCGAGCTTGGTGTAGGTTGAGGCGATCATCGTCACCTCGCTGGCCACCGTAGGAATATTTGCCGCCTTCACCGCGGTCAGCACCGCCTCGTAGCTGGCGGGGTCGGTGAGGATCTCCCAGGTATCGCCTTCGTCATTCAGGTCTTCGCCGCCGGCTTCGAGCACAATGTCCATCAGCTTCTCTTCGCTGGCCGCCGACTTCTCCACCGCGATGAGGCCTTTCTTGGAGAACATGTGCATGACCGAACCGGTGGAACCGAGGTTGCCGCCGTTCTTCGAGAAGCAGTGCCGGATCTCGCTGACGGTGCGGTTGCGGTTATCGGTGGTCACTTCCACGATCACGGCCACGCCGCCAGGGCCGTAGCCCTCAAAGGTGATCTCTTCGTAGCTCACGCCTTCCAGTTCGCCGGTGCCGCGCTGGATCGCCTTCTTGATGTTGTCGCCGGGCATGTTCTCGGCCTTGGCCGCCAGGATCGCGGTCCGCAGGCGCGGATTGCCGTCGGGGTCGCCGCCGCCGGCCTTGGCCGCGATGGTGATTTCCTTGATCAGGCGGGTGAATGTCTTGCCGCGCTTGGCATCCAGCGCGCCCTTCTTATGCTTGATTGTGGCCCATTTGGAATGGCCGGACATGGGAACCTCTGAATCGTCGTGAAATGCCGGTGCGCCAAGCGGTTCCAGCCGCTGATTGGTCGCCCCGCCCCTGCGAGTATACCACCGGCAAGATTGCCTCAGGCCACCTGCCAGAGACGCCGGCTCAGGGTCGATTGGGGCTGTTTGTCGCCCCCAAAATCCGCCAACTCGTCCAACACTGCAGGCGCCCTTCAGATTTCTTAACGCGGCGACATTCAGGCTCCGCCAATCGTATAAACAAGTACAACGGTCCCTCGCGTTGCCGGCTCTACGACTTTTCCTCGGATCAGTATCAGGAGCGCACTTGAAGTTCTTCCTTTTCGCCTTCATTCTCGCTTCACTCGCCTGTACCGCGGCGCGCGCCCAGGGAAACTACGAGATCCAGGTCTACGGGTCGGAGACCCAGCACCCGCGCAGCACCATGGTTGAGCTGCACTCCAACTTCACCGCGGCCGGCCACCCAGGGTCTGCCATTCTGGCTGCCACCAATCACGCCGAGCACGAAACGATCGAGATCACCCAGGGCCTCACCGACTGGTCTGAGCTTGGCTTCTACATCTTCACGTCAGAGCAGAGCGGCCTGGGCGTGCAGTGGGTTGGGGACCACATCCGGCCCCGCGTGCGCGCTCCAGAGTCATGGCACTGGCCTGTTGGCGTCAGCCTTTCCACTGAGGCCGGCTACCAGCGCGCCAAATTCTCCCCCGACACCTGGACCTGGGAGATCCGGCCGATTGTCGATAAGCAGAAAGGGCGGCTCTACTGGGCCGTCAACCCGGCGCTGGAGCGCACCTGGCACGGGCCCGACATAAACCTCGGCCTCGACTTTGCGCCCAACGTGAAGGTCAGCTGGGACTTCACAAAGGTCTTCACCGCGGGCATTGAGTACTACGCGGACTACGGCAGCATTACCAACATCGCTTCGCTGCACGACCAGCAGCAGCAGATCTTCCCTGCGATCGACCTGAATGTATCGCCCGACTGGGAGATCAACTTCGGCGTGGGCGTGGGGCCCACTGCCGCCACCGATCACTGGATTATCAAGGGCATCATTGGGCGGCGGTTCAACTGGGGACATTCAGAGCCGCATCCCAAGACCAGCCAGCCGTAGCTGAGCGCCGTCACCCTGGCGCGGCGCGCCGGTCCCCCCAGGCGACCTGGCGGCCCATCACCTTCAGAGTGCGGCCATCCTCGCGAAAAAGGAAGGGCGGGACTGTGGCCCGCCCTTCTGTCTCCTGCCCTATCGATCGCAGCCGTTGAGAAAATGATCACGCTAGAACTGCGGGCGCGAATCGCCATCGATGATGTTTAGCGCTTCTGCAGCTTCTGGAGGTACTGGCTGAGATTGCTCATCCGCTGGTCGGCAACGATGGGATGGGAAGTATCCATGTTACGGAAAATCTTGCCCCACGCTGGCATGACCGAGTTGTTCCGTTCGGTCCCGAACTGAAGAATCGAATACACATGACTCTCCGGGAATTTTCCGTTCACGGCCAGATTGGTCAAGTCGGCGGGGTGGGTCTTGAGGGTAGCGGCTGCGGAGCCATTGCCGCGGCCGTCGGCGCCATGGCACGCGGCGCAATAGCTGTTGTACATCTGGTGCCCATCGTTGGCCTGGGTGCGATCGATAGTGATGACAACCTTGCCGGTGGGGGAGTCTGCGGCGAAACCCACCGAGACCGCCAAAAGCAGGATGGTCGAAAGAGTAATGAACGACTTAAACATAGGTTCCTCGGTTCTGGACTGAATCGTCCGGTCAATCAAATTCTGCGGGTGGGTCCGAACTCCCAGGGTGCGAGACGCCCCACTTCCGAATGGCAATGTACTCCAACTGGAAGGTGACTTTAAAGTGATGGCCAGCACACGATTAGTTACCTAATGAAAGCGACATTTCGACTATATTTTCAGAATGTTGTTAGGTTTTTCCTATGTTTTGCGGAGATTTCTTCAGTTCCTATCTCCCCATCGCGTGGTGCAGGATTCTGGAGTATTTCGGGCGATGGTGAATGCGGTGCTGCTGCGGCCATAATTGCCGTCATGAGACTGAACATTTCCGTCTTCGACAAGCCTGACCTGCTGCAGTGCAAAGCTTCGTGAAGGCGCCGATCGCCGGCACGAGAAGCACGGCGGTCCGCCCAATGCGCGTCCGCTGATGATTTCGGTCCGCGATTCGGAGACGAACCGAGGTGGTCGGCGGCCTGTATGGAGCCACTGTCTACAATCACCTCAAATGTGCAAGATCCTGTTCGCCACCATCGGCTCGCTCGGCGACCTGCATCCCTGCCTGGCGCTCGCACTGGAACTGAAGCGCCGCGGTCAACACGTCACCATCGCGGCCACCCCGTATTACCGCGAGAAGGTCGAGAGCTGTGGCATCGCGTTCGCCCCGCTGCGCCCCGATTGGGATCCCACCAGCCGTGAGCTGATTGCGCGCTGCGCCAGCATGCGGCGAGGCCCGGAGATCCTTCTGCGCGAGATGGTTCTGCCCCACCTGCGCGACACCTACGACGACCTGCTGGTTGCCGCGCGCGAGGCGGACGTGATGATTGCCGGGGAGCTCGTCTTCGCCGCGCCACTGGCGGCAGAAAAGCTGAATCTGCGCTGGGCTTCGGCCACTCTCTCCCCAGTCAGTTTCTTATCGGCACACGATCCTTCAGTCCTCGTCAATTCTCCTGAGCTGTATGCGCTCCGCAACGCCGGCGTCGCTGTCAACCGCGCCATCCTGGGCCTGAGCCGAATCCTTCTTCGATCCTGGTGGGGCCCTGTTCGCCAACTGCGCCGTGCCGAAGGCCTGAGTCCAGGCCGCGATCCTTTGCTCGACGACAAGTTTGCGCCACAGTTGGTGCTGGCGCTGTTTGCGCGCTCGCTGGCTGCCCCTCAGCCCGATTGGCCAAAGCAGACTGTGCAGCCGGGGTTTGTCTTCTTCGACCGGCCGCACGGGTCAGAACAAGGCACCCCGTTGATCGAGGATTTCCTGTCAGCCGGTGAACCGCCCATCGTCTTCACCCAAGGTTCCACCGCTGTTCACCACCCCGGCGAGTTCTACGCCGTGAGCATCGAGGCGGCGCGGAAGCTGAGACGGCGTGCGCTGCTCATCGGAGCCGATCCGGAGACTCTCCCGGCAGGCGAGGATCTGCTCGCCGCACGCTACGCTCCGTACTCAAAGGTCTTTCCACACGCTGCCGTGATCGTGCACCAGGGCGGATCGGGCACCACCGGCCAGGCGATGCAAGCCGGCAGGCCGCAACTCATCGTCCCCTTCGGCTGGGACCAGCCCGACAACGCCGCCCGGATCGTCCGCCGGGGCTGCGCGCTCACGATGGCGCGCAGCCGTTATACAGCGGAACGCGCGGCGCGGACACTCGAGCAGCTGATCACTGATCCGCGATTCGAACTGCGCGCGCGTGCGATCCAAAACGAAATGCAGGCAGAAGAGGCACTCTCCTCTGCCTGCAACGCAATTGAACTGCTGCTGAGCACGGAACGCGAACACAACGAAGCGCACACAGCACGAACAGCTAATAGCTGACAGCTAAAAAGCTGCTTTTAGAAGCCGCTGCTGTCGGACCCACCTCCGCCATCGTCGAAGCCGCTGCCGCTGTCGTCGATCTGCACGTCGGCGACGCTGTTGTCGTAGGCCGACGAGTCGTCGGCAAGCGACTGGTCGTATCCACCCTGGCCGGCGTCCTGGTCGTTCTCTGAGTACTTGGCGTCGAGATTGTCGTATGCGCCGCCCTGCGCCTCCGTGGCGTCGGCATTGTTGTAGGCCGCATCGGGATTGTTGTAGGCCGCGTCCGGGCTGTTGTACGCGCCGCCCTGGGCGCCTGCGAACTGGCTGCCGGATTCATGATGCTCGCCGCCGCGATCGCCGGAATCGCCATAGTAGTTGTTCACCACCGTCTCTTCGCCCGGCCGCTCGAAGCCGCCGCCGAAACCACCGCCGGGTCCGAGGCCCATGCCGGCCATGCCGCCACCCCATCCCCCTCCGAATCCGCCGGGGTGACCGAATCCATGAAGGATCGACTCCACGCCTTCAAACGCCAGCGCGCCTGCGGCTACTCCCGCGGCCGTCTGCATGGCGCCGCGCAAAAAGCTCGGCTGCCCTGGAGGTACGCCCATGTACTGCGGCTGGCCGTATGGCGGCTGCCCGGGGGGCGGATAGTACTGCGGCTGCTGGAACGGCGCCTGCTGATACGACGGCACCGGCTGGTACGGCGGCGCCTGACCCGGCTGCTGCATCTGCGGCGGAGGAGGAGCCTGCTGTCCCGGCTGCGGGGAGTCATGATGGCCAAAGAGCCCGCCCAAAAAGCTGGTGGCCTTGGCAGGCTGCTGCTGCGTCTGTTGCACCTGCTGCTGAAGCTGGGTCACCTGCGCCTTGGCCTGCTGCAGCGCAATGTCCTGAACCAGCACGGTTTGCGCCAGAATGTAGAGAGCGTCAGAGTTGGCGCCGAGCTCGCGGCCAAGCAGGTTCTCCGCGTCGGGATCCTTCTCCTGCAATTGCGTCTGGTTGACCCGCTGGGCCAACGTCATTAACATTTGTTGTTCCTGGGGAGTCACTTGAAATTCCTCCGGCAAAGCCGCTTGATTGATTTCGGCTGCGCCTCCCGATTGAGACGCAGGCCTTCCTCCATAGTTGCCCTGCCGTCCCGTTCTACGCAATCAATACTGCGCCGGTTCCGATAGGAAACCTGCGGGAATTTCTGTGCGATTTCGGCTGTGTCTCCCACAGCCTCATCCAGCCTTGGTCCACTCCAATGTCGTGTATCAGACACAAAACTCTTGAATTGTGATCCACATCACAGTCTTTAGTTCAATGACCTTTTGGTCATTGACCGGTGGTTACCCACGGGGTATTGTTCAAGGAACTAATCCAGAGTTACCGATCGATTTTAGATCAATGAGAGCTGCGGAACGCTCACTGCTTGACGGTGGAGTTCTCTGTCTCCAGCAAGCGAGATCTTGCACGACGACCAGGTGTGCTCGGAAGAAAGAGTCAAGGCCCTTAGTACGATGAAAGCTCTCTTCCTGTCTCTTGGTCTGGCCGCTCTTTGCGCGCCAGCTTTTGCCGCAGTGACCATAACCAGCCCCGCGAATGGCGCTACCGTTAGCTCGCCGTTCACTCTGAGCGCGACCGCGAGTGCCTGCTCATCGCAGCCCATTGTTTCGATGGGCTATTCGTTCGACAGCAGCGCCGCCAACACCTTCTTCACCGGCGCATCCGTCCTGACGCAGGTTGCGGGGACTACCGGGGCGCACGTACTCCACGTGAAGTCGTGGGGAAACCAGGGTGCATCCTGCGTTACCAACGTAACCATCACGATCGGAACGGCTTCCACGGGGGTATCCGGCTCGACAACAAACGTGGTTGTTTCCAGCCCTGCCAACGGAGCCACGGTGGGCACCCCGTTTTCGCTGGTCGCCTCCGGAACGTTGTGCCAGGGACAGTCGATCGGCGCCTTCGGCTACTCGTTCGACAGCAGCGCCTCCACGATCTATGTGAATGGACAGGCAGTGAACGCCCAGGTGTCCGGCCCGGCCGGCAGTCACGTACTGCACATCAAGTCGTGGGGACCCAATAATGCCGCCTGCGACACCGACCTCACTGTGAACATTGCGGCAGCGTCCACGTCGACCTCAGGCCCGACCATTCCCTCCAATGCCATCGCGGTTCAGGGCATTCAGAACCTTGGCACCTGGACGGAGGCGTTCGATACCGGAATCACCACCGGTGGCGCCACCTCGTCAGGAATCATGGGTCTTGTCACGTCTCCGACCCTCAGCGGTTCGGCGCGCAAATTCGTGACCACGTATTCCAACTACGGCGGTGAGCGGTATTGGGCCAACTTTGGCGCCGACACGGCTGCCACCAACTTTGTGTATGACACCTACATTTACCTGGCCAGCCCCATCAACGACATCGCCAACGTGGAGATGGACATGAACCAGGTGATGGCCAACGGGCAGACGGTCATCTTCGGATTCCAGTGCGATGGCTGGTCGATGACCTGGGACTACACCGCCAACACCGGCACCATCGCAAGCCCCGCCGACCACTGGCTGCACTCCAACCAGACTTGCAATCCGCAGTCGTGGGCTACCAACACCTGGCATCACGTGCAGGTCAGCTACTCGCGCGATAACTCCGGCAACGTCACCTACAAATCCGTATGGTTCGACGGCAAGGAGCAGGACCTGAACGACACGGCGTTCTCGGCATTTGCTCTCGGCTGGGGTTCCTCGCTGATCACCAACCTGCAAATCGACGGCATGACAGCCCTCCCCGGCACAGCCACGGTCTATTTGGACAAGATGACCGTCTACCGCTGGTAAGCTTCTCCCTCCCTCAAACTGCATGGCAAAACGAAAGCGGAGACCGAACCGGGTCTCCGCTTTTGCTTCATGGCCAGGCTGAGTTGCGATCATTCATGGATTCAACGTGCCGCTCCGCGCCTGTTGAATCTCGGGCCTCCCCGGACTGTCCGCGCGGGCGCATACCTTCAGCAATTCCTGAGAGTAGCGGGCGCTGGAGTCGCGATGACCTGCCAGCTGCGCGGCACGCGACGCGCCATACAGCGAGCGAAAACGCTCCGGCTCCTTCTTCAGCGTCTCCTCGAACTCATGGAGCGCCTTGTCCGGCTCTCCCATTTGCAGGTAGATCTCGCCCAGCATCTCGCGCGCGGGTGCGAGCGGACCAGGAGTTACCGCGCTCTTCTCGGTCGCGTCCTCCATCTCCGCAGCCGACTGCATCTGCCGCAGCGCATCCTGCTTTTTGCCATCCGCGAAATCTGCCCACGCACCCACCTCGACGGCCTGAATGCGCACCTGCCCAGCCCAGTAATCTTCGCGCATTTTGCCGAGTGTCGCCTCAATCTGCTGGAGAGCTTTTACGGACTCTCGCGCCGCGGCGACGTTGCCTGAGTGGGCTGCCCCGATACCCCGCGCAAACCAGGTCATCGCGTCGGTATAGGAGAACGGCGTTTCTCGAACCTTCAGTTCCAAGGCCCCTTTCCAATCCTGGCGCTCCAGTGCGTATCGGGCAGGGATGGCGGCCAGGGCGAAGTATCCGCCGGCCGGGCCGCCCGCTCCGCCAACCACGATCTTCGAATCGAACCGCGACCCGATTTCCGGCAGCGCGAGAAGCAGGCGCCGCGCGGCTTCATCCTGCCCGGTTTGCAGATAGGCGTACATCATGTAGTCGCTGGCATGCAGCTCCTCTCCGGTTTGCCCCTCCCGGCGTGCCGATGCGGCCGCGGCCGTATTGCTCTCGATCGATTCCTGCCACAGTCCCGTCCGCGTGAAGGTGTGCGAAGGCATGTGCAACGCATGCGGCGCATCGGGCGCGATCTGCGCATACCGCCGCGCCGCCTCAAGGGCGCGCGGCGCCAGGCTCGGCACATCATACGTGTGGATGATGTAGTGAGCCAGCCCGGGGTGATCCGGCTCCTGCGCAAATAGCTTCTCCAAAATCGCGCCCGCCTTCAGCCGCAATTGATAGGTCTTGTCGGTTGGCTCTTCAGAGGCAGCCAGCGACAGTGCATAGAAAATCTGCGCCTCGTGATCCTCAGGGTAATGGGCGGCGACGTTCTGCATCGCGTCCCGGTAAGCGACCAAACGCGCGCGCTGCGAAGTGTCCTGATAGTTCTTGAACAGATTCGCCACCGCGGCGATATAGGCCTTTTCGCGTTCGGTCTTCGCACCGGCGGCAAGGCCCTGCTCAACGGCGTGCTTGCCGGCCTCCAGCTGCCCTGGATCCTTCATATCCAATGCGAACGGATTACTCCAATCGCTCAGCGCGATGCCCCACCAGGCGATACCACACTCGGGGTCATGCTGTAGTGCGGCGTGGAACCCCGTGATTGCGCGGCTGAATTGGAAAGAATGCAACAGGGCCACTGCGCGATCGATCTCCCGCTGTGCCTCGCTGTTGCAGGACGTGTCGAAGTGCACCACGCCCAGTTTCTCCGAGGCTGGATGCTCGTGTTCCTGGGATGGGCAGCGAAGCACCAGGAGCGCGGCCATGATTGCAATGACGGCTGAGGTTCTTGCCACTCCCGCTCCTCCGATCTGCAACGACATTCCGTTCTAGCACAGGCCATCCGGTCTCCGACAACTTCGAAGGCAGAAATGTCCCAAAACATCGAGGGCCGGGAATCTCTTCGACTCCTGTCGAAGGATCCCCGGCCCTCAAAATCGGCAGCCTGCCGGCTGGATCATCGCGCGCGGCGATCCAGACAGCCTTACGCCATGGCGAACGCGCGGATCGTCTCCTTGCGCACGGTGAGCTGTTCTACCAGATCGGCACGCACTTCGTAGCCGCGGCCCGGAATATCGGGAATCTCGATCTCGCCCATCGACGTGACCGTCACCTCAGGCTCAATGATGTCTTCGCGGAAGTAGCGCGCCGAAGCCGACACATCGCCGGGCAGCGTGAAGTTCTCCAGCGATGCCAACGCAATGTTGTGCGACCGGCCCACTCCCGACTCGAGCATGCCGCCGCACCACACCGGCGTTCCCCGCTCCAGCGCCGCGTTGTGTACCGCGATGGCCTCAGAGAAGCCGCCTACGCGTCCCAGCTTGATGTTGATGATCCGGCACGACTCCATCTCGATGGCGGCCAGCGCATCGCGCCGGTTGCGGATCGACTCGTCGAGGCAGATGTCAGTCTTCATCTGGCGTTGCAGCATCGAGTGATAGAAGAAGTCGTCGTGCCACAGCGGCTGCTCCACCATCAGCAGGTCGAACTGGTCGAAGCCGCGCAGGCGCTCGGCGTCGTGCAAACGATAGGCTGAGTTCGCATCGCAACTCAGCATGATGCCGGGCCAGCGATTGCGCACCCGTTCAAATACCTCAATGTCCCAGCCCGGTTTGCACTTCAGCTTGATGCGCTGATAGCCGGCAGCCAGCTCCCGTTCGATCACGTTCAGCAGTTCACCAATCGACGACTGAATGCCGATTGAGACGCCGCAGGAAATGCTGCCCTGCACGCCGCCCAGAAGCCGCGAAAGCGAGATTCCGTCGCGCTGCGCCTCCAGATCCCAGATGGCGTTTTCGAGCGTGGCCTTGGCCATGCGGTTTTCCCGCACCAGCTTGAAGATGTTGGGGCAGTCGCCGCCGTGTTCCACGTCTTCGGCCCGGGCCAGCATTGGACCCAGTTCGTTGACAATTACTTGCCACGCCGTATCGGTCGACTCGCCGGAAAAATACGGCCGCTCGCCCGCAGTGCACTCGCCCCATCCTGTCAATCCTTCGGATCGCACCTCGGCCAGCAGAATGCGCCGGTCACGCGTGACCCCAAAGCTCGTCTCAAATGGCCGCACCAGGGGTAACTGGAGTTCCCGAAGAATGATTCCATCAATTCTCATAAGTTGGTTGTTCCTTGAAAGTTTGGATGCCCGATTCCAGCTGGGTTGTCGCACCCAGCACAAAAATCCCGTTTCCTTCTGCATCCCGCTCAAAGCCGAGAACGGCTAATCCGCGGGCAAACGCTTGTTGAAACCGTCGGCGATTCTCCAACTGAACGGCGAGGGCACGTTCACGGTCTCGCTCTGTTGCCTTCCATTCGTA
>Ga0206905_10253_pt1 | contig 13116 bp, 12 predicted proteins | sample Alteio_BWOrgHeat_43_FD_152940 | JGI IMG/M metagenome (GOLD analysis project Ga0206905, IMG submission 152940) | Enriched cells from forest soil in Barre Woods Harvard Forest LTER site, Petersham, Massachusetts, United States -... | ecosystem: Environmental > Terrestrial > Soil > Temperate forest >...
TTCTTTCAACGTAACCGTGTTTTTCTATTGCACCTGTCTTTTTGGTGCTTTTACTACTCCTTTTATTTCTACATTATCAGCTCACGCCCTGGTCGTGAAATCACCTGGCAAAGGCTACTTACTTCTTCTTCGGTGCAGCTCCTCTTTGCGATGTTAGTCGCTTATCTCAATTATTTTATTCTATTGCCGCGCTTTATAAAGCATCAAAAAATAGGGAGATACTTTTTAGAGTTTATAGTTCCATTTGTGTTGCTTATTACATTGCGCGTCCACTTTCAACGATTTCTAATTGATGGCTACTCGCATCATGAGAATTACTTCTACTCTACATTTTACATTGTCCAGCTTTCTTTCGACACTCTGTTGATCACAATTTTCGTAGGCATGCTGCGATTTGCCATGGGTTGGTTTGAACTGGAATCGAGTCGTAAGCAAATGGAGAATGACAAACTCACCAATGAACTTAAGTTTTTAAAGGCGCAGATCAATCCTCACTTCCTTTTCAATACTCTCAACAACCTCTATTATCTTGCTTATAGCCATTCGGCTAATACAACTGAGGTTATTGCTAAGCTTTCGCAAATGATGCGATACATGATTTATGACTCTAATTACCCTCAGGTACAATTGGATAAAGAGATTGAGTATATGCAAAACTACATTGCACTGGAAAGGTTGCGGTTAAACAATGTAGTTCCCATCGATTTTGTTGTAGAAGGAAGCACTGAAAACGTATTGGTGGCTCCGTTAATTTTTATTACTTTTCTTGAGAATGCTTTCAAACACGGTGTGAGTACAAATGCAACCGACTCTTGGGTGAAGATACATTTTCAGATGCATGGTCGCGAATGCATTTATACTGTGGAGAATAGTAAATTGAGAAATGGAGCTGACGTAAATAAGGAAAAATCAGGGTTTGGTTTACAGAACTTGAAGCGGAGGTTAGAGCTAAGTTACCCGGAGAAATATACCCTGAAAACAGATGACCAGCCCAACCGGTATTTTGTCCAACTCAAATTGACCTTGTGAGTGTTGCCTGCCTAATCGTGGATGATGAACCACTGGCCCGTAGTCTGCTAAAAGACTATGTTTCAAAAGTACCTTCGCTCAAGCTGGTTGATGTTTGCTCAAGCCCTGTAGCCGCTATGGATGTTTTGCGCGTGCAACAGGTAGATTTACTTTTTTTAGATATTCAAATGCCAGAGATAACCGGCCTCTCTCTCTTGAAGATCATGAAGAAGAAGCCATTTGTTGTGTTAACAACCGCCTACTCTGAATATGCTTTGGAAAGTTATGAGCTGGATGTAGTTGACTATCTACTTAAGCCTATCACGTTCGGCCGGTTTCTTCAAGCTGTTGATAAAGTAAACGCACGGCTCAATACGCAGACTGTTCAGTTTGAAAAGGCGAACGCTGGCGCCGTTCCGCCTTATATTTTTGTAAAGGATGGAACCAAGCTTGTAAAAGTGAAGTTGGAGGACATCTTATATATCGAAGGACTGAAAGACTATGTGACGATCCATACGCGCCAGCAAAAGATTGTAAGCTTGCAGAGATTAAAATTACTTGAAGATCAATTACCGGCTGATAAATTTATCCGCATCCACAATTCGTACATTGTTGCACTTGATGCTATAGAGACGATTCACAAAAATGAAATACACGTTGGTCAGGCTGCTTTGCCTATCAGTGATTCATACAAAAAAGCTTTTCGCGATTTTATTGACCGAAATCATCTTCAGTAAACAGTTGGCGTTTACTTTCTTTCCGTGGCGAGTACCACTTTGATTTTGTTCTTTACACCGATTTTTAAAACGTCAACCAAATCCTGTATTTCAAGGTCTCGCGGAATATAAAGGACGATGGTTGGTTCTTCAAGGCCGCGGGTCGATCGGATCAACTCTTCCTCAAGTTTGCCTAATGGCACAGGCTTGTTGTTGATAAAGAAGTCTTTCGCTTTAGTTACGGTCAGGGTAATAGTCTTTTTATTCAGCGACTGGGTCTCACTGGCCTTTGGCAACAATACTTTAATTATGTTGGGGTTTGCAATAGTGGAGATGATAAGAAAGAACAATAGCAAAAAGAACATGATATCGTTCAGCGAAGAAGTCGCAACCTCGGCAGCAAATTGATGTCTGCGTTTAATTTTCATTTAGCCGGTACTTGAAGTGAGCGCAGAAAATCAAAGACATCCTTTTGTATCTGAAGGGTGAAGCGACTTATGCGAAGCTGCAACAGATGGTATGCAACGTAGGCGATGATACCTACCCCCAAGCCTGTGCCGCTGGTGATCATTTTTTCATAAAGGCCTCCTGAAATAATCCCGATACTGATATTATCGGATAATGAGATGTTATAAAAAATATGAATAATCCCGGTAATTGTACCGATGAAGCCGAGCATAGGAGCGATGCCTGCAATAATGCCGAGGTACCCCGTGTTGCGCTCCATTTGAGCGACTTCAATATTGGTAGCCGATTCCATCAGCGCTTCAATCTCACGCATTGGGCGGCCAATACTGTCGAGTCCTGCAGAAATAATTTTGCCCGTGGCCGAGTTTTCATCTTCTGCATATCTCTTGGCTTCTGCAATATTCCCTGAAGAAAGGGCACGGGTTATTTTTGAAAGGAAGTTGCTATCGCGGTTAACGGTAGACCGAAGGTATAAATAACGCTCGACGGCTACATAGATAGCAGCAACCGAAAGCAACAAAATCGGGATCATTACAATCCCGCCTTTCAACATCAGTTCGATGAAATTCAACTCATCGTGTGCAGGAGTAGCAATCTGTAGAATCATCGGGTTCTTTATTAAGTATTGAAAGTAACGTAAAAATCGGCAAAGGATTTTACATATCCTTTTGTAAAAATACAAAGGGCGAGGAAATGAAGCCTACTGCTTTGATTTCCCCGCCCTGAATTTAAAAGCTCACCTTTACTTTCGCTTAGGCTTTTGCTGCTGTACAGGTGTGTTGATAAGTTTTATTGCTTCCATGGCATTTTCATCTTCAGGATTTAATGCAAGCACTTTTTCCCAATATCCTTTAGCAATCTGATTTTCCTGTTTGATCATGTGATAGGATCCCATGTATTGGTAAGCGGATATCAAATCAGCTTTATTTTTGTCTTTGTCAACTTCGCCAATCTCGATCACTTTTTCATAAAAAGGTTTTGCCAAGGCTTCGGTTAGAAGTGTGTCCTGCCTTGATTTCGAGCGGGCTGCCCAATTGTAACCCAACGTAATTTTGGGCTGCATCTCAATAAGCTTTGTAAAAGCACTGTCGGCTTGAGGAAATTTCTTTTCTAAATACAATGAGCGACCTAAATTGAAGTAATCGTTGAAGAAAGGCTGCTTACGAATCTTTATTGCTGCACGGCAAGCGCTTTCGCAACTGGCATATCGCTTTTTCTTAAAGTAATAGTCAATTAAAGTCTGATGTATTTTGGGCTGATTCTTATCCAATTCCAAGCTTTTCTGGAAGGCAATAGCCGCCAATGAATCCTTACCTTGCTTTTGAAGCAACTCAGCATAGTTGGAATAGTCGGATGCTTTTAAGCTGTCTTTTTTTGTAGAAAGATATTGTTCGAATATTTTTTGACTTTCTGAAAGGTCCCCAGCCTCAGATAACGATTTGGCATAGTAACGAAGTGTAGTTGGCGTTACATCAGGCTTCAGACTCAGCGCTTTAAACTCACCGTTGGCTTTGGGGTAATCCTTTGCCATGAACAAAAAGAACGCGTACCTGAAGCGATCGTCCTTTTCCGGGCTATCTGTCAAATCAAGATAAATTTTATAGTGTTTTGCAGCATTAGGGCCGTCTTTCTTTTGATAGTAAAGTTCGCCAAGTTCTTTATGAGCCAATGCAAACTCTGGATCTATTGCTATAGCCTTTTTCAAATCTTCTTCAACAACCGGAATATTTTTAGAGCGCTTGAAGAGAAGGCCGCGCTTATACACTGCCCGTGCATTCTTGGAGTCTAATGCACTGGCATCCTCGTAAGCAGTGGCACTTGAGCCTCCTATATTTTCAATTAAATAAGCATCTCCTAAAAGTAAATAAGTCCTCGGATCGTTTTGGTTATATTCTTTTGCTTTGGTCAGCAAAGCAATAGCGTCTTTAGCATAAGCTTTATCAGCCAAATCAGCTTCTGCTATTGCCTGAAGAGTGCCTACATTTTTTTTGCCAAACCCTAATGCTTTGTCAAATAATAACTTGGCTTCCGCACCTTTCTTGTCCAAAATTAATAGATGACCCTGGCCAACATAGTTCAATGGTTCTTTTGGGTTTGTGGCTACGCCTTTATCAAAAGAACTTTTGGCTCCTGCCTTGTCGCCGGCTAAAAGCTGAGCGTGGCCGAGATGATAATAAAGATTTGCAGCTACCGGATATGTAGTTATCGCTTTTTGAAGAGTCTCTATGGCCTGCTTCTTTTTATCCTGGTCCATCAGGTGCTCGGCGCTTTTTATTTCAGCTTCTTGTGCAATTGCGGCTCGGAAAAGCAAGAAGAAAACAGTCGTGAAACTCACTTTTCCAAAGGGTCTCGCCAAATCAAGGAATCTTTTCATAATCGTATTTTGAAATTTACAGTAAATCAGGCTTAAAGAAAACACAGTGTGATTGATTTTCCAAGGGACTTCTCGCTCTGTGACAAATTCTTAAGCCCTACATCCCAATATCTAACACAAATTGTGCTATTTATTCTTCATTATTTTCTTTAGAGGTTCTCTGTTGATTTGCACCAGACGTACCGGAGCAGTAGCTGGCACCAACCCGGATTTAAGTACTATCTTCTGGCCTTTGTCGCTGGCTGCATAGGAAATGAAACCGCTTCCCAAGCCTGTTCGCGCCTCACGACTAATAATTATAACCTCCCGGGAAAGGGGATATTTCTTCATGGCGATATAAGCCTTGAACGGTTTGTAATAGTCGTCCCCAGTGGAAATACCCATTACTTTTATTGTTCTTAAGAATTGATTGGCAGCGGGGTCATCTTTGTCACTGATCCAACTCAGACCAATCAGGCCAATAGAGTTTTTTGTGTTAGCCACGTGATTTACTACAGCCTCGTTAGTAGCAGCGGCAAAACAGTAGGATGGAAGCTTACTTAAGTGAAGCGTGTCGGTGAGGTAACGGATAATTCCCGATTGAGGGCTGTCAAATACCAGCTCGAGATCACCCAATTTTGAGGACTTATAAATTTGATCCCAGCGATTTGTTTTTCCCTGCAGGATTTCGGACAACTGATTCCAGGTGATGACACTATCTGGGTTGTCTTTATGAACAATCAAGGCGATGGCTTCCTTGGCAATCACTACTTGTGCTCCCTTTATTTTTATAGAATCAAGCTTTTGTTTCTCAAAAGGATACAATTTTCTGGTCACTACCGCTAACCGAACGCTGTCTTTTAATAAATCCTCAATTGCTGCCTGCTCAGAGGTATAAATGGGTTTGATATGCGCAGTTTGATAAGTTCCCTCAAAGCCTTCTACTTCGGCCTGAAGCAACGGCTTAAGAGATTCATCTACCGAGATGGTTATCGAACCTGAGGTAGGCGTATCAAGTACATTTCCTTTTTTATCGCGCTCGGTGCACGATACGGCCAGCGAAGCCAGGGCGATTGTGACAATTAATTTCATGGGTTAATAAAATATTTTTGTATGACCCGATAGCCGCGAAAGAGTCCGTAGGCAATAAGAATACAACCCATCGGTAGTGTGTACTTTGAAGGCACATTACTGAAGATACCAGCAGGGCTCCAAACAATGGCGCATCCTACCAGGACATACAGTAAGCACATGAGCACAGAAAAATATTTCGTTATAGAGATCATGGAAATCAGAGTAAAAAAAATGTCCTGCACTACGGGAGCGCAGGACACATTATAATTAGATCTTATTCTGCTAACTTAAATTTAATGGGTAAGGTGTAAGCTTGGCGCACAGCTCTACCACTTTGCCTTCCTGGTTTCCATTTGGGCATCATACTGATTACTCGAACAGCTTCTCTGTCACACTCTCCATTAAAACCTCTGGCAACCTCTGCACCAGAGATGGCTCCAGTTGGCTCTATTACGAATTTCACATATACAGTTCCCTCAATACCCATCCTCTTGGCAGCAGGTGGATACTTGAAATTCTTATTCAAATATTTGTAAAATGCTTCCATGCCGCCAACAGGTTCAGCTGATTGCTCTACAAATGTGAATACTTTATTACCATCGCCTTCGTCTTTTACAACTTCTTGCACGGGTTCATCAAAGACCACTTCACCAGTACCTTCAACGTTTTCAGAACCAGTTTCATTTTTCTTGATCTCCTCGATTGTAGGCATCTTTTCTTCCTCCACTACTTCCTTATCCGTAACCTTAGGCGGCAAAAACTTGATGATCGTTTTTACCGGTGGCGGTGGGATATTTGGTGGCGGTGGTTGATCAGGATTGATTGGCGGTGGCTGCTCCAGCGACACAGTTGTCCTAAGTCTTGGCTTCTCTACCACAACGTCACTTTTAAAAAGTGCTGCAATGGAAGGAAAAGCTAAAACAAAACTGATAATCAGCAATGCCAAAACCGAAGCTATGACTACGTGTTTTGAATAGGTTTTACGAATGAAGTAAGCTCCATAATCCTTATTCCGGTTTTCAAAGACAATGTCTTCCCAACCTTTTGGTATAGTTGTTTCTGCCTTCATGGTGTTTCTTTTACAATTTCTTTATCTGCCGAAGTAATGTCCACGATGGCGTAGCGCTGAATGCTGCTGATCGTCATTTCATCAAGGATGTCTACCATATTCCTATACTTTGAATCATCCATTGCTTTAATAAGTACAATCATATCACGGATCTCTGATTTTTTTTGCAGCAGCACTTTGCGAATGCCATCTTTCGAGAAGTCAGTTCGTTTAGCTTCTGGTTCGGTGATACCTACATACCAATATACTTTATCGTTTGCGCCCAGCACCAGCGTAAGTACTTTCTTCTCATTTACTTCAGGCTGCTTGTCATTTTCTTTTGGTTTTTCAGGCATGGTAATTTCCATGGTCGTAGGTTTCGATAGCGTAGTGGTAAGGATAAAGAAGGTGAGCAACAAGAATGCTAGATCCACCATTGGGGTCATATCAATTCTTGTTGAGCTTTTCTTACTCCTTATTTTCCCTCCTTTTTTACCACCTTCACCGCCACCACCTTGAATTTCTGCCATAATATTTAATTTTTATGTTATAACTAAGACGGTTTTTTCGCAGCAGCCTTAGCTGCTTTTAGTTCATCAGGCATTGCTTCTTTGCCCGTAATCAAGTTGAAACGATTCACTTTTCTGTCAAGAAGGGTATTGATGACTTTTTTCACCACGGGGTATGTAGCATCATCATCGCCTTTGATGGCAATACGCACTTTAGGGTTAGCCAACCTCGCTTGCAATACCCAATCTTTCAATTGATTGTTTAATGAATCAACCGGAATACCGGGTTGAGTGATCTGCTTTCGTTCCTCTCGTCCCAGCGCCAGAAATTGCTTAAGGGTTTGGATCGGAATACCGAAGCTCGTTATAACCGCAAAGTCATGTTCCTCTTCAGGAGAGAATGAAACGTTATAGAGTTTGCCCATTTCCTGAAGCATTTTCGCCCGGGTAAATTGACCATCCACAGTGAAGAATACCTTGTTGTCCTTTCCAATACTAATGATAATCATATCTCTTTCAGGGATGGGCATCTCCGAAACTGAAGATGGAATTGACACTTGCACCGGTTCATCAGGCGTAGCCGTAGCTGTCAGCATGAAGAACGTAACGAGCAAGAACGCCAAATCCACCATCGGTGTCATATCGATGGATGGTGTGGCCCGGTGCATCTTTACTTTTGACATAGCGAATCAGTTTATTTCGTTTTTATACTTTGGCTTGTGCCGTAAAATTCTGAACAATGCTAAATCCGGCTTCGTCGATACCATAAGTAAGCGCATCGATTTTGCTAGTGAAGAAATTATAAAGAATGATTGCTACGGCTGAAGTTCCAATACCCAAAGCAGTATTGATCAAGGCTTCAGAGATACCGTTTGCCAATGCAACTGAGTCAGGTGCGCCGGCAGTTGCCAAGGCAGCAAAAGATTTGATCATACCCAACACTGTTCCTAACAGACCCAAAAGGGTAGCGATAGAAGCAATAGTTGCGATAATAACCAGGTTTTTCTGCATCATTGGCATTTCCAACTGCGTAGTTTCTTCAATATCTTTTTGGATCAACTGGATGCGTTTATCTACTTCAATAGAAGTGTTTTTAGAAAGTTCAGAGAATTTGTGGAGTCCGGCTCTGATTACATTGGCTACAGATCCTTTTTGCTTATCACATTCGCCAAGCGCCTGATCTATGTTGTTAGCCTCTACAAGGCTCTTAATTTTCCTGATGAAATTTTGAGTGCTGCCTTTTCCTTGAGCAGAGCTGATGGTAATGAAACGCTCAATACCAAAAGTGATAACCATCATCAAAAGTGACAACAGCATTGGCACAATAATCCCACCCTTGTATATGATGGCGAGATAATTGCCGGGGAGCGGGTGATTGGAGTTATCGCCTCCCTGAAAATTGTCCGGGCTGCCGAGCACATACATGTAAATGAGGATGGAAACTATTATCTCCAGAGGAATTACCACTGCGGCAAAACCAGATTTTAAGCTATCGCCTAAAGAAGAAGAGGACTTGGACTGAGTTTTCATAAGTAAGGTATAGGTTATGGTTTAATAAAAGAGTTCTGATTTTATGAACTTATCGCGTTAAAGATGCAAGCCAAAAGTGAAATCCACAACAGCATGCAAGTAAAAACTCTAAATAATCAACTTCCGGTGTGCCACCGGTATGGATGGCAACCACGCTGGAGGTTGTGAAAGCTCATAAAAACGAACCATCAACCTGCCACTATAATCCCTTGAGGGGTTAAAAGTCACATGGAGAAGGCTTATATTTTTTATTTGCTTCTGAAGGATTACGAATTTTTTTAGATCACGTGTGTCGGGAACATCTTCCGGAGAATCGGGAAGTTGTGAACTAACAATCGTTTGTTCTTTGAGAGAGCCTGATGCTCTTTTTGTATGCAAAAACTGGTGGGCGCCTTGTGCGAAGAGCAGAGAAATAATGCAAGCCACCGCCAGTGCCAACGGGTCGGCCAAAAAATACTTTAATGAAAAGGCATTTTTCTTCATTTCGGATTTTGTTGTCCGGCTATGGTTTGTCCTCTAAAGACAGAGACTACTAATGGTAAAGTTGAAACGGCAATCATAATTAATGCTATCAATCCTATGTAATCAATAAGTGCTGGAAACAAACGGCCGAGCCAGTATCCTGCCATCACTACCGAAACAACCCACAAAGTGGCACCTAGCAGGTTATAAACCCAAAACTTCTTAACATTAATTTTAGCAATTCCCGCAAGTATAGGTAGGAAAGTACGGACGACGGGAATAAATCGACCGAAAACGAAAGCCATCATACCGTGTTTTTGAAAATACTCCTGAGTTAAGTCGACATATTTTTTTCGATAAAAGAAATTTTCTTTACGCTGACTAAAAAAATCACCAGTCCATCTACCGAAGAAAAATCCGGTGGCGGTTCCCAACGTAGCGGCAATAATAAGTAAGGGAATTAGCTCGGCAGGAGTAAGGCTTATCCACTCACTGTCCGACAACAGTCCGGCAGTGAACAAAAGCGAATCTCCGGGTAAAAAGAAACCGAAAAACAATCCTGTTTCGGCGAATACGACACCTAATAAAAGGGCTACACCACCAATATGAATAATGGTTTCGGGGCTGAGTTCCTTAGGCATCAGAGCGTCTAAAAGCATTTTATCATCGATCTGGCTTTACAACCAGAATTTTAAGTTTAGTTAATACAAGTCCTTGTGAAGCCGGCCTAACGAAACGAATCCCGTCAGGAGAACCAGAAGAGGCACTTTACCAATTTCTTTTTAATGAAAGGACATTTTCTACGGCGCAAAATACAAATTTTGACCAAAAGAGGTAGTAAAAGATTGTTTATCCAAAAGAACCTTTGAAAAAGATATGTTTCGCCAAATCTTTTGGATTATGCAAGGACTATTTCGAACTCGGTATTCCGCTGGTTGCTTCGCACGAGGTTGATATTACCGTTCAGTTTGGTAACACATTGCTTGACAATATAAAGCCCCAGCCCAACTGTTTGGTGTTCGAGCGCGGCCTGTGAAAACATTTTAAAGATGTGATCAACATCTGCCTGTTTTATTCCAATGCCATTGTCGATAAAGGAAAGTACTACACTCGCTGCCTTCCCAGCGACTTTGATTTGGATAAATTTATTTTCAGTATTTGATTTTTTTTGAAAGCGGATAGAGTTCTCAAGCATGTTGTGAAAAATTATCTCGAGCAAACCAGGATCTGAATAATATTCTGCAGAAGCTGAAACCTCTGTAGATATCTTAATGGAATCAAATCCTTCCATGGATTTCAAGTGACGCTGCACATTTTTAAGTATCGTATTAAAATCAACAGGGACGCGTTCTACAGTTCTGCTGTTAATTTCGCTTACCGTTTTCAGTTTGTTAAAAATATCATTGAGCAAGTGAGCGGTTTGATCCAGCAACCTGAAATAGGCTCGACTTTGTTCGTCCTTCACGTCGAGCAGTGCTAAGTGGCAAATTCCAATCAGCCGCGCCAACGGAGCTTTAATATCATGCGATGACTTATAAATAAAATTATCCAACTCAAGGCTCACCACTTTAATTTCCTTATTGGCTTCTTCCAGTTCCTTTGTGCGAATGTCAACAGTGCTTAGAAGCTGTTCGTTTAGTTTTGAGAGTTGGTAATTTTGCTCATTGATTTGTAGTTGTGCTTTCTCCAGTTCCTGATTGCTCAGGGAAAGTGCTTCTTTCTGGGTATTGATTTCTTCTTTTTGGTTCAGCGTTTCTATATTCTTTCGTTCCAGATCAATTGTTAATCTTTTCTGGATTTTGTAAAATCTGAAAACAATTAACAAAAATGTTACCATGAGAAAGATGCCCCCGATCAGCAAGTAGGTTTGTGTTGTCTTGCGTTGGATTTCGGTATCTTTATCCGCTAGCTGCTGTTGTGATTCTTCCTCCTGAATTTTTAATTGAATGTCGCCCAAGGTACGGGCCATCGTTTCGTTGAAAAGGCTGTCGCGAAGTGCCAGATATTTCGATTGAAAAAACAGAGCACTGTCATACTTCTTTTTTTGAGTATAAAGGTCTTTGAGCAATCCGTAATTTTTAAGCCTCTCCTCTGTGGAGCCACTTTGGCGAGCCATAATCAGGCTCAACTTTACATACATGAATGCGGAGTCAAGTTGGTTTTCTTTCGCCTTGGCTTTAGCAAGATTATGGTAGCAATCGGAGATTCCATCGCGCTCATCAATTTGTGTTTTAAGGGCCAATGCTTTTCTAAGTAAGGCCGATGCTTCTTTTGGTTTACCGAGACTTGATTGAACCTCTGCCAACCCGAGGTAGGAGTCGGCTCGCCAGCTCACGTTATCTATGGATTTAGAAATTTCTAGTGCCTGCTCATAGTAATTCTGAGCTTTTGGAAAATCGTTTTCATCGAAATAGGTAGACGCTATATTGTTATAGGCATAAAGAATTACGTTCTTATCCTTTCTTCTTTCAGCAAACTCGACTGAGCGGTTGAAATACTCTCTTGCTTTTGTGTAGTTTTTTAATTTGGCGTAGACAAGGCCAATGTTATTAAGAGTAAGTGCCGTGCCATATTCTTGTTTGGTTTGTTGAACGTAGTGTAGGGCGTGTAACAGGTTTTCGAGTGCGGCAGAATAACTTCCCAAATAATAACTGGCCAGTCCCATGTTGTTAAGCGAGGCAGCCATAAGATTGATGTCATTGATCGACTTGGATAACTGATAAGCTCTATATCCGTATTTGGCGGCCGTATCGTAGCGACCCACATAATAATGAACTGCCCCGTACATTCGGTTAGCAATTGCACGACTTCTCGTATCCTGCAGTCTTTCGGCCAGCGCCATCGCTTTCTTGGCGTAAACCATGGCCGTGTCAGGATGGTTGAGCCAGAGGTTTATAATGATATCCTGAAGGAGCGGCATCTTCTCCGTGTCAGGAACATAGCTCAATCGTTTTTTAAGACTGTCTATTTCTTTTTTATCAAGATTAATATTTTGCGCAAGCGAATTGGACAGGAAGGAAAAGCAGAAAATACCAACGATGAATAGTTGCTTCATTAGTGATCGGTTTTCAGAAAAGGCCCGAAAGCAATCTTACTAAAGCTAAAAAAATAAATGGAGGCAGCAAAACAAAAGGCCTGACTTAACAAGCTTACTTAGTAATTAGCAAGGACTGACTAGTTTTTGATCAATACTTGTAATGCCGATCGGGATGATTGCTCTAAGATTACTCCTCTCAGGCTCCGGTATTCATTAAATGTTTTTTGGTCATAATTTTTCACTGTGATCAAAGTGAGCCCGGAATTATAATAGACTTCAAAATTTTTACTTAATAGACTGATTAATTTTAATACTCTGTTCTCGCTGTAGTCAACACAAAAGGAAAAAGAGATTGCCGAGTTCTGCATCAGATGTAAGCGCATGCCGCTTTGGCTTATCGCCTGAAAAATGAGACCAAGCTGTTCCTCATTAATAAAAGTATAATCGGTGACTTTGCATGAAATCAGGCATTGGTTTTCCTTATGTACAATCAATGGAGGGAGTTTGTCTACATGGCATTCATAAATTTTCGTTCCGGCTAGACCCGGGTCGATAAAACTTTTTACAAGCAAGGGAATCTCCCGGTTGGCCAATGGCTTTACCGTTTTGGGATGAATTACCGAAGCTCCATAATAAGTCATCTCTGCGGTTTCCTTGTAAGGTAACTCTTCAAACACGATCGGATCGGAAAGCCGCTTGGGATCAGCGCTCATTACTCCAGGCACGTCCTTCCAAATGGTGACAGACTCGGCGAGTAAACAATAGCCAAAAATGGCTGCACTGAAATCAGAACCCTCACGACCAAGCGAAGTAGTCTCTCCTTTCTTATTGGAACCAATAAATCCTTGTGCAATGATAGTTTTATTCTTCACAACAGGAAGGAGTTCCTTGATCTTCTCTTCTGTTTCATT